>Ga0208542_1000729_pt1 | contig 14805 bp, 26 predicted proteins | sample DEB08_DNA_3_FD_185495 | JGI IMG/M metagenome (GOLD analysis project Ga0208542, IMG submission 185495) | Aqueous microbial communities from the Delaware River and Bay under freshwater to marine salinity gradient to study organic matter... | ecosystem: Environmental > Aquatic > Marine > Coastal ... | reverse complement strand
ATCAAGGCTACTGGCGTCATTGGAGCTGTTGAGATAGGTGCGGATTGTCTCCGGCAGCATCCCGACAAGCTCAGCACACTGCTCGACGGTCGGATTCATGCCGTGCTGCTCGCGGTATTCAATCGTGTAGGTCCTGATCTTCCGAAGGATGTCAGGCGCACCGCTTGGCAGCTTGATGATGCGGTCTTGGACCTGAGAGGCTCGCATGATGCCTTGTTTGATCCACCAGTAGGCATAAGTCGAGAACTTGTAGCCGCGTGACGGGTCAAACATTTCAGCGGCGCGTATTAGCCCGATGTTTCCCTCTTGGATCAGATCTTGCATCGTGATCCGGGTTGTCATCTTGCTGAACTTGCCTGCCACCCGGATTACAAGGCGAAGGTTGCCTTGAATCATCCGGCGCTTTGCTCGCTCGCCAATCCGAACGATCTTTTTCTCCTCTCTTGTTAGGTCCTCTTTGCCCACGAGGGGCATCATCTGCTGAATAGCGTTGCCGAGCTCGATTTCTTCCGCAGCAGTCAACAGCGGGATCTTTCCGATCTGATTCAGGTAATCGCTGATTGCGCTGGACATTAACCCGTAAAAAAAGGGGGGCAAGCCCCCCGGGACATTAGAACGGCATTTCGCCGGATTCAACCTTCGGCTTAGGAGGCAGCGAAAAGTCGTTCACGGCGACGTTCAGGTTGGCACGGGTCTCGCCGTTCTTCGCTTCGTAGGTCTCGATGTAAGCCTGCCCGGTAACGGTAACTTGCGAGCCCTTGGTGAGGAAGTCGGAGACGACCTTGGCGCGGGGACCCCACACGGCGCAGCGGAGTGCGGAGGTGTGATCCTCGCCTTTGATCTTCTTGTTGCAGATGATGGTGAAGTTAGCTACGTCGTTGTCGCCAACGGTGCGGACTTCGGGGTCGGCTGCGAGGTTGCCGACTGCGGTGATTTGAAGCATGAGCCGAAAAACTTAGAAACGATGTGCGAGAGAGCCTGCTTTGTGCTGTAGTCGCGTGATTGGGCGTAATGCCGCACGGACTCACAAAGGTGAGGCGGTAGAACGGTTTCGAGATGATCCAAAGATTTTGGGCTTAGCCGCTGTTGAGCGTAAAGAGCCGCCATCTGGGCGTGCATCATCTCGTCGGTCATGGCGCTACTGGGTTAAGCGCTCCTGAATGAACCGCAGGTGTTTAGGGAGGGTGATGTGCGAGGAGATGAGCTCACCTTCTGGCACGTTGTACTCCTTTTGGAACTCCTTGATGATCTTGTTCCTGCTGGCAACCGGCTCCTCTTTGAGGAGATCCCGGATTGTCTTTAGGTCAGAGTCGCTCAAGGGCGTCTCTTCGGCGGCTAGCTCGGGAGCTTGAACCTTCGGTTTAGCAGCGGCTTTCGGCTTCTGCTCTACCTTCGGAGAAACCTCAACAGTTGTGGCAGGTTCGCCCTTTGCCTCCTCGATTTCCTCCCGTGCCCACAGCTCGTAACCGAGGGAAAACGTGAAGGCAGCGTTAGCGCAAAGGGCGCGACGGTGACTGTCGGTAAGGGTGCGGCAGCTGACCTTATCGAAGCGGATTGGCTGGTTCCTGTTGTCCTGGCAGGGGTAGACGAAATCAGGCGTTGCCTGATCTTCGGGTCCGGTGAAGTAGCTGACGAGGTAAGCGGAGCCGTCAGGTGCTTGCCAGACGTGCCCGCCGTCCGGGGCAGGTTTTAGGTGGAACTCCCAGCCGGAGGCGGAAGTGTGAAGGTGGTTAGCAATCCTTGCCCAGCTGACGTAATCAGCGGCGTAGGAGCCAGAGCCTTTGCGGAAGACGTCATCCTTAGAGATGACACCCGCAAGGTTGGGGATAGTCATTTGGTGGGTGTAAGCGCAGTGAGCGTGATGATCGCACCAGGGGGTTCGTTACCGATGCAGTAACGCCTGGTGGCGTCGATAGAGATGACTTGACGGTCATCGTCGAAGAGGACGCCGGTTAAGGCATCGTTGGTGCTTCGCAGGAGCTTGTCTAGGTCTCCGGTAGAAGCAGACATGCAGTGCGGGGGGGCGGTCGAGCGTAAGCCACTTTTGTTGAAGTGAGACTTGGGTCGTTGGAAGCGGAAAACAACCGAGAGGATCATCGGCGCTGCCGTATCCCAGGCGGCAGGCTTTTTCTCGATAGCGGCGTGTTTAACGTCTTGCCGCCAGGGCTTTACCTTTTTGCTGGACTCGATCATCACTCCGCGTCCGACGTGGCGTTTCGAGCCTTGAGGAGCGGGGATGCCGTGAACGGCGAAGGTAACGCTGTCGGTCAAATCATGCTGTCCAATCGGTAGAAGATTGTCAGCTTGCGTTCGGCGTGTCCAGAGTCGATGTCCTTTTCTTTAATGGTGTCGATCGCTTTTTGCGCCTCCTTGCTGAGCTTGAAGGTGCTGCGTTCGATGCGGCTGTACTTGGCGTTGCTGAACTGGTAGACGCCATCGGATGTTTCGTTGGGGTCGAGTTCCCCGAGAGCCATTGCGCCTTCGAGCTGTTCTTTGAGGAAGGCTTCGCGGGCGTTAAGTTCGTCGCGCTCTTCGCGGAGCTGAAGGAGAGCGTCGATCAGGTCCTGCGGCGTGGTGATGTTGGTGGTCACTTGTTGCACTCCGGGGCGACCTTGACGTAGGGCTGGGTGCCGCTATGGGTGCTGCCGTGATGGGCGGTAGCTTCGTATCCGATGAAGGCAAAGCCTGCGGCGGCGAGCAGGAAGCAGAGAGCGTTTCCGAGTTTGTTTTTCATGGGTTCAGGCAGCCGCCCAGCGGCGCGCTGTAGAGGGTGAGCAGTTCCAGTAAGCGGCTACCTGTTTCCAGGTCCAGCCACGCTGGCGTTGTTCGTTAATGCGTTGACTTTTAGATTTGCTGAAATGCCAAATGATGAGGAGAGGCAGAACAAGCAGGGCTAAGAGCCACAGGATTGAGGTTGAAATCATGAGAGAGACGCGATGGGTAAGATCAGTTGCAGGTAACGGTGATACGGCGGATCAGGTCGAAGACCAGATCGGAACCCTCGGGGCTGCTGGGGTCGATGTGGTTCTTTTCGAGGATGTCTTCTGCCATCTCGGAGAGCGTGTCGATCAGCTCTTCGCAGATGTAGTCGTTGAAGGAGTCGGCTAGATCCTGAGCCATCAGGCTCTCCTGCTGGGCGGAGAGTTCGGGGTGCTCGACGGGTGAAAGGGGAAGCATGTGTAAGACGCGATGGGCTTGAGGCATTTGCCTCATGAATCAAATATACCAGATTGGATCCAGGCTGGACCACTTCGAGGACAGATCTAGGACTGGTTTGGGGACTTACATGGTTTGACTGCTTACGCGGTGCCAACGGGAGGTCGCAAACCGGACCCTGGTACTACACCGTGTCCTCGACGGGAACCTAAAGTTTCTTGCGCTTGGGATGATGGAACCCCACCAGTTAGCCCGACCAGTGGGCATCCCCTACGCAGGCAGCAGTCGCGGAGTCATTGCGTAACTCCTCCCAATGCCCCAGTATCAGCGGCGGTACTTGCCAGGTGGCAGCTCAAGGCAATGCTCAAGCAACGCCACCTGCCATTCGACTTCCATGTTCAGTAAATACTCCCGCGACTCGTCGGACAAAGGCATCCGCAGAATCGGTTGGAGCCGTGGCTCCCCCGCGACCATTGCGCGGAGGTACTGAAAGATCAGTCGAGCACCTGCTGTCATGGCAGCTCGTTTAGGTCGATGACTTTGACAGGCTTGCCGTCATGCCCCCGGTAGTAAAGGGTGCCGTCGCAATCCGTATCAGGACACCAGCAGCTCTGCCGCAAGTCACGGATCAGATCCATGTTGAAGTACAGCGCATCCATCATTTGATGTAGCGCCGTCGTGTCTGCCTCTTCGCTGTTGTCGTCATACCAAGCGAAGACCGTGTTGGTAATTGTGGATTGGATGGACTTCAGCGCAGACTCGTTTTTTTCGAGCCATTCGCCCATCAGGATTAGGCGCTGCAGCCGCCTGCTATGAGCCTTCTTGATTGCAAGGCGCTGCTTTTTCTCGACCTCCTCCTTAAGCTGGGCTTCGAGCTTGTCGCCTTCGCTCGGCTCAGGCTTTACCCCCTCCTTCTTTTCTTGCTCGACTTCGAGCTTCTCTGCGATTAACGCCTGCAGCTCCGAGGGCTGGTTCTGAAGCGGCAGAGCAAAACCAATTAGGTCTTGCTTGTTCTTGGCGACTTCGCGGATCGAAACGCGGATGACGGACTTGCGGGGGACCAGATCCCACCAGCTTTCGCCAGGGCTATCTGGTTCGTAGACCAGTACGTCATTCCAGCCTCCGGTGTTCTTGTCGTCAGGCAGTTTCACGACGGCAGTCATCCCGCCGTTTTTAACGCCCTTGTCCCAGGAGACGGGGGAATGGAAGAACCGGATGATCGGCGCTTCGACAGATTTGGGGAAGTTGGTTGTGGTCATGCGACTTCTCGCTGTTGTTTGTGGATCAGGTCGTTGATGTAGACCGGGTAGGTCGTCCAAGCCTTTAGGGCTTTAGCAAGGAGGCTGGCTTCGAGGTGCCCGAGGGGTCGGATGAAGTCAGCTTCTAGGTGCCCGGTGAGCACCAGGAAGATTAGGTAAGTGCTGGGATGGTTTTCGTTGTCTGCCCAACAGAACAGACGATCGACGTCATACTCGGCGTCGCGGATGGCTTGTGATTTCATTTGAGGTCAACAGAGATGCCGTGTTCGTCCCAAAGACGTTTTGAGTAAATGGTGCGGAGGTAGTGAGCCTCCATCGCGTCGTCCAAGCGACCAATGCTTTTGAAGTACTGCTCCCGCAAGGTCTCCCAGCGGAGAGCGGTGAACAGCAGGTTGTCGGGGACTTCCTTGCCTGGGTTGTTTCGAGGGCGCTTGAGTCTTGGCATAGCTAGCGACGGCGTTTGTGGAAGAGGCTCGTGAGCTTGTCGTCTAGCGCGATGATGGCAGCTGCCCAGCTCCCCGGCTCTGGAGTGTCATAAGGATCAGGTAATGAGTTGCGAGCTTGCCGGGTCAGTTCGTAAAGCAGGTCAAGCTCGACAGCGTTGAACTCGACTTCATAGACGACCTCGGTGCGGTTAGCTGGTGCTCCGGAGGTGATGTCTTTACATTTCATCTGCCATGTCCTCAAGTGCTGTAAGCAAGCCGTCAAAATCTTCGGATGCAGGGAGGACAGAGGTAAGCAAGTCAACTGCCTCTCCGTAGTCCTCGCGCAGGGAATCAAGGTACTGATTGCGGTCTATGAAACCGTTGTCTGTGTAAATGCTCATGGTCAGCGGAGAGCGAGCTTTTGAGCGACGAGGAACTGAACGGTTTTCATGTGCTTTGCAACCTTGCGCTTGGCTTTTGAGCACTCGGTCCAATCGCCACGGGCGAAGCAGAACTGGTATTCCGTTTGAGCTTTTGAAAGATCTGCCTTAGCGGCTTCGAGCTGTTGGGTGAGGGTTTCCATTTGAGGTAGGTGGCAGTGGAGGCTGTGCCCTTGATCCAACTATACACCACTTTTGGTCTGTTTAGGGGTACAAGGTGGATCTTAATCTTGCTGACTGTGCTTGACCGACGGGTATTTAGCCCTGCGGGCATCTGCTGCCTGCCGACTCTCGTGCTTCGGCTTTGCAGCGTTAGACCCCTTCGCTCGTTTTCTGCCATGCACCCTGTAGCGCTCAGCAGTTTTTTCCTTTGCTGCCTTGCTCGCCTCTTCGTAGCCAGGTGGCGCCAGATCAGGTCTAGCTTGAAAAATCGCAGTCCAATCAATCTCCATTAACTTTCTCCTTTAGAACCTTCAAAAGCTCCTCAATTTTTTCGGTGCGTTGGAGGATTTCTTCAAGTCTTTCCCCATTAACCTCCAATGTTGACTCTCTGTATCCGCAGCTATCACACTGCTTTCGGCGGAGCCTATATGGCTTGATTCCGGAGCGGATGACGCAGGGGTATGAGGATTTGGAGTGATCGGTTCCCAGTAGACGTGTTGAGATGGTTCGATAGCCCAAGACATTGCATTCCGGGCAGAAACTAAGAGTTGTTTTTCCCATGATTAGAACAAACCCTCCAATAGCTTGAACCTGTCCCAGGCATCAACCCAAGCTCCAAGACACTCGTCTGGCTCGTTCTGGATTAACCGGCAACGCCCTGGACCAGATACAAGCGTGTAGCACCAGTCAATCGAGAGCTTGTGATGGTCGATCAGCATTGACAGGTAGCCACCGAGCTGCGCCTTGGCAGGCTGTCTCTGGCTAACAGCAGGGCTACTGCCAACTGTCTTCAAGTCACCTAAAACCAGCTTGCCGTTTGAGCTGCGCACCAAAAAGTCAAAACTGCCGCCGATTCCTTTGCGGTCATCACAAAGCCGATATTCCACCGCGATCGTTTCACTGTCTCGCAGTAGCCAGCAGTCATCAAGGGCATCGGTCCATTCGGCGTAATCGCCTGGATCCCGAGGCTGATTAGTCAGCAATGCTTCGCAGTATGCGTGTACTGCATTGCCGCGAGGCTCCCAGAGGTGGCGCGTCTCGGCGAATCGGCGTTCTGCCCGTGGGTCTGCTGGGCTAGCAATCCGGGAAACGCTGAAGGGCATCCAGCGTCCTTTGTAGCGGTATCTGTGGATGTCCTCAAAAAATTCGAGACCCGGTATGGGTTCAAGCATTGAATGGTTTAGGATCCAACCTGGGTTCAAACCCTACCACATCAAATCGCTATTCATGACAAGTACAGCCACGAAATTTGCTATCGACAAAAGCCTTCTTGAAAGGATTGAAAAGATCATGCCTGCTTATCACCACAAACGGACCTACATCAATAGCCTGCTTGACATGGCTGTCACCAGGGTCGAAAACCAAACTCGATCTGACAGCGAGGACTGGTCTTCGTAGACCTGAAATACAATAAAAAACCGCCCCGGAGAGGCGGTAATCCGTTCGATCACGCACTGCAACGCTACATGAAAACCCCCGTTAAGTCAACGGCTTTTGCGATTGCTCCCTATGAATTGATGGACTGTGGTCTAGACCCAAGGTCGATCGTTGTCTACCTCTGGTTACACCGTTACGGCTGGAACTCAGCCAAAGGCTGCTACGCATCCTTGCAGACGATTTCGGACCGGTCAGGTATTACTCGGAAAATGGTCCAACGTTCACTCAGCCTTCTGGTTGAGACGGGTTGGATCACCGTCGAAAAGAGACCCGGACACACCGCCGTGTACAGGGTGCTCGTGGACCACCCAGGTCAAAATCGACCTAGGTCAAAAACGACCCAGGTCAAAACTGACCCAGGTCAAAATCGACCTAGGGGTCAGGTCGAAACTGACCTAGGGGTTAGGTCGAAATCGACCTATAAAACAAAAACCCATAAACAAGAACCCATAACAAAAACCCTTTTAAAGCTGGAAGGCGAGCTTCCAGCAGCTCAAGAGCCAGCCAAAAGGAAGGCAAGAGCCAAGGGTCCAGAAGACTTCGAGCAGTTCTGGAAGCTGTACCTGTCAGCACCGATCAGAGCGTCCTCTCAGTCCAAGCCAAAGGCTCTTGCCCAGTGGAAAAAAACCATTTGTCACGAAACCAGTGACACCCTGCTGGAGGCGATAAAAAATGAGATCTCCCATCAGCAGGCTGCTGGTGATTCCTTCATCAGCCCATTGCCGGATTGCTTCCGATGGTTACGCGACGAGCGCTACGCCACCGTCAATGACAAGCCAGTTGGACAGCAGTCAATCAATCACGCCACCTACGTTTTCTGATGCTTCCCCTTTACGACCCAGGCAACAAAGGGAAGTGCGTTCATCAAGTCTTCGACAACAAAGAACGCATCTCACCTAAAAACGTCTACCGCATCGCTACTTCCGCGATGTTCAGCGAAACCGAGCTTGGCGAGGTTCGCTTTCACTACAGCCCTGTCAACAGCGAACACGCCATTGGCATGTACGACAGGGAGGGCTACTACTGCACCTACTGCCCCCCGATCCCCGGTGCCTCCGGCTCTCGCGCCCTAGGTCGCTGGGTCCGCCATCCCTGGGCGGAAGAAGAACGCCAACGCCTCGAAGCCTTCGACTGATGCCTACCCAACGCCTTACCCGCCTCTCGACCGAAGAGGGCGCACGGACTATCCTCCGCCGCATGATCGACGCCGGGCGCTGCACCGTCGAAGATCTCGACAAAGCGCCGCCAGGGCACATCAACCCCCAGGCGTACCGAAACCTGATGCGGGACATCGCACCTCAACCCAGGGTCGAAGTCGTTAGCCCCCGTGACCTCCCGACGAAAAACCCCGAAGAACCTCTGCCCTTTTGAGATGAGCAAGATCGAAGTCAAGGTCTATCTGACCCCCGAGGAGCGCGATCACATCGACGCTCAAGCGCAGGCGCTGAACCTCAACCGCTCCCAGCTGATGCGTCTGCGGGCTCTAGGAGACCCTGCACCGGGCGTTAAGCCCTCTGCACCGCCCATCAGCCTGCGGCAGTACCAGAACGCCGTCCTAGCCGCTCTGAGGGCTTCTAACGGCTCCTGCTCGCGCCCGATCGTCGAGGCGATCACCGCCGCTGTCCTTTGTTCCGTCCATGAACCACCTAACAAACAGCCAAGCCCAAACCCTTCTCAAACTGTGGGATGACTACTACCTAGCTCTGTACCAAAAGATCAATGACCCAGAGCCCCCGCGAGCGCCTGAACAACTTGGTCGAGTCAGCCGCTACTTCCGTCCAGCCGACCTGGGAAACGCTCGATGATGGATGCATTCGCGTTTGTCTTGGTAAAAATTGCGGCACGGTCTCCTCTCACCACCTAATCGAGCCAAAGGTCAATCAGCTGCGAAATAATTGACATCTGCGAGAGACTAAGCTAAACAGCCAATACCGATTTCATAGAAATGGTTGCTGCTCCAGAGTTTATTGACCACCTCCCCCTAAAGGAGGTAAAGCCCTATTCGAAAAACTCTCGTAATCACAACGAAGCTCAGCTAAAGAGCCTTTGCGCTGCCATTAAGGAATACGGGTTCACCAATCCCATCCTCATTGACGAAAGCAAGACAATAATCGCTGGGCATGGTCGTTACGAAGCCGCAAAGCGACTAAAGCTTGAGACCATCCCTACCATTACCATCTCTCACCTTTCGCCTGAGCAACAGCGCGCTTACGTCATCGCGGACAATAAGCTCAGTGATATGTCAACATGGGACAACGAAAACCTTATTTCAGAGCTGGCAGGTCTCGCGTCCTACCAAGAATCTCTAGACGACAATCTCAAAGGCTTTTTCGATCAGTCGTCTTTTAATCCATACAAGGTGCAAGAGGTTGATGTAGCACTTCTCAAGCCTCATCCTCGAAATTACCGCGAACACCCACAGCAACAGATCGAGCATCTCGCTGGCAGTATCGCAGAGTACGGCTTCTACAGAAATGTAATTGTCGCAAAGGACTACACTATTCTTGCTGGGCACGGTTTAACGCAAGCTGCCATTTTTGCAAAAATTAAAACCGTACCCATACTTAAGCTCCAAATTGATCCAAGCAGCACCAAAGCTTTAAAGCTTCTTGCAATCGACAATGAGGTTGATCACCTTGGTGACACAGATATGCGTCAGCTATCTGAAATCCTTAAAGACATACTCAAGGAAGACGACCTGTTTGGAACTGGGTATGACGAAGCCAAGCTTCAAAACCTTTTAACAGTTAGCCGCAGCAAACAAGAAGTCGAGAGCTACCTACCAGAAAGTGATTGGGGTGATCTCGTCGATTTCGAAAAAACTGATCGCAACCCTAAGATTGTCGTTAATTTCGAAAACGAAACAGACCGACAAGACTTTATTAACGCGCTAGGCATCAGCTTGTCTGACAAAGCAAAAGCAATGTGGTGGCCGATGAAAGAGCGTAAGGTGCTGAAAGATAAAAAATACGAGGCACAGTAAAAATGTCTTCAAATTTTTTCGACATTCGCGGCATTGAGCTTTTGGAGCTTTGCCCTACTGGCGTTGACCAAGAGCGCTGGCAAAGCTTTCGTGCTGCTATGCAAAGGGCGAAAAACCTAGAGGCACAAGAATCGGGTCCAATACAAATTGACCTCGAACTGAACGGTTCTTGCAATATGCAGTGCCCGTTCTGCATACACGGTTACAACGGTCAAACCAACCTTGATCTACAGCTCTCGCTAGAGCAAGCAAAGGACATTCTTCAACAAGCCCACTCCGCTGGAGCTGCCTCTTTAAAGCTAAACTACATTAACGAACCTCTGATTCGAAAAGATCTAGAGGACGTGATCGCTTATGCGCGATCCATTGGGTACGTCAACATTTACCTCGTAACCAACGGATCTCTTTTGACGCCTGAAAGACAGCTTTCAATCCTTCAGGCTGGTCTTACAAGGATTTACGTCAGTATTGATGCGGCTACAGCAGAAACCTACAACAAGCAGCGCAAAAGCGGCTTGTACGAACGTGTTGTAGGGAACGTTCGCTCCTTAATACAGACGCGCAATAGCCTCAACATGAGCTTCCCCCTGGTTCGGGTGTCTTTCCTGAAAAATGCGATCAACATTCACGAAGCCTTAGATTTCTTTGACCAGTGGAAGGATACCGCAGATTTGATCACTTTTCAGACCATGAACAACGTCCCGGACACTGAAACCGGACTTTCGATCGAATCGTTTTCTGAACCAAAGCCTTGCGATTTCCCCTTCAAACAACTTGTCGTAGATCATGAAGGCAATATCTTGCCTTGCTGCAAGCTGCCGGGCAGAAAGCTGAAAATTGGTAACATCAAGTCGATGTCAGTTCAGCAGGCTTGGCAATCCGACAAAATGCGAGACCTGCGCTCTCAGCACTCATCTGAAAACTCAACTTTGAATCCGATCTGCCGCGCTTGTCTTACCAATGAGTAGCACCCTCTACCCGGTCTATGTCATCTCGAAAGGTAGACCTGACTGCTGTCTTTCGAGCATCGCACTACAAAAGGACAACGTTCCGCACAAAGTCGTAGTCGAACCGCAGGAGCTCGACGAATACAAAAAGCACATGCCAGATGCAGACTATCTGGTGACACCATTTAGCAACCTAGGCGAACGCTCTATCCCTGTGCGGAACTTCATATGGGAGCACTCCAGCAATGCTGGGGCAATTCGCCACTGGTGCGTTGATGACAATATTCGCAAGTGGAGGTACTTCAATGGACACGAACGGATCACGATTAACGCGTTGCTAGCCTTTCAAATTGTCGAAGAGTTCACTCAACGTTTTTCCAACGTTGGTATCGCTGGTCCCGCATATACGTTTTTTTCGTTGCCAAGGCAAAAAATGCCGCCGTTTAGAAAAAATTGCCATGTATACTCTTGTATGCTGATTCGCAATGATCTGCCTTTTCGCTGGCGAGGTCCTTGGAATGAAGACGTAGACCTCAATCTTCAGTGCTTAGCAATCAAGCAGTGCACGATCCAGTTAATGGCGATCACCTGTGACAAGCAAGCCACCATGACCATGAAAGGCGGCAACTCCACTGAATATCAAAACCTAGACTCTCGTGCCTATGGTTCCCGCACCCTGCAAGCTCGTTGGCCTGGTATCATCACACTCACAAATAAATACGGCAGACCCCACTTTCACGTCAAAGACAACTGGCAGTCTTTTCAAGACATCCCCCTCATAAAAGATCCTCAACATACACCCAGAAACTTTAAACTTAAAATGACGCAGAAAGGCGATGGCTAAATCCACTAACGCAGAGATTGAATATCGCCTAAACCGCGTCTACAAATTGCTGTGCAAGCACGCAACCACGTCTGAAGTCGTGGATTATTGTGCCCGAGAATGGGGGATCAAGCCGTCCATGGCGAAGAACTACGTTCGCCGTGTACGCGAGCGTATAGCAAAAGACTGGGAGCTAGACGCACGTCAATACAGGGCTGACCTGCTTACCCAATACGCTGACCTTGCAAAATCTGCCAGAGCCAACGGGCATGACCACATCGCCATTGGCGCATTGAATGCGATGGCGAAGTTGACAGGTTTAATTAGTTGACCTCAATCCTTGACCGAGATCGACCGCGGTGCATCCTTGACGATGCAGCGTCTTCCGTAGGATTTACTGCCACTGATTACGAGCAGATCACTAGTGCACTGGCTGATGCATTAACTGAGCCTCAGCGAAAGGTCTGGGATTCAAGTGAGCGCTTCAAGCTGCTTTGCTCCGGGCGGCGCTTTGGCAAAACTTACCTATGCATCACGCGTCTAATTTGCTGGGCGCTTGAAAAACCAGGCAGCTTGAACTGGTACGTCACTGCGAACTATCGCATGGCGAAGCAGATCGCCTGGCGACAGCTAAAAAATATGGCGTCTGATGATCTGGTTGTCAAACGAAATGAGTCGGATCTCAGTATCGAGTTTGTCAACGGCAGCATTGTTGCCCTACGCGGTGCGGATAACGAAGACAGCTTGCGTGGCGTGAGTCTTTCGTCCTTGGTTGTGGATGAGGCTGCCTACGTCAAGCAAAGCGCCTGGGAAATGGTGCTGCGCCCAGCACTGTCGGATCAAGGCGGTCCTGCCTGGTTTATCACCACGCCAGCAGGCTTGAACTGGTTTCATGATTTGTGGGAGCAGGCACAAGACGAAACTGATTGGAAAGCCTTCTCCTACACCACTATTCAGGGCGGCAACGTCCCAGCTGAGGAGGTCGAAGCAGCACGCCGCACGCTTGATGAACGCACCTTTCGTCAGGAGTACCTAGCTAGCTTCGAGACCCTCGCCGGACGCGTCTACCCTGATTTCAGCGATGACAACATCTCCGAAGATGTCAAAGACACCGGCGGAGAAATCTATTGGGGCACTGACTTTAACGTTGGCATCATGGCTGGCGTTCTGGCTTCTCGTGTCGGTGATACTGTGCACATCTGGGATGAACTCGCTGTAAAGCAGTCCAATACCGATGAGGTTTGCCAACTCCTCAAGGAACGATTCCCGGACCGGCGAATTATTGCTTATCCAGATCCAACAGGGAGCGCCCGCAAGACATCTTCGGCGGGTCGCACCGACCACGACATCATCCGCCGCTACGGCTTCCAGTGCATCAGCCCCCGAGCGCCCTGGGCAGTAAAAGACAAGATCAACTCAACCAACTGGATGATCCGCACTGCCGATGGTCAGATGCGTCTGTTTATCCACCCGCGATGTAAGCACACGATCAAGGCGCTTAAGAATGTCTGCTTCAAAGAAGGCGCGACTGATTACGTCATCGACAAGTCAGCTAACATCGAGCACTGGACAGACGGTCTCGGCTACCTAATCCTTGGTGCCTTTAACCCGATGTATATGCAGTCTGGTAAAGGAACTGGCATCAGGGTCTACTAGCCTTGCTAACTACAATGCAGCAAAGCTGAGAGAACAGAGACGTGTACAGCGGCTTCCAGCACTACGACCGTCAGCTGACCGCTCGCGTCGCCAAGGTCAACGACCCAAACGCTGCTTGGCGGAATCAAGAGCCGCACTGGGTTTTAATCGAAGATCTGATCGGTGGCAGCTACGAACTGCGCCGCCGTCACCGCCGGTATTTGCCGCAGGAGCCTAGAGAACTCGACGAGGCGTATGACAACCGCCTAGCTCGTTCCGTTTGCCCGCCTTACTACATCCGCCTTGAGAGGATGCTGGCTGGCATGTTGACCCGCAAGCCGGTCAGGCTTAACGACGTTTCCGATGTCGTCCGCGAGCAGCTGTTCGACGTTGACCTGCAGGGCAACGACCTGAACGTCTGGACCTATGAAGCCTGCCGCAAGATGGTCCGCTATGGGCACATCGGTGTCCTGGTTGATGCCCCTGCTGCTGGTGAGCTTGGGCGTCCTTACTGGGTGACGTACACGCCAAGAGAGATCTTGGGATGGAGAACCGAGCTGATCGACGGAGCTCAGAAGCTCACCCAGCTACGCCTTCTTGAAAAGGTCATCGAGGCTGATGGCGATTATGGCGAAAAGGAAGTCGAGCAGGTTCGTGTCTTGACCCCTGGCGCTTTTGAGATTCACCGCCACGACGCTAAAGGGCAGTTTGTTGTACATGACAGCGGTACAACGACGATGGATCACATCCCGTTTGCTATCGCCTACTCGAACCGCGTGAACTTCATGGAGTCACGCCCGCCGCTTGAGGACATCGCAAACCTCAACCTCAAGGCGTACCAAGTTCAAAGCGACCTGGATAACCAGCTCCATATTTCGGCAGTGCCGATGCTGGCGTTCTATGGCTTCCCGCAATCCGCAGAAGAGGTCAGCGCCGGTCCAGGCGAGGCGATTTCCTTCCCGAGTGATGGACGGGCTGAATACATCGCTCCCCCCAGCAACGCTTTTGACTCGCAGTTCCGCCGTCTCGATCAGCTCGCCAGCCAGATCAACGAACTAGGTCTGTCTGCTGTTCTCGGTCAGAAGCTATCTGCCGAGACCGCTGAGTCGAAGCGGATTGATCGCAGCCAAGGCGACAGCACGATGATGGTCATTGCGCAGAACATGCAAGACCTGATCGACAACTGCTTGGCTCACCACGCCCATTATCTAAATATCGAGGAAGTGGGTAGCAGCTTTGTTAATCGTGACTTCCTTGGTGCTCGTCTGGAGCCTCAGGAGATTCAAGCGCTCCTGCAGCTTTATACGGCTGGCACGATCAGCCAGAAAACTCTGCTCGACCAGCTTTATGAAGGCGAGGTCCTGGGCGATGAGTTTGATGTCGAGGAGGAACTGGAATCAACTCAGGCAGGCGGTTACGTCGAGATGGCACCGCCTGAACCTCGCGCTGTTAACACGATCCCAGAAGAGTCAGCAGAGCCGGAAGATACAGAAGAGATCCCGGCATAGTGAGGCAACCGGAGGACTCCAATGGGCGCA
>Ga0208542_1000727_pt1 | contig 14841 bp, 17 predicted proteins | sample DEB08_DNA_3_FD_185495 | JGI IMG/M metagenome (GOLD analysis project Ga0208542, IMG submission 185495) | Aqueous microbial communities from the Delaware River and Bay under freshwater to marine salinity gradient to study organic matter... | ecosystem: Environmental > Aquatic > Marine > Coastal ... | reverse complement strand
TTGGGCAGTTTGAAGTTCAACCTGACTTAACATGAGTGAACATCAGAAGTATTATCGCTCATCTAGCACTACAAGTTACAGCAAGACGAGCAACACGACCGAGTATAGCCGTTCCAGTGTAAACACAAATGAGGGCTTGATAGCGGGTATAGGTGATGTGATAGATGTGTTCTACTTGCTCATGGAATCGGGCGACTTCCTTTTGCAAGAGTCAGGCGATAGAATAGAGTTAGAGTAATGCCAAATCAGAAGATAAGCGAATTAACGGAGTTAGCTGCGGGGAACGTGGCTAATGATGACGAGGTGGCGATTGTTGACACTTCGACTACTTCTACAAAGCGATGGACTTGGGCTAGTATCAAGTCAGATATACTATCATGGCTTGGGTTTACTGCTACTGAGGCTAGTTATTTGAGCGGGGTTACTTCTGCCATTCAAACGCAGATAGACGGCAAGGCTGATTCAAGTCACACGCATACACTAACAGACATAACAGACTCAGGGGCTTTGGCAGCGCTTGATACGGTTGGAACTGCTGAGATAGATAATGATGCTGTAACATTTGACAAGATAGCGAACATTGCCACTAACAGGGTTTTGGCTCGTAGTTCTGCGGGTAGTGGGAGTGTAGAGGCTTTGACTTTGCCCAACTTCCGAACTCTGATAAATGTCGAAGATGGCGCAGACGTAACAGACACCACAAATGTAACAGCTGCTGGTGCTTTGATGGATTCGGAAGTCACAGACTTAGCAGGGATAAAATCACTTGACACATCAACGCTGCAAGTGAAACCAGCAGAAGGGGCTTTCGTTGATGGCGATAAGACAAAACTCGATGGGATTGAGACAGGTGCGACAGCCGACCAGACAGGCGCAGAGATAAAGGCTTTGTATGAGGCGGAGACAAATACCAACGCTTTTACCGATGCAGAGCAGTCAAAATTAAGCGGTATCGAATCGGGCGCAGATGTCACAGATGAGACGAATGTAGTATCAGCTTTAAGCGGGGCAACATTAAGCGATGCGGGTACGCCACAGGCAACGGACAAGGTGCTTGTTCAGGATTCTTCCGACTCAGACAACTTAAAGTATGTTGATTTCAGCGACTTTAGTTCAGGCACTACGGTAGATGTAGTTTCAAACGTAGCTGCAGACCGCATACTTGGGCGGGTAACGGCAGGAAGTGGTGATAGCGAAGAACTAACAGCGACTCAAGTTCGTACGTTGATAAATGTCGAGGATGGGGCAACGGCAGATCAAACGGCAGCAGAGATAAAAACAGCATACGAGAGCAATGCAGACACGAACGCTTTCACAGACGCGGAGCAGACTAAGCTATCGGGCATTGAAGCAAGTGCGGATGTTACAGATACAGCCAATGTAACGGCAGCGGGTGCGCTCATGGATTCTGAAGTTACGGATTTGGCGGGAATTAAGGCACTTGACACGAGTACGTTGCAAGTCAAACCCGCAGAGGGTGCGTTTGTAGATGGAGATAAGACTAAACTTGATGGCATTGAAACGGGGGCAGATGTTACCGACACAGCAAATGTGACGGCTGCTGGTGCTTTAATGGATTCTGAGGTAGATGCAGACATCAAGACCCTTTCGCTTCCTGCAAATACCACCATAAGCACATTCGGGGCTACTTTGGTGGATGATGCTAGTGCTGCCGCTGCTAGAACCACGTTAGGCATATCGACAGCGAGTAAGACGGCAGAGGGGCTAGTTGAACTTGCGACCACAGCAGAAATTGATACAGGATCAGACACGTCGAGAGCAATGCCTATTGATCAGTTTGTGGCATCTAAGCGGAATGTTACTTGGTTGGTCTTTAATTGCGTAGCCCCTGGAACTGATTGCGCGGTAGACACAAACCTTTGGGGGGACTTTGTGAGCCCGATCGCGGGAACAATTCTACAAAATGACGCTTCTCCTTTCTATCTGTACGCAACTAACTCAACAGCAGGCACAACTGGAACGATGGTAGTGGACATTTCCATTGGTGGAACAAGCATAATGACCACCAACAAACTTGACTTTGACACGGGAGAGAAAACCACTACAACAGCAGCAACACCACCTGACTTGACAACTACAAGTTTGGCGGTTGGCGACATAATCACGATAGATATTGACTCACTTCACACGACACCCGCTAAAGGGCTAGTGGTTTATATGGCAATTAGACAATGATCTTAAACAGAGCATATACGGCAGGCAATGGGCTATTGACAGATTTGCAATCCTATTGGAAGTTGGACGAGGCATCGGGGACACTTTATGACGCGCATGGATCAAATGACGGCACAAGTGCTGGTGGGCTTACTTATGGGGCGACAGGCAAGGATGGGGATTGTGTGCATTTTGATGGCACGGATGACAGGGTTGACTTTGGTACGGGGCTGGACTTTTCGGGGCATTCAGGTATAACCATTTCCATGTGGATTAACATTGACGCATTCCCTACATCGGGCAACTGGGGGTATCTCTACGCCAATGCAAAGGATGGTAGTAATACACAGATTATTTTGGAGCTAAAAAATGAGGGTGGAACACAACGACTTCAAGGCGGCACAAACGGAACAAATTTCCAACTCCCATATTATAACCATTCTATGTCTACAGGCACATGGTATAATGTTATGATTACGCACGATGGCAGTAGGTTTAGATTGTATTTGGATGGGACAAATGTTGAAACAGGGCTATTTGGTAGCACAGGATCAATCAATACAAATTCAGATAAAAATCTTATTGGCGCATGGTGGAACGGGACATCATACAGTAGACATGTTGATGGCAAAATAGATGAAGTGGCGGTGTGGTTTAGGGAGCTAGACGCGACGGACAGAACGAATGTGCAAACCCTTTTTTATGACGACTTCACATCATGAGATACTGTAAAAACATAAACGGAAAATGGGAAAAGGTAGCTACACACAAGCTACCCAAGAAGGTCTATGACTCTGACTTAGATGATCATATTGACCTAGTAGACGAAGCAACATTCAATAAGTATGGCTACTTCCAACTGGAAGGGGTGAGCTATAACCCAAAGTCACACAAGCTCTCAGACGAATTAGAGAAAGTTGGGACTAAGATTCGCCACAAGCTCACGGCACTTAACCCAACATTATTTGACCTAAAGAACGGGCTTTTAATGGAGCTAAAGGGCTACCGAAGGACAGCCTACACAGAAGCGAAGCACGCCTTTGACTACTACAAGGACACAGGTCGAGCAAGCGAACTAAATAACCTAAAGACGAAGATAGGTGAGTTCTACCAACTACACGAAACAGAACGCGCAAAGATAGAGGCACTCACTACGATTGATGATGCGGCAAATTACACGCTGCCAATGGATGACATTAACAAGGGGCTACAATACCTCAGAGATTTGATATGAAAATATTCGGATACGAAATAAAGAAACAAGAGTCGCAAGTTGAAAAGCGCGGGATGGTTGACAAGCTAATAGGCGATTGGAACGTGAACTTCTTTTCTAAGAAGTCGCAAAGCGTATCTGAGCGCAGCATGAACTATCTGCCTACCGTGTGGAGGTGTATTGAAATTATATCTACATCTATCGCGGGGCTACCTGTTGCAACAAAGCGCGAAATGAACGGGGCAATCGAGAGAGTGACACACCCTATTGACAGGATCATAAAGCGACAAGCAAATGAATACATGACTGCTTTCAGTTGGAAAGAGTTAATGCTTCGCGATGTGCTGACCTATGGCAACCACTACTCACTAATCGACAGAACAGGGAGCAGACCGGTTGCGCTATATCCTATCCCTGCCGAAGATGTCAAGATACATCAAAAAGAAAAGGAAATTGTCTATGAGGTCACTTCAATGAAGAAGGACAATCTCTTCATGGCAAGCGATATGCTACACATCAAAGGACCGTCAATGGATGGTATTTGTGGGATGTCCGTGATCGAGATACATAGACGATCAATGCGATTCGGTCTGAGCGCAAGTCAGTATATCTTGGATTGGTTTGAGGGTGATGCAACACCAAAGAACATTTTGACACATCCTGGGAAGCTAGGACCTGACTCTATTAAAAACATTCGCGAAAGTTGGGCAAAGCTATACGGACCAGGAGGACATAAGACAGCGGTACTCGATGCGGGTGCAAAGTTTGAGCAAGTATCACTACCTCCATCGGATGCTATGTACATCGAAGCGGCTCAGTATTCAGATCGACAAATCTGCAACATCTACGGAGTGCCATTGACAATGGTAAACGATTTGAGCGATAGCCACTATAACAACATCGAACACACGGGGCGGCAGTTTGTGACTTACACTTTGCTCCCGTGGATTAACCGCGTAGAGAGCGAACTAGGGTGTAAGCTACTGACCGAGGCACAGAAAGATGACCACTTTGTAGACTTTGACCCTGCGGGGTTGATGCGGGGCGATATGCAAGCACAGGCAGAATACTACATGAAGATGCGACAGAGTAGAATCATGTCAGCGAATGAAGTAAGAAAAGAACTCAACCTGAACCCATACGAGGGCGGGGATGAGTACGATAATCCAAATATTGATACCAATGAAAACCAAGGAAGAGATCAAGAGTAAGTATGGGCAGGGAGTAGAGTTACGCTTTATGCCTAATGTCGAAGCGAGAGCAGACGAAGAGGGCAATATCTCAGGCTATGCGGCTGTGTTCAACTCGTGGAGTCCAGACTATTACGGGTGGCGTGAACGCATTGCTCCTGCTGCCTTTGACGGGGTAGATATGAAAGATGTTGTGGTGACATTCAACCACAATTTCGACAACATTCTAGCGCGTACGGGCAACGGAAGCGCGAAACTGAGCGTAGATGAGCGCGGCTTAAAGTACGAGTTCAAAGCACCGAACACCTCACTAGGCAGAGATATGGCAGAACTGATCCGCACACAGACAGTTGCAGGATCTAGTTTCATGTTCACGGTAGAGGATGAGGATTGGCAAGAGAGGGGCGAAAGCTACGACAGAACAATCACCAAGATCGGCAAGCTGTACGAACTCGGTCCTGTAAGTACTCCGTGGTATCCAGACACAACAGCAGACCTAAAGCAAATGCAAGAACGCATGAGAGCAGCGGGTATCAACTTGGAGGAAACCAAAGAGGAGCAGGATACTGACAAAACCGAAGAGCCAAAGGGTTATGATCCGACATTAGACTTGTTGAAGATCGACCTAATTTAAAAAAATGTTGTCACGACACTCGGCACAGTAGTATAGAAATTTGTAACTAAGTTTAATTAGAACCATGAAAAATTCAAAAGAGTTAAGGGAGTTGCTCGATGCCAAAAAAGCAGAGGCACGAGAACTCGTCAAAGGGTTCGAAGGGGAGCAGCTTACAGACGAGCAGCGCGACTCCATTGATTCTTTGACAAACGAGATTGAGGTGCTGAAGGGTGACCTCGAAAGAACAATCAAGATGGAACAAGTAACCAAAGAAGAGGCGCGTAAGGCGGCTAGCGTTGCGGGTCACAAAGCAAGTACAGGCGAAGAGCGTGAACTTGACAAAATGGCTGCTGACTTCACTTTCGGTGAGGCTGTTCGTGCAGCTTACGGAGTGTCAAAGGACAAGGGCTTTATGGATGAAGTTCGCCAAATGGGAGAAGAAGAAGCCCGTAAGATTGGCAAGTCCACAAGCGGCATCGCTATCCCTTCAAAAATCCACAGCCGACTGAGTTCTCCTGAGAAACGTGCAAACGTGACAGAGAACACAACCACAGGCATTCAAACTACTGACTTTGTTCAGTCCGTGTATGCAAAGACTATCCTGAGTCAGCTTGGTGGAACATTCATCTCAGCGGTAGAAGATACTCGCGTGCCGATCATCGGAACGGTATCGACTCAATGGGAAGGCGAGACAGATGCAGCGGCTGACGGTGGTAGTGCTACAACCAAAGTAGACATGACTCCGATTCGTTTGTCTGGATACGTTAACTACTCTAAACAAGCAGCTTTGCAAGCTAACTACTCTTTGGAGGGTGCGCTTCGTGATGCTTTCGCTTCTGCGATTGCAGCCAAGTTTGAGTACGCGGTATTTACAGATGACTCAGGTAACGGAGCATTCAACTACCTCGGTAACGGTAAGACTGCTGTAACAGGAGCAACAGGAGTTGCATTGGTTCACGCATTGGTTGAGGAAGTTCTCGGAAACAACCATCTGCAAGGTAACCTCGGATTTGCTATCTCTCACTCGCTGTATAGTGAGATTCAAACTGCTGTACTGGCAACAGGTGTAAGTGCGCTCGTTCAGAATGACATGATCGAGGGGATGTATCCATTTGAGTACTCTACTCAGATCGCGGACATTGCTTCGGGTCAGGAGTCAATCTACTTCGGTGACTGGTCTAAAGTGTGGTCAGCGCAGTTCGGTCCTATCGACTTGATGGTAGACCCTTACAGCGTAGCGACATCAGGAATGGATAGACTTGTACTGAACTCATTCTGGGATATGGCACTCATCCAAGATGCAGCCATCTCAGTAGGAGGGTACACAGGATAATAGGTAATTTGTTCAATTCATAGTGCGAACGGGGGTGGGAAGTATCCCGCCCCTTTTTTTTGAAATGAGAGTAGTAGCAGGAAATAAACCACAAGGACTAGCATACCCTTTGACGAAGGTCAAGGAGTTTTTGCGGGTAACGGGTACAGACCAAGACGGGGTGATCTCTCGGCTGATAAATGCAGCGGTAGACATCATCGAGCAAGAGACTTGGATAGTGCTTGGTTCGCGCAGCTATACCCTATATATGGATCATTGGTATGGAGACACGACTTCGGTAGAGAAGTATAGTGACCATTTCATCATTCCCAAATACCCTGTTACGGCAGTCGATTCAATCAAGTACTACGACACGAACAACAGCTTACAGACATTGGCTACATCGAACTACGATACAAGTTTGAACGGGGATATATCACGGGTAGAGGTAACAACTCAACCGAACGTATATGACAAATATGATGCTATCGAGGTCGCATTTACGGCAGGATACGCGGACTATTTTGACATCCCTGACCAATTTGTAGAACTCCTGGAGCTTGTCATAGGCGATCTGTACGAGCAGCGCATGACGGGAACTATGGCTAACGTAAAGCAATACGGAGGGGTGGTATCAAGGCTGATGGACAACGTAACAAAAAGAGTATTCACATGAGGATAGAATTTGTAAAGAACACGACTGACGAGGGCAAGAGTTTCCAAAAAGGTCAACAGCTTGGAGTGACTTTGGCTCGTGGTCGAGAATTGATAGCAAAAGGTGTGGCTATTGAGATTGGTTCTGTGGAGAGGCAAGTGGCTGACCTACGGGAGCAAGAGACACCAAAACCAAAAAAGAAAACCAAAAAAATAGAAGAAAATGGCGATTAACAGAGGGGGCTTAGCGGCTCTTTACAATGGAACAACCAAGATTGCAGACTGTACAAATGCAACAGTCAGCGCAGAACTTGGGCTTCGTGATGCAACCACAAAAGACTCATCTACTTGGGTAGATAACTTGGAAGGGTTGGCATCGTGGAGTATGACAGGGGAGTTCTACTTTGACGAGGGAACGCTCGGAGATGATGACGGGGCAGATGATCTGTTCACTCTTTTGAGTGGGCGCACATCTCTGACTGCGATGTATTCACCTGAGGTATCGGGTGATAGCAAGTACTCAGGTACGGGCTATGTTACATCGTGGTCTAAGACTTCGGGCATCGACTCAGATAACGAGAGTTATTCAATCACAATCACTGGCACTGGGGCATTGACTCAAGCTACTGTGTAGTAGTGTCGTTCATATCGGGGGCGGGGTTCGCCTTGCCCCCTTTTTTATGAGATACGGAGCATTAACAGAGCGGATAACGATCGAGAACTACACAACGGCTAGAGATAGCGCGGGTGGCTTGGTTAAAACGTGGACAACGTATGCGCAGCCTTACGCCCATATCCAATATGGGAGCGGGGCAGAAGGGTCTGAGGGTATGCGTGACACTTGGACTGAGCGGGCTACGTTCGTAGTGCAATACGATAGCGACACAAAGAACGTCACATCTAGCATGAGAATATCTCTTAACGGTTATTGGGACATTGAGAGTGTACGGACATTGAACCGCTACGGCAAGATTGAGATAGAAGCCATAAAAAAAGACTCATGAGTAATGTCATGCTCGGTGATATTGATGCGAGAAGTGCGCAGTCTATTTCTCTTGATTTTAGCATCGAGGGATTAGAGAGCGTGGTTAAGGCTATTGAAAAGCTAAAAGATGACGGCACTAAGAGGCGGAGACTTTTAGCTATATATCGAAAGCAGGCTGCACCGTATATTCAAGCACTTCAGTCAACCATCCCTATGGCTGATCGGGATATTGTTTATTCTGCTCATAAAAGCATAGTGTTTAGGCGTGGGAATCTACGCGAAAGCATCAAGATGTTTCCCAATAGAAAAAATAACGATGACATAGTTGCACTTCATGTAGGTCCACAAGTCAAGAAGCGGGAAGGGTCTGGTTATTATGGATACTTTTTATTACCCGAAGCAAGGGCTAAGATTGGGAAACCGAGGCGGGGATATAGGCGACATGACGAACCAAAGAAGAAATCAGCAAAGCGTAGCGGAAAACCTAAAACGGGCGGGAAAGTGGACTGGAAGCGCAAGGCTTGGAATAGGTCTGGCGCTACAATAGAAAATGGGTTGAGTAACGAACTAGTTAAGTATTTAAAGAACGCTGCAAGGCGCAATGGTTGGGAGGTGAATAGTTTATAATGCTAACAGAAGCCATATACACGATATTATCAGGGGATGCTACATTGACCGCATCATTGGCAACGACTACCTCTATATACAACACACAAGCGCCAAAAGAGGCGGCAGACCCGTGTGTAGTGTACGCAATAGATGGGCAGGCACCTGTGTACACAAAGGACGGCTCGGCGCCTGTAATATTCACCACGATAGAGGTTGACATATTTGCAAAAGGTACACCAAAGACCGCATGGACGATAGAGGGTTATGTAAAAAGCGCACTTGATCAATATAGCGGCACGACTGATGGGGTAACTATCGACCTAATACAATGGGAAGGGTCTGATGATGGGGTGTATGACGTAGATCGAGACGAGTATCAAGTAAGTATGGGCTTTAGAATAAGACTTAAATAAATAAAAAATGACAAAGTTACACATTAACGGCAAAGAGTATCCATTCGCATTTACATACAAATGTATGCGCGAGATTGCTAACAGCAAGGGCATGAGCGAAATTGAGCAAAGCGAGAAGGCTTTTCTTTTGGCTATTAACATGGGCTACAAAAGAGAGGGCGAAAACACAAAGATAAGCCGCGATGAACTCATCGACCTACTGGACGAAGATCCGTCAGCGCTAAGCGAATTGAGTAAGGCTTTGGCTAACGATATGGGCAAACTGACTGGCGAGGTCGAAGAGGGAAACTAAGCGACCTCTGCGACACAATAGAGCGCACATCCGCAGAGGTTGGGTTGCGCCCGCTTGAAGTGTACGAACTGACACCAAGAGAATTCGACAACTACATAAAGGGTGTGGTAAATTTAGCTAAAGCGGAAAATAGGTCTGAATGGGAGAGGGTTAGGTGGCTTGGTTTTGTAGTGTCGAGGATTGCGGGGGCAAAATACGACAGCCCACAAGACCTGATGCTATTAGACCACGAGCAACCAAGTAAAGCTGAAATTGAATCGAGAAAGAAAATGTTAAAGAGGAAATTCCCAAAGAAACTAAATGGCTAAGAAGGTAGGAGTAAACGTAAGCATATCTGCGAACATTAGAAAGTTCAGTACGCAGATGCAGAACATGAAGCGCAAGCTGCGCAGATTGGGTGGCGACTTTCAGCGCTTCGGTAGAGATATGTCTCGCAGGGCTACGCTACCACTGGCGGTAGCGGGTGGCTACGCAGTTAAAACTTTCACAGAGTTCGAGCAAAGCATGGCGAAGGTTCGCGCTATTAGTGGCGCAACTAATGGGGAGTTCAAGTTGCTTTCTGAAAATGCTCGCGAACTTGGAAGGACAACTCGGTACACGGCAAGTGAAGTGGGAGAGCTTCAGCTAAATCTGTCTAAGCTAGGTTTGACTCCTTCCGAGATAAACAAATCTACCGCCTCTATATTGGACTTAGCGCTCGCTACGGGCGAGGATTTAGCGGATAGCGCAAGAGTCGCTGCGGGCACAATGAAAGCGTTTAGCTTGCAGTCAAGCGATATGAATCATATTGCTGACGTTATGGCTAAGTCATTCTCTAGTAGTGCGCTCGATCTTGAAAAGTTTGATGCTGCGATGAGGTCAGTTTCAAAAGTTTCAGACTTGGCGGGCATGAAGCTAGAGAACACTACTGCCGTTCTGAGTGTGCTTGTGAACAATCAACTTGATGCCTCTACTGCGGGAACATCGCTCCGCAATATACTGCTTGAACTTTCTTCCAAGGGGTTATCATGGAAGGAGGCGATGGATAGAATCAATAATAGCACAAACTCGCTGACGGTAGCAAAGGACTTGTTTGGCAAAAGAGCAACAGCAGCAGCCGCAATCATTGCCACAAACAGAGATGAAATAGATAGGCTTACAAAGGCTTATGCGGCTTCGGATGGATCTGCACGCAAGATGGCAGCCATGATGGATAACACTTTGAATGGTGCATTTTTGAGACTGCGAAGCGCAGTCGAAGGAGTGGCTATCGACTTAGGAGGCATAATGAAGCCAGCCATCGAGAAGATGACGATAATCATTACAGGATTTGCTGACTCATTCTCAAAGCTATCCAATAGCACAAAAAAGACCGTTATAGGTATAGCCGCCATTACTGCCGCTATCGGTCCACTAATGATCGGGATAGGCGCGGCAATAAAGGCAATACCACTAATAGCACAGGGGTTCGCCTTCTTGACTAGCCCTATTGGTTTGGCTATAGTTGCACTCGCTACACTTACGGCTGGCTTTGTAGCCTACAAGATGAGCGGCATGAATGCGATTGATTACGTTGCATACAAGTGGAAGCAGTCTGTAAATAGGTCTATAAAGGCTATTCAAACGTATCTTAGAGCTATTGGGGCACTTACGGGTGCGCTAGATATATTCATAGCAGCAATCACAGGGAGAAAGGTTAGTCGGAATATATTTCTCGATGCAGCCGTAGGGCTGGAGCGGCTGACTTATGACCTACCAAAGCCCAAGTCTAAGATGGATGACTTTATGGAGTCTATTAGGAAGGCTAAAGAAGAGGCTGATAGGCTTGTTGAGTCGCTAGATAAAGTGGTAGATTTTGAGGGGGGCGACCCCGAGGGTCTACCGAAGCTATTTAAGGGCTTGGCTGAAGGTATGAATGTAGGGGGCGGTGTTGGTGCAGCGGTTGTAGAGAAGTCTATCGAAAAAATAGAATCAGCAGTAGCAAAGGGGGCTACCGTTGGAGCTGCTGTGGGCGGCATGTTTAAAGCGGAGATCGACCAAATGACACAGGGCTTTAACAACATAGCGCAGCTAGTTAATGGCACTTTAATTAACGCCTTCCAAACGTTAGGGTACGAGATAGGCAGAGCGCTTGGTCAGGGTGGTTTTAAAAATGGCGAACTAGGCAAAGCGCTATTAGATCAGCTCACAGCATTTGCTGTGCAGCTTGGGCAGCAATTAGTTATGATTGGATCGGTATTGGCTTCGATACCAGGAATGCAAGCAGCAGCCGTTCCTTACATAGCTGGAGGGTTGGCTTTGATTGCGGGCGGGTCTATTGCAGCAGGATTCTCTGAGGCTAGAAGTGGAGGCACTACTACAATGGGCGCAAGTGCGACAGGGGTGGCAGCAAACGGACAAAAAATAGAGGTGACGGGAGTAATTAGAGGGGCTGACCTTCATCTATTGTATGGCGATCAGACTAGAAGAAGAAGATAATGGCAGAACGGCTCTACTCAGAAATGACATCTTCCAATGATGTCGATTGGCGTTTTAAGATATTCGATGACAGCTACTCATCTTCATCAATAGAAGTCACTTGTGATGATTTTGAACTGTCTTACAATGGCAGCTCTGACGATCCTGCCTACCCAATACTGACATCAGAACTAACACTCACAATATTCGATGACGGTACTGCGGGAGTCGCTACCGCGATAACATCCATAGAAACATCTGACGAGAAGAATATCCGAGTTACAATAGAGCGCAACACGGGTGCGGGGTATGAGTTCTATTGGGCGGGGATAGTTCTGAAAGATTCGATAGTGCGATACAACAGCGCAGAGCCGAGAGAGATAACTATCCGCGCAGTATGTGGATTGACACGCTTAAAGGATATTGAATTTGACGAGGCGGTAGATGGCACTTATTCATCTAATCAGACTGTGCTTCAGTATCTGCTTGATGCGCTCGACTACAACGGCTTATCTACGCATTGGGGAGCGAGTGATGACTACTTTCGCGAATCAATAGAGTGGTACGATAACGCGATGACCACAACGGGCAACACAGATAGTCCACTACTACAAACACGGCACTCTGTTGAACACTTCATCATTAAGGATGACAACGAAGACGATCGACCACGAACAGCGTGGGATGTGGTTTATAAGACTATGGAGTTGTGGTGCGCTCAGATACTACTAACAAATGGCGCATACTACATAAGACAAGTCAAGAACTCTGACGGAACAACGCAAGTCATCCGAGGGATCGACAAGTCTTTGACTGTGAACTCAGGCGCAAGTGTGAGTAATGATGTATCTGTGACAAGTGCAATAGCGGCAGACGAGGTTCGTGTACTCGGTGGAGGTGAGTATTATAGACTTGCACCGCTTGATGAAGTTGTAGGAACTGTGCAGCCTCAGAAGTATGTAAACTATGCCAAAAGCGGAGATAAGGCATTCACATACTCAAACGATCCACAAACACTAACCTACTCGCTCGGTGCGCTGCGTGGCGGATCAGGAAGTTTGCAGTATTTGAAGATTCAATACAGAATCAAAAGCAACTTCGATGACACGGTAACATCTAGCAAAATGTCTCAGTTTGGCGTGAGGCTCACTATAACACTTTCGCTAGTTGCGGGAGGTGCGACATACTACTTGAAGGTCAACAGCTTGACGGGTGTATTCACTTGGGAAACATCGCCAGCTACGGTTGAACTATTCATTGAGGGCAGCGAATGGGGTGAAGAGGGTAGAATGTCTTTCTTGTATGCAAATCAATTCACGACTCCAGAGATACCGAGTTCAACTATAACGAGTTCAACGCTGACCATTCAACATCATGTGTATGACTTCAAGGCTGGTGCTGTGGCAGGGGCTGGTGCTAGTGGTATGGAGTGGATCGCACAAGATGCTTATGTGTACTTGGTGAACGATGGCGAGACACCTAGAAGCACAGAGGTACGAATCCCGAACCCGACAAGTTCTGACAATAGTATGGTGCAGGACCTTGGCGAGTTGTGGCTAAACGACCTGAGTATCATTTCGGGCAAGAATCAGTTTGAAGTATTCGACAATACAAGCTGGGTAGCATCAACCACATGGGATGCTGGATTTGGCACAGACACAAGTCTAGTATATACGATGCTATACGAGCGTATGGCTCTACGCAGAACACCAATGCTAAAATACAGAGGTACGTTCGCGGGCGATTATGAACCGTGGCAATGGATCAGCTACGGGTCAGAGGCTCTTGTGTTTATGAACGGCACATATAGCGGCAAGATGGATGAGTGGAGCGGTGAGTGGTTCGACTATCAGCGCAACGCTACAAACGTAGGCAGCACAATCACCGAAAGGGATTGGCGAGATAGGCAGGATGATATAGATTGGAGTCGCACACCTAATACAACTAAATGGGTCAAGAAGTATAGCGTACATGAGCGCATCGCCACACTTGGCGCGGAGTATCTTGTTTCAAGTGGTGCAACTACTACGCTCACACTATTTGCAGCGGTTAACCATGAGAACCTAAAAGACAACGATAAAGTCTACATCTATCATCCTCTAACCATGGAGGAACTAGACAGCTTTACAATCTCGACAGACGTAACATCATCCGACACATCGCTATCGGTAGACAGCCAGATACCTGCGCAAGACTTGTCTATTGGATCGCTTGTAATGATTAAGCGTGACGAACTCACCGCATCGGAAGGGGTGCGCGGTCAGCAGTTCATGGTCAATGGGCAGTTGGCAGATTCTTCACCATTGAACAGGGCTATATTTGAAAGCAGCGACTCAGGACAACTAAGCTACAAGAATAGTAGCGGGGTGGTTGCTCCACTTGGCGAAATGGTCACAGAAACCGCACTCAGTCAAGCGCAGATACAATCGCTCGATTCTACGCCCGTGGAGATTGCACCAACTCCAGGAAGCGGATACTATTACGATGTTCAGCGCATCACTATATTCTACGACCACAACGGGACAGAATATAGCGGAACAGTTGGCGCGACACTAGAGGCTGAGTATTCTGCAACGAGTACACGAGTAGCATTTGACACCTCTGATATATTCCTTCAAGGCGCAGACTACAACGGGCAGATGACTATTGACAACATCTACCACAACTCAGGGCTTCGGGATTTATCAAACATGGACGGCAGCGCAATTCGTCTGACCAACTCCGTTAGCTATACGGGTTCTGGCGGTCCTGCTACGGTGCGAGTGTATTATAAGATAGTGAAGATATGAGGGGGCTAAAGAAAAAAATACCAGGGATACAGATAGGGAACAAGCCACCGAAAGCGTGGAGCAAGGCAGAAGATGCCGCGTTCTACCACACGACCGCATGGCGAAAGCTGCGCGAGTACTTCCTGCAAGATCATGTGTTCTGCGTAGAGTGTGAAAG
>Ga0208542_1000726_pt1 | contig 14857 bp, 10 predicted proteins | sample DEB08_DNA_3_FD_185495 | JGI IMG/M metagenome (GOLD analysis project Ga0208542, IMG submission 185495) | Aqueous microbial communities from the Delaware River and Bay under freshwater to marine salinity gradient to study organic matter... | ecosystem: Environmental > Aquatic > Marine > Coastal ... | reverse complement strand
CGAGCGCGCGGTGGCCCGTGAACCGGGCGTCCTCGGCGTTGAGCCCAACCGCATCGTGTTCGCTCAGGCGAGTCCGACGGCGACTCCGGTGATTCCCAACGATCCCTACTTCTCCGACCAGTGGGGTCTGTGGGATGGCGGGGGTGCTGCGGATTACAGCGTGCGAGCACCGCTGCTGTGGGGGACCACGACGGGTGCCGCGTCGGTCGTCGTCGGTGTGGTCGACACGGGACAGACGTCACATCCGGATCTGCAGGGACAAACGGTTCCGGGGTTTGACTTCATCGCGGACGTGGTCGATGCGCGTGACGGGAATGCCTGGGATAGCGACCCGGCGGACATGGGCACCTGGTGCGATGACGACGGATCCCCCTCGGACTGGCACGGCACCCACGTGGCCGGAATCATTAATGGGATTCAGAACAACGCCACGGGAATCTCGGGTCTGGCCCCCGGTGTCCGTGTGCAGCATCTTCGGGTCCTTGGCGCCTGCGGTATGGGAACATCGGCCGACATCTTGTCGGCCGTCATCTGGGGATCGGGCGGCGACCTGAGTGCGTGGTGGGGTGCCTATCCTGGCGCCGATCCCGGCGTGAACGCCACACCGGCGCGGGTACTCAACCTCTCGCTCGGCGGAGCGGGCACCTGCGACGTTGAGCTGAGTCAGGTGATCTTCGCCGAGGCCCGTGCCCGCGGGACCACGGTGGTCGCCGCGTCGGGCAACGAGGGAGTCGACGTCGCGACCTCGTGGCCGGCGAACTGTCCCGGAGTCGTGTCGGTCGCCGCGAGCACGCGCTCGGGGAACCGCGCGGACTATTCGAACTACGGCACAGCTCCGGGCGCGATCGACATCAGTGCACCGGGCGGCAGCGGGGGGACGGGGTCACCGAGCGCGATTCTGTCAACCATGAACCTGGGCGCCTTCGGCCCGGGTGGCACGGGATACGCGTTCTACAACGGGACCTCCATGGCGGCCCCGCACGTCTCCGCGGCGTTTGCTCTGGCGTATTCACTCGGGGCGACTAATGCCGCCCAGGCCGAGTCGATGGTGCTCGGCGCCGTACGTCCGTTCCCTGCCGGTGGCAATTGCTCGACCATTGCCTGCGGTGCCGGCTTGCTCGATGTCTCGAAGTTGGTGGCCTCCGGTGTTCCTGGCACACCCACCGATCTCGCGTGGTCGCAGACGGGTACGACGGAAATCACGCTGACGTGGTCCGCACCGGACGACGGCGGTTCTGCCATCACGTCCTATGACATTGCCTCATCGACCGATGGCGGCAGCACCTGGGAGACGGCGGGTTCGTCTCCGTGGACATGGGCCCGGGTCGTCCTGTCGCCCGGAGTCACCTATCGCTTCCGCGTGGCTGCTCGCAATGACGTCGGGCTGGGTCCCTGGTCGACTGCCACGGGCGACGTCCGTCTCGGTGACGTCCGCGCACCGGGGGCGCCGACCGATGTGACGGCAACCCCGGGCGACGGGAGCGCGGCGATCACGTGGACGGCACCGAGTGACACTGGCGGGTCGACGATCGTGGGCTACACGGCGTCCCTCTCGGCGAGCGGCTCGCCCGGCGTCACCTGCATCACCGCGGTCACGTCGTGCGCGGTGGAGAACTTGGCGAACGGGACGACGTACACCGTGGTCGTCACCGCGACGAATGCCGATGGGTTCACCTCGGCCGCCTCTGAGCCGATCACGGTGACCCCGTCCGGGCACACCGTGCCCGGTGTTGTCCGGTCGGTCCGCGTCCGGTGGAAGTACACCTCAACCGGGGCGAAGGCCATCCTGCGGTGGGCCGCTCCCGCCGATGACGGCGGCGCCGCCGTGACGCGCTATCGCGCCCGCATGGCACTGGTGGGGGCGAGCTACGGGTCGTGGGTCCAGACGCGCAAGACCGTGATCGCAGCATCGAACCTCCGGGTCGGCCGCACGTATCGGGTGCAGATCCAAGCCCGCAACGCGCTGGGCTGGGGGACGTCGTACACGGTGCGACTGCGCCCCTAGTCGGGTCGCGCAGGCTGGCACTCGAATTGACGGAGTGCTAATTCCCCCCTACGCTTAGACCTAGCACTCACGCCCGGCGACTGCTAGTTCAGTCCGGCAGCCGACGGGTGCGAGCGTGGGGGCTTGCGCCCCCTGGGTCAAACCGGCACCGCGACGACGGGGCGACTCGATCATCCATCCCATGAAACTCGGAGGACATCACCGTGTCGGTCTCCATCAAGCCGCTCGAGGATCGCATCCTCGTGCAGACCCTCGACGCCGAGCAGACCACGGCCTCTGGCCTGGTCATCCCTGACACCGCTAAGGAGAAGCCCCAGGAGGGCAAGGTCCTTGCGGTGGGTCCGGGGCGCTTCGACGAGGACGGCGACAAGCGCATTCCGCTCGACATCAAGGTCGGCGACGTCGTCATCTACTCGAAGTACGGCGGTACCGAGGTCAAGTACAACAACGAGGAGTACCTCATCCTCTCGGCCCGCGACGTGCTCGCGGTCGTCGAGAAGTAGGTCTTCACACCCCACGTGCTGATCCGGCCGGACCGCCGCGCGCGAGTCCGGCCGGGCGGCGCGGACTCTGGCACTGAAGCCGGAGATCGCGGCACGTTCGCACATCTGCGTCAACCCTGAAACCTCTGCATGCAAAGGACCCCCATGCCCAAGATTTTGGAATTCGACGAGGACGCTCGGCGTAGCCTTGAGCGCGGCGTCAACGCGTTGGCCGACACCGTCAAGGTGACCCTCGGACCGCGCGGACGCAATGTCGTCATCGACAAGAAGTGGGGCTCGCCCACCATCACCAACGACGGTGTGACTATTGCCCGCGAGGTGGAGCTCGAGGACCCCTACGAGAATCTCGGCGCGCAACTGGTCAAAGAGGTTGCCACCAAGACCAACGACATCGCCGGCGACGGCACCACGACCGCGACCGTGCTTGCCCAGGCGATGGTGAAGGAAGGCCTACGCCAGGTTGCGGCAGGCGCCAACCCCATGGCACTCAAGCGCGGCATGGATGCGGCTGTCGCCGCAATGAGCGAGTCCCTCGACTCGGCCGCCCGTGAGGTCGACGGCCGCGATGAAATCGCGCAGGTCGCCACAATCTCGTCCCAGGATGCTGAGGTCGGATCTCTCATCGCCGATGCCTTCGACAAGGTCGGCAAGGACGGCGTCATCAGCGTCGAGGAGTCCTCGGTGGCCGAGATGGGCCTGGAATTCACCGAGGGAATGCAGTTCGACAAGGGCTACATCTCCCCGTACTTCGTCACTGACTCCGAGCGCATGGAGGCGATCCTCGACGACCCCAACATTCTGCTCGTTCAGGGCAAGGTGTCGGCTGTCAACGAACTCCTCCCGGTGCTCGAGAAGGTGGCCCAGACGGGCAAGCCGCTGCTCATCATCGCTGAGGACGTCGATGGTGAAGCACTCTCCACCCTGGTGGTCAACCGCATCCGCGGAACCTTCGCTTCCTGCGCCGTGAAGGCGCCCGCATTCGGCGACCGCCGGAAGGCCATCCTGCAGGACATCGCCATCCTCACCGGCGCGCAGGTCGTCGCCCCCGAGGTCGGTCTGAAGCTCGATCAGGTCGGCCTTGAGGTCCTCGGCCACGCTCGTCGCGTCGTGGTGACCAAGGACGACACCACCATCGTCGATGGTGGCGGCGACAAGCAGGCGGTCGAGGATCGCATCTCGCAGTTGAAGCAGGAGATCGAGCGCACTGATTCGGACTGGGATCGGGAGAAGCTGCAAGAGCGACTTGCCAAGCTCTCCGGGGGCGTCGTCGTCATCAAGGTCGGCGCGCACACCGAGGTGGAGCTCAAGGAGAAGAAGCATCGCGTCGAGGATGCGGTCTCAGCGACTCGTGCGGCCATTGAGGAAGGCATCGTTGCCGGTGGCGGTACCGCGCTCGTCCACGCGACGAAGGCGCTCAGTGGTGACCTGGGTCGTTCCGGCGATGAGGCCACCGGGATTTCGGTGGTGGCCAAGGCAGCTGTTGAGCCGCTGCGCTGGATTGCGGAGAACGCGGGCCATCAGGGCTACGTTGTCGTGAGCAAGGTGGGTGATCTACCCGAGGGCGAAGGCCTAAATGCGGCGTCGGGGGTTTATGAGAACCTCATTGCGGCCGGCGTCATCGATCCCGTGAAGGTCACGAAGTCTGCGCTGTCCAATGCCTCGTCGATCGCCGGCATGCTGCTCACGACCGAGGTCCTTGTTGTTGACAAGCCAGAGGACGAGGATGAGGCCGAGCACGGCCACGGGCACTCCCATCACGGCCACAGCCACTAATCACAAGCGCTGATCGAGCCACAGGCTCGGAAGCATCAAAAGGCCCCACCCGGATCGCGGGTGGGGCCTTTTGCGTTCGGGGTCGTAGCGGGGTCAGACCGCGTAGGCGAAGCGACGTCCGGAGCGCACGGCTTCACGCTCTTCCTCGGTCATGCCGCCCCAGACGCCGTAGGGCTCACGCACGGCGAGGGCATGTGCGGCGCACTGGGCGATGACGGGGCAGGAGGCGCATACCGCTTTGGCGGCCCGCTCCCGTGCCTCGCGGGCGGCGCCGCGCTCGCCCTCCGGGTGGAAGAACGTATCGGGATCTTCGCCGCGACAGGCGCCGCGGAGCTGCCAGTCCCACGTGTCGGCGTTGGGTCCGGGAAGCCGGGAGATGTCCGCCATGGTGTCCTCCTACCGAGTTGGTGCCTCCACCATAGTAATCGCGCCAAAGGTTGGTCAAGAGGTTCAGTTGAACAATTTATGAATCGCTTCAATTGGTGTTCTTATGACGGCGAACCGCTTCAGGCCGGTGACGGTGCCGGGTTGGTCACGGGCCCGAAGAACCCCCTTCGTCCCCCAGGTGGCCGCCCAAGATGCGCTCTGCTCGCAGAGGACAACAATGGGTGTCATGAGCAGCGGTCCGGAGTCCAGCGGCATGGCCGCGGCGCCAGGACTCACCGTGGCCGCTGTTGCTCGCCGCCTCGGCGTGGCCCCTGCCACCTTGCGGACCTGGGATCGCCGCTATGGCCTCGGGCCGAGCCAGCATTCGGCTGGGGCCCATCGTCGCTATTCACCGACCGATATCGCTCGGCTTGAGCACTTGCGCCGGCTCATGCTCGGTGGCGTTCCCCTCTCCGAAGCGGCGCGGGTTGTCACCTCGGATCAGCCCTCCTTCCCCGACTCGCCGGAAGATGCCGGCGCCATCACGGAAATCTCGGGCGAGCCCGCGATACGTCCCGGTGGCGGTCAGGTCGTCGCGATTCCCGGGGGCACTCCTAACGCGCGAGGCTTGGCACGGGCGGCACTGGCGCTCGACGGACGAGGGTGTCGCGAAATCGTGGCGCAGACCTTGGACCGGCGCGGCGTCGTCTGGACCTGGGATCACCTGCTTGTCCCGGTCCTGATCGGTGTCGGCCAAAAGTGGGAAACGTCCAGCAAGGGCATTGAGGTCGAGCACGTCCTGTCCGAATCCATCTCCTCGGAGTTGAGCGACCGCGTCTCGCGCGCCCAGGTCACGTCACCGGCATCGGTGATCTTGTGTGCGGCGCCTGACGAAATGCACATCCTCCCGCTGTGGGCGATCGCTGCCGGTCTTGCAGAGCGTCACGTGTCGGTGCGGATGCTCGGGGCTCGACTGCCGATGGAGGCGCTCGGCTCAGCCATACGTCGCGTGGGTCCGGGAGGTGTACTCGTCTGGGCGCAGTTGCCGCAGAACGGCGACCCCTCGGTCATCGATGAGCTACCCGAAGTCCGCCCCGAGCCCACAGTCCTGCTCGCTGGTCCTGGCTGGTGGCCCGGCGACTCGGGTCGCGCCCGCAGGGTGGAGGACCTCACCGAGGCCATTACCGCCCTCGCCCGTGCCGCGGGAGCCTGACCGGACCTCGGACAGATCCACCCGACAGCCACAATGTCTGTGTGCTGTCCCTCGATCCGGTCACGCCGTGGCGCGAGGCCGTCGAACTCGGCGCGGAAGGTCGCTATGGGGCGGCGCGCGTCGTGCTGGAGTCGATCCCGTCAAGCGCTGCGTCGTACTCCCTCGCGCTGTCCACGCTGGGCAGTCACGCTCGCCAGGTCGGTGCGTCGGGCATCGAGTGGGACCGCGCAGCGCTGGATTGCGCTGAAGACGCTGAGTCGAGGCTCGACGCGATCGTTGGCCTCGCGGCGGACGCCGTGGTCGCTCAGGATGCACGAACGGCGCACGAGCTTCTCGCAGCAGCGGGGGCGGAACTCGATCGCCTCGGCGACGGTCATTGGCGCAGCCTCACGCGGTGGCACTGGGTCAGCGCCGAGACGGCGCTTCTCGAGGGTCGCATGGACATCGCCATTGTGGAATCTCGGGCTGCGCGTCTCTCCTGTGCGGGTCGATCCGCTCGCCACGAGGCCAAGTCCATGATCGTGGCGATGGCCGCCGGTGATGACTTCGCGCTGGGTCAGGTGGACGCCGTCGCTCAGGTCCTGAGTCGGCGTGGCTGGGCGTCGCTGCAGTGGCCGCTGGCGCTTGTCGTGGCCGATGCGCAGGGTGGATTTGCTGCCTGGACGGCTGCGGCGGGAAGGGATGGTCTCCTCAGCGATCTCATCAACACCGCCCGCCGGGCCGTGGAGCGCATTGCTGCTGACCTCCCCGTCGATCTCAACGACTCCTGGCACAACCATCCAGGGGTGCGGCGCCTCCTCGACGGCCCGGTAGCCTGAGGCCATGGCTGGATCTCCCTCATCGATCCCCGAGCCGTTTGCCTACCTCGGGCTCACCTTCGACGACGTTCTGCTTCTGCCTGCAGAGTCGGACGTCGTACCCAGCGAGGTCGACACCAGCAGTCGGCTGTCCCGCAATATCCATGTGCGCGTGCCCCTGCTATCTAGCGCGATGGATACCGTGACGGAGGGGCGGATGGCGATTGCCATGGCGCGCCAGGGTGGTGTCGGGATCTTGCACCGCAATCTGTCGATCGACGATCAGGCGACCCAGGTCGACATGGTCAAGCGATCCGAAGCAGGCATGGTGGGCAACCCGATCACCTGCGGTCCCAACGACACACTGGCCGATGTCGACAGGCTGTGCGCGCGGTATCGCATCAGTGGTGTGCCGGTCGTGGACGCGGCCGGTCTCCTCGTGGGCATCGTGACGAATCGGGATATGCGTTTCGAGGACGACATGTCCCGGCCGGTGCGTGACGCAATGACTCCCATGCCGCTCGTGACGGCCCCGGTCGGTGTCGATCCGGAGGATGCCCTTCGCCTCCTGGCACAGCACAAGGTTGAGAAGTTGCCGCTGGTTCATCCGGATGGCCGTCTCGGTGGACTCTTCACCGTCAAGGACTTCGTCAAGTCCGACAAGTACCCGCTGGCGACCAAGGATGCCGATGGTCGTCTCATGGTCGGTGCCGCCGTCGGGGTCGGTGAGGACGCAGAAAAACGAGCGCGGACGTTGATCGAGGCAGGCGTCGACCTCCTCGTGGTGGACACGGCGCACGGTCACTCACGCGCTGTCGCCGCCATGGTCGCCCTGCTGAAGGCCAATTCATCGGTCGATGTGGTGGGGGGCAATGTTGCGACGCGCGAAGGCGCTCAGGCACTCATTGATGCCGGTGCCGACGGCGTGAAAGTGGGCGTGGGTCCGGGCTCCATCTGCACGACGCGCGTTGTCGCCGGGGTCGGTGTCCCTCAGGTGTCGGCTATCTACGAGGCCAGCCTTGCTGCGCGGCCCGCGGGTGTCCCGATCATCGGTGATGGTGGAGTGCAGTTCTCTGGCGACATCGCAAAGGCGTTGGTCGCCGGCGCCGACACCGTGATGCTCGGCAGCCTGCTCGCGGGCTGCGAAGAAGCACCCGGTGACGTCGTCTTCGTTAACGGCAAGCAGTTCAAGGCCTACCGCGGTATGGGTTCACTCGGTGCCATGCAGTCACGTGGCCAGGCGCGCTCATACTCCAAGGATCGCTATTTCCAGGACGACGTACTCAGTGATGACAAGTTGGTTCCCGAAGGCATTGAGGGGATGGTGCCTTATCGCGGGCCGCTCGCCGTTGTCGCACATCAACTCATCGGCGGCTTGCGAGCCTCAATGGGCTACTCGGGCGCGGCGACGATCCCGCAATTGCATGCCAAGGGACGGTTCGTACGGATCACGGCCGCGGGACTCAAGGAGAGTCACCCGCATGACGTCGTGATGACGGTTGAAGCTCCCAACTACCACTCCCGATAGGACAGGTGCGGTGTCAGAAATCGAGATCGGGCGGGGCAAGCGAGGACGTGTCGCCTACTCCTTCGACGAGGTTGCGGTTGCTCCGAGTCGTCGCACGCGCGACGCCGACGAGGTCTCCACCGCGTGGCAGATCGACGCCTACCGCTTCGAGGCGCCCATCATCGCCGCGCCCATGGACTCTGTCGTATCGCCTACCAGCGCTGTCACGCTCGGCGCGCTGGGGATTCCGGCGGTACTCAATCTTGATGGTCTGTGGACTCGCTATGCCGATCCCACGTCCCTGCTGGAGCAGATTGACGAACTTCCCGATCACGAGGCCATTCCTTTCCTGCAGCGGATCTACCACGAGCGTGAGGTCAACCCGGACCTGATTCGTGAACGCATCGCCTTTATCCGAGAGGCTGGAGTGACTGTTGCGGTCGGTGTCTCACCTTCCTCGGCGGCAACACTTGCTCCGATCGCCGCGGCGGCTGGGACCGACCTCCTGGTCATTCGCGGCACGACCGTTTCCGCCGAGCATGTGTCGACGGCCCACGAGCCACTCAATCTCAAGACTTTCATCCACGACTTAGAAGTGCCGGTCATTGTCGGCGGTTGCGCGACGTATCAGGCCGCCCTTCACCTCATGCGCACCGGTGCTGCGGGTGTGCTCGTCGGTTTCGGCGGCGGTGCAGCTCATACGACATCCGATGTCCTCGGGATTCGAGTACCCATGGCCAGTGCGGTGGCCGATGTTGCTGAAGCACGCCGCGACTACCTCGACGAGTCGGGAGGGCGCTACGTCCACGTCATCGCGGATGGTTCTGTGGGCTCGAGTGGCGCGCTGGTCAAGGCCATCGCCTGCGGGGCGGACGCCGTCATGGTGGGTTCCATGCTGGCCCGTGCCAGCGATGCGCCCGGGCGGGGTGCGCACTGGGGCGCCGAAGCCTGGCATGCTCGCCTGCCGCGTGGTGAGCGCAAGCAACTCGGTGTGGTGGGCTCCTTCGAGCAGATCCTCCTTGGGCCATCGACCACCGCCGATGGTTCGGCGAACCTCATCGGTGCTCTCCGCAAGGCGATGGCGACGACCGGATATTCCGATATCAAGGCCTTCCAGCGCATTGACGTCGTGCTCGATCCCGAATAGGTCCGTGACGGAACTCCTCGATCGCCGGTTCTCGACAAGCAAGGTGGCACCCGAGTGGGGAAAATGGTGTGGTGAGCACCGAGGAATCGACGACCGAACTCATGCAACCCGCGCCGCCGGGGGAGCATGACGATCGCCTCGGGCCGGATCAACGACGTTCCGCAGTGGAGGCACTGCGGTCCACCGAACTCGACATCCTTGTGATCGGTGGTGGCGTCGTCGGTGCGGGGGCCGCTCTCGATGCAGCCGCTCGCGGCCTGTCCGTGGGCCTTGTGGAGCAGGCTGACCTCGCGGCCGGCACGTCATCGCGCTCCTCTCGGCTCGCCCATGGTGGCCTGCGCTATCTCGAGCAGCGCGAGTTCGGACTGGTTCGCGAGGCACTGACCGAGCGCGGCCTGCTGCTCAACCGACTCGCGCCCCATCTCGTGCGTCCGCTGCCCTTCCTCTTCCCCCTCAGCAAGCAGTGGGAGCGGCCGTACGTCGCTTCGGGTGTTCGCCTCTACGACCTCCTGAGCCGGGTCGGTGGATACGGCGGCGAGATGCCGCGCTCACAGAGCCTCAACGCGGCCGAAGCCAAGGAGCGAGTGCCTGACCTTGCGTCCGACGAGGTGGCGGGAGCGGTGCGGTTCTACGACGCGCAAATCGATGACGCGCGTCACACTGTCGCCGTTGCGCGCAGTGCAGCAGCGCACGGTGCGCACATCGTGACGCGCACGCGTGTGGTCGGCCTACTCCGCGACGGTGCGGCTGTGGTGGGGGCGCACGTGCACGACGACCTCACGGGCGAGGACTACGTCATTCGATGCCGCGTCATCATCGCGGCCGTGGGTATCTGGACCGATGAACTGCTGCGCATGGTAGACCCCGACAGTCCGGCACGCGTCACCCAGAGCAAGGGTGTGCACCTCGTCGTGCGCGGTGATGCGATTCGCTCGTCGATGGCGATCATCGCCCGCACTCCGCACAGCGTTCTCTTCCTTCTGCCCTGGTCTGGGACCTGGATCATCGGCACCACGGACACGCCACGCGTCGACGAGGACCTTGCCGACCCACAGGCCACCGAGGAGGAGATTGACTACCTGCTCGAGCAGGCGAACCGCTGGCTGGAGCGACCACTGGCCCGCGCCGACGTCGTGGCGACCTACGCGGGCTACCGTCCGCTCGTCGCTGAGGGTGAGGGCGAGGAGACGACCCAGGTCTCCCGTGAACATGTGGTGTTCCATCCGGTTCCGGGCCTCGTCGCGATCGCCGGGGGCAAGTACACGACGTATCGCGTCATGGCTGAGGATGCCGTCGATGTCGCGGTGGGTGATCTTGAACGCGAGGAAGTGCCCGCCTCAACGACAGCCGACATCCCGCTCACCGGAGCGGTGGGATTCACTGACCTGTGGGCTGATCGGGAGGCCATCGCGAAGCGCTCCGGCATCCCGCAGCCGCTCTTGGATCGACTGCTCCGGCGGCACGGCTCGCGGATCGGCGTGGTCCTCGGGCTGATCAAGGAAGACCCGCGACTGGGCACACCGATCGTGCCCGGCGGGTGGCACTTGCCCGCTGAGGCGATCGTGGCCGTCACGGAGCAGGGAGCGCTGGATCTCGAGGACATTCTGGTCCGCCGGTTGAGGATCGCCCCAGAGTCTGCCGACGGTGGTCGCGCGGCCGCCGAGGCGATCCTGCCCTACGTGGCGCCCCTCCTCGGGTGGGATGACGCACGGGCTGAGGCGGAATTGTCGCGATACGTCGATCGGCACGAGAGCCAAGCGGTGGCCGCCGACCCGGCGTAGCATCGCCCGAGTGACCGCTGCTCCGGAACTCGTCCTGCATCCACTCGCCGCGGAATTCGCGGCGGGGCCGACTTCAGCAACGAGGCCGGTCACCGCTCCCTTGAGTGGAGCACACCTCCACGACCTGCCCCTGTCGACGCTGGCCGACGTACGCCGTGTCGTAGCCGCGGCCCGCGAGGCACAACGCTCGTGGGCCGACACGTCCATCCGTGATCGTGTCCGCATCATCCATCGATTCCACGACCTCGTTCTGCGGCGCCGCAACGAGGCCCTGGATCTGTTGCAGTCGGAGACGGGCAAGTCTCGACCTGATGCCCTTGAGGAGATCTTGGACGTCGCGCTCGTGTGTCAGTACTACGGCCGAAGGGCCGGTCGAGTGCTCAAGCGCCGTCGCTCCCGCGGTGCCCTTCCGCTCTTGGTTGGCGTCGAGGTCGTGCCGAAGCCCGTCGGTGTCGTCGGGATCATCGCCCCATGGAACTATCCGCTGTCGTTGAGTGTCAGCGATGCGATTCCCGCACTCCTGGCGGGCAACGCCGCGGTGATCAAACCCGATGTGCAAACGAGTCTCGTGGCCGCATGGGCCGGCTCGCTGTTGCGTGAAGCGGGACTGCCCGACGGGCTCTATGCCGTGGTGACTGGTGAGGGTCCCGAGGTGGGCCCTGCCGTCGTTGATGAGGTCGACCACGTCATGTTCACCGGCTCGACGGCCACGGGTCGACGGGTGGCCGAGCAGTGTGCACGTCGACTCATCGGTTGCACGCTCGAGCTCGGCGGCAAGAACGCGATGATCGTGCGTGCCGATGCCAATCCGATCAAGGCCGCGGACACCGCGGTGCGCGCCTGCTTTTCCAACGCGGGTGAGCTCTGCATCTCCATGGAGCGCCTCTACGTCAACGACGCGGTGTACGAGGAGTTCGTCGCTGAGTTCGCGCGTCGGGTGAGCGGGCTAACAATCGCGAGTGACATTGGCTGGGATGGGGACGTCGGGTGCTTGATCTCCCCGGCTCATCTGGAACGCGTGAAGGCGCATGTGGACGATGCGGTGAAGATGGGGGCCCGCGTACTCGCCGGTGGTCGGGCGCGACCTGACATCGGTCCGCTCGCCTTCGAGCCCACGCTCCTTGAGGGAGTGGATGAGTCGATGGCGGTGTGCCGAGAGGAGACCTTCGGGCCGGTGGCCTCGCTCTACCGGGTTTTCAGCGACGACGAGGCCATTGCCCTCGCCAACGACACGACGTACGGCCTCAATGCCTCGATCCTCACGTCGGATCTGCGCGCGGGGCGCGCGATGGCACGCCGATTGAACACCGGTTCGGTCAATGTCAATGAGGGCTACGCCGCGTCGTGGGGATCGATGGGGGCCCCGATGGGCGGAGTCGGCGAGTCCGGACTGGGCAGCCGTCACGGGGACCAGGGCCTGCTCAACTACACCGAGCCGCAGACGATCGCGACGCAGCGACTCCTCGGATTCGGCCCCCAACTCGGGCTGGATCGGCAAAAGTGGGGTGGTGTGCTCGCCGCGTCCGTGGGCGCCATGGGTCGACTGCGTATCTGAGGGGACTGATGAAGATGAGTGGATTCGATGTCGACGTCCTCGTCGTCGGTTCAGGCTTCGGCGGCTCAGTGGCCGCCCTGCGCCTGACTGAGAAGGGCTATCGAGTCGCGGTGGTCGAGGCGGGGCGGCGCTTCACCGAGGCGGACTATCCCAAGACTTCGTGGCGGCTGCCGCGCTTCCTCTGGGCGCCGGCGCTCGGCTGCACCGGCATCCAGCGGATCCACATCCTCAAGGATGTCGTCGTCCTCGCCGGTGCTGGCGTGGGCGGCGGGTCTTTGGTGTACGCCAACACGCTCTACGTCCCCCCGAAGCGCTTCTTCGAGGATCGCCAGTGGGCGCACATCACCGACTGGGCCGACGAACTCGCGCCGTACTACGACCAGGCCAGCCGCATGCTCGGGGTGGTCGAGAACCCGACCATGACCCCGAGTGATGTGGTGATGAAGGCGGTCGCCGACGACATGGGTGTCGGCCACACGTTCCGCATGACTCCGGTCGGCGTCTACTTCGGCGATGGTCCCGGGGTGACGCGCGAGGATCCCTTCTTCGGCGGCGTCGGACCGGATCGGACTGGCTGCACGGAGTGCGGTGAGTGCATGACGGGCTGTCGGCACAATGCCAAGAACACCCTGCCAAAGAACTACCTCGGTCTGGCCGAAGCGGCTGGTGCGGTGGTCCTGCCGCTGACGACCGTCACGGGCGTCGACCCGATAGACGGTGGCGGGTATTCCGTCACGACCAAGCGCACCGGTTCGTGGGGACGACGTACACGGACACTCACCGCCGAGCACGTCATCATGGCGGCCGGCACATACAACACGCAGAAGTTGCTGCATCGGATGAAGGACGAGGGGCGGTTGCCGCGTCTCTCCGGCATGTTAGGTCGCCTCTCGCGGACGAACTCAGAGTCGATCCTCGGGGCGGTTGCGCGGTCCGCCGATGCGGACTACTCCCGCGGGGTCGCGATCACCTCAAGCTTCTTCCCCGATGATGTCGGCACGCATGTCGAGCCTTGCCGCTACGGCAAGGGCAGCAACTCCATGGGGCTGCTGCAGTCGGTGTTGACCCGGCCTGAGCCCGGCGTGCCCCGCTGGCGCACTTGGACGAAGGAACTCTGGCGACAGCGCGCCGTCGCTTCCCAACTCGTCAATGTGCGCAAGTGGAGTGAGCGGGCGGTCATCTCCCTGGTGATGCAGCCCGTAGACAATTCGTTGACCCTGACCGGCAAGCGTGGCCGCCTCGGTTGGCGGCTCACGACGCGACAGGACGAGTCCAATCCGGCGCCGACGTACATCCCGGTCTCCGAGGAAGTCGTGACGCGGATGGCGGAGAAGGTCGATGGGATCGCGGGCGGCAATGTCTTCGACAACTTCGATGCGGTGATGACCGCGCACTTCGTCGGCGGCTGCGCGATCGGCGACTCCGAGGACTCCGGTGTCGTCGATCCCTATCACCGCGTCTACAACTACCCGGGTCTGCACATCGTCGATGGCTCGGCCATCACGGCCAACCTCGGGGTGAATCCCTCGCTCACCATCACCGCTCAGGCGGAGCGGGCCATGGCGCTATGGCCCAACAAGGGGGAGAGCGATGAGCGGCCACTTCTGGGATCGACCTACCAGCGGTTGGCTGCGGTGACTCCCAAGAACCCCGTCGTCCCCGATCATGCGCCCGGTGCCTTGCGGTTGCCGATCGTTGAGGTGCGCTAAACGGATAGGCCAAGGTAGCCAGGCTTGCCAGTCTTCGGCTGCAGCCGCATCAGGTAAGGGCCCGGGCCATTGATCTGGAGAGTGGGCACCCAGCCCTTCTTGTCCACCTTCCCGAACGCCACCCAGGAATTCCCGAGGCGTACCGACACCTTCGCACCCGCATAGACAGGGTCCTTGACGCGCATCACCACGGGTTGGCCGCGAGGGACCTGCACGGTGAGCGGCTTGGCGGCCTTGAAGTTCGGCTTGCCTGACACCTTGACCACGGTCGCCCCCTTGGCGGACGTCGCATCGACGGCGGGCGGATTCTTGATGATCACGCGCCCCTCGATCATGGCTGAATTGCCGGACGTGTCATAGGCGGTCGCCGTGTAGGTGACGGGTCCGTCCGGGAGTGCCCACGAATCCCATGGGATGGTCCAGGTGTCGCCGTTGGAGGGCACCAGGGCGGTGCCGAGAAGACGCGTGCCGGACCGAATCTCGACACGCTCAATCCCGAGG
>Ga0208542_1000722_pt1 | contig 14882 bp, 21 predicted proteins | sample DEB08_DNA_3_FD_185495 | JGI IMG/M metagenome (GOLD analysis project Ga0208542, IMG submission 185495) | Aqueous microbial communities from the Delaware River and Bay under freshwater to marine salinity gradient to study organic matter... | ecosystem: Environmental > Aquatic > Marine > Coastal ... | reverse complement strand
GGGTAATGGGTCGATCGCTTTATCCACGCAAAAATTAAACGGCGTAGAAACAAGCATTGATGCGTCACAAAATGTAAGCGATGGTGTGTCAAATACAATATTAAAAACTATGTATGAGCAAATGTTTTCTGATATTAGTAACAATGCTACAAGACGACAACGAATGGCAGAAATGTCTGATTTAAGTGGCGACCAACAAAATATAAAAACATTTGTGTATAAATTGCCGTTTTTACCTGGCGATAAAATCAATTTTTACATTAGAAATTATATTAATTTAGACTTTGAAGCATTAACCGACGCAAGTGGAAATGTTACCAATACATTAAATGACTTGGAATTATCGGATATTTTTCCGGGTGGTTCTCTTTCATTAGGCGTGCCTTCACCCGGATGTTATGGGTGGATGGGTAATCCCGCTAATAACAGTTTCAATATTACACAACAAACCACTGATGTAAGTGGAAATCGAAATATATTTGATGCCCATGTATGGAAAATACAAATAACGCTCGTTTAATTACAAACAAACATGAAAGGAAATCCAAACTTCAATAAATTTTATAAACTTCAATAAATTTTATAAACTTCAATAAATTTTATAAAATATTATATATATATAAATATAAATGAATGCGTATTCAAAACAAGAACTGCGCGATAAGTTATGGTTAAATCGTCTCGGTATTGATTTTGCTACATCCCGTCCATATTTTTATGCTCAAGGGACTTTTGATTGGCAGTGTAGGTTAGGAAAAATTAAAAAGAAAAGCCATATTTATTTATATTATAGACAGGGTAGACGGGGTAAACAAAATAGATTTCAAATAATAAAACCTGGAGAGAACGATAAAAAATATTTAATAGCGGAGATAGATGAAACAGATATTGATTATAATTATAAGCGTACAACAGATGGGTGTATTATAAGCTACACTGATATTAATACTAAAAAAAATTGTAAAGTAGTGTTAACACCTTGTCACGAAACAAAAAGACAAACAAAATATCGTGCTCGTAGTTGTCCCTCTCCAGGAGTGCATTTTGAAACACCAAACCCCAGTATAGAAAATTGGAAGTATTTATTAAATTTATGGATTTTAGAATCACCATCCAGAGGTGCTGGCAAATCAAAATCCAAACACACACGCAAATCATCCCCATCCAGAACACCATCCACAGGCAAATCATCCCCATCCAGAACACCATCCACACGCAAATCATCCCCATCCAGAACACCATCCACAGGCAAATCATCCCCATCCCCATCCACACGCAAAACACCATCCAGACGAGGCGGTGCAAGAAATTATCACAAAGCGACAAAAAAACGTCGTAGAAAAAAGATTAAAAAAACTCGCAAAAATAAGTAAATATGTGATACTATTTCTATTTCATAATTTATTTCATAATTATTATTTAAAATTATTATATTTAATAATTTTAAATGCCAGTCGCCAGGACTTGTTTTTACTGTAGAAAACCCTTTTTAAAATCAACCTATGAAATGCTTTCTCACGTTCAATCATGTAGTAAATATGAAGAATTTGTTAAAATGCAAGGTAACAATAACAATAACAACAATAATAATAACAGTCATAAAACACTAGTCAACGACAAGGTTAAATGCGAACATTCCGTAAGCCTGAATTTTTAAAACGCCCGTATCAATTTACTAATGATACCGCGATAAAATACACGTGCCTCGTGTTTAAAATTATACAGTTTATCATATGACACCCATTTAATCATATCTTTTTCGTATAACCCGGATTGATTATATAACTCCGGCTTATTTTTTTTAACAAATAGAAAGTTTTTCCTGAAATCTTTTACAATAGTATCATTATATGGCACATATATTACAAATGTTTTATACTTATGGTGTTCTATTTCTTTAACACATTTTTCATTTACTAACTTTGTAATATTATTTTCATCACCTAGAAATCCAGAAGTTTCTTCAAATCCTTCACGAATTGCCGTTTGTTTATATGTTTCGTCATCCTCGCGGCTTCCACCAAAATCAGACCACATACCTTTTTTTGCTATATCACCGGTATGTTTATCTTTGTTTTCTCTCCCAAACAAAAATAACACTTTTCCTTTGTGTATTGTAAATGGTAGTATTCCTGCTCCCATATATAATAATACAGATATTTTGTAGTTTTTTCTAATTTAAAACAACTACTTAAATCAAATAATTAAACAATTAAACAATTAAATAATTAAATAATTAAATAATTAAATAATTAAATAATTAAATAATTAAATAATTAACAATTAAAAATAATTGTTTTATACAGATTATACCAATATGGAACCCAAATCATATGAAGAACCCAAATCATATGAAGAACCCAAATCATATGAAGAACCCAAATCATATGAAGAACCCAAATTATACGAAATAAGACTAAGTGATTTAGATAAAAAAAATAATAAAGAAGAAGTCCAACGATTAATGCACGACAATAAAAATATAGTTATACTTTCAAATAAACTTATCGATCTTACTAAATCATTTGCAAACGATATTCGAAAAAACAAAGAGAAAATATACGATTTATGCGAACATCAATGGTGCAATGAAGACATCATATCGGATGAACGAGTTAATACTTTATGTATGGTATGTGGTCTGTGTAAGGAAGACTATGGAAGAATTATATACGAACAACACTCAAACTCATAACCAATACGGTATTCCTTCTCACGATGGTGTATATTTATGAAACAACTCTATCTCTCCCTTTTCAACCGACTCAACCAATAAGTTCAACGGTTTATCTCCATGTTCATCTTTGTAATATACATAAACAGGTGCAGCTGGTTTTTCTATAAAAAACATTAGCCCTACTAAATGTTTCAACCATTTACTTTGTAACATAATTACACTTTTTTGTAAATATTGTGGTCGTTTTCGCTTTATTTTTTTAATAAACATTGCCATTTTAATAGCATAAAATATACTTACATCACCGAATTCACAAGCATCAAATAGCATTGTAAATGGCTCTAATCGATTATATAACCCCAGCCATGTATCTGTAAATTGTTTATAATCAACATAACTTTTAATATCACCTTTCAACTTAATATAAACAAGAGGCCAATTATCTAAATTATAAGAGGCAAACATTTTCGTTTTTATACTAATAACGCACATAATCCATCCGAAAAACAAACGAACAACCCAACACACAAGACAACCGACAAGTTGCAGTAAATTGATTTAAAATAATATACTGCTTAGATAGTAAGCATTATATTATCATATTAAGTATTAACAATGGATATCAATAAAATCGATCAACAAAATAAAATCATCGCAAACATTGAACGGTTTGATATTGGTGATCTAGAAAAATTAGACAATTTTATAGGTAAACACCGTGGAAAGTCAACTCAATATTATGTAGAAAATATACCATTTCATCGGTTTACATGTGAATCGTTTGAATATTTAATACAACAAATCAATACTTTTCGAAATACATATTTTGATATAGGACCGTTTGTTAATAAAAATGGAGTATGGTATAATAATAAATCCACTGAAAATCTGGAAAATATTATAGAATCATTAGAAGATGTTGTAAAACAGCAACAAAAAGAAATAAAAATACTAAAACAACAATTAGCACAAAAATAACCCATTGTAAGACATCGCATTGTAATTATTATCTTATAACCATTCACTTTTTATTGTCGCAAAGAATTCGTCCAATTATAATACGAAACATCTCGCACGGAACCAGATACTCCTGCTGTTCTTGATTGATTATTTTGTGAAAAAGGGAGAGATGTGTTTTTATTTGTATCTGACAAAGTATCATCCATTTCATTTATAATATTTTTCAGTTGTTCTACATAATTTTCTATATCATCAATAGCCTTTTTATAGGAGACGATATCACTCATTATTATTGTATTTATATGTATATCATCACTTGTTTTCATATAATTTTTTATATAAATTATATGAAAACGTATTGCATCATCAAATCAATTATTATCTATATTATCAAATTCCGCAAGCAAAACCGGATCAAACACCCCACCAGGAGGAACGCCATATTTTTGAATATATAATAAATACCGCACATCAATCGAAACATCGGCTTCAATAACCGCTCTAATAACCTCAGGTGCTTGACGAGGTAATAAATTACCACCTAATTCATCCACACGTTCTTCTAACCTTTCAATCTGCTCGGATAACACTCTAAAATCACTGCGACCTTTTGTTGTAATCTGCAAAATCGAAATGCCAATACTTGCTAAATAACTAGTATCCGAATCACTTAAATACTTGCTTAAATTATCAATAACCTTTGTGTAATCAGTTAATATGTAATTATCTAAATCACCCGTATTATTATTTAAGTAGTCGGTGATAAATTGTGGTCTAACATTTACATTAATATAAGACTGTAGTTTTTGAACCAATGCAGAATTACCACCGCCACCCCCACTATTAAAACCTATAGTATTTTGTGATTTGGATATTAATTTTTGTAAAACACCCACAGAGGATGATTTGCGGGGCATATATAATTCCAGCACATATTATTAAATCGCCTATCCCACATCACACATCACACATCACACATCACACATCACACATTACTCCGTTAATTTAGTATTGGGAAATTCAAGCGATTTGTTTTTGGCGTATATCAACAGATTGTTTTGCTTAAAAGCACCGGTTCCATTTTGTGTATATACCGTTTGATTTGAAACATCTTTATTAAAGTAAGTATAATTATCCACAAAATAAGGAGTTTTCAATCCACAATCGGTTTCGCCACCTCTTGTATTACTATACGGCCAATTGGTTCCTCCCAACATCTCACTTTTCTCCAATGGATTATTAGAAGCATCTAATTGTAATCCAGTATAATTAACCGTAGTAACATACCAATCATCAATAGTTTCCGTTTTGATTTTATCGGTATTGTTTTCTAAATAAGTAGTATAATTGCAACTTAAATCACTGCATCGTTTATAACCTTTTACGGTAGATAGAAAGGTATCATAACTTTTAACAGTGTCAATCGTAGAATTAGTCGCCATTTTAATTTGTGGTTGATTGTTGTTACGCGAACGATACAAATATATATTTTTCTTGTTTATCATATGATTTGATGCTGTAATTGGTTCATCGTTTTTTCCAAACATAGAAGAGTTCATTTATATATCTATTAAAATATAAAATTGAAAACAAATAATAACTAAATTGAAATTAAATTAACCATACATCAAATTATCAATTAAAGCATCGTATCGTATCACATCAGATTATCAAACACAACACAACACAACACAACACAACACCACACAACACAACCATGTTTCGTCAATCTAATTCACCAACTTACAATAAAAATCGTGGCAATAATAATCATCGCGACAATTATAACCGAAGTAATAATTACCGCCGAAATACTCGTAATAATCAAGACCATTCAATTCGCACTACAATACGACGCGACACAAAACCGCCTGAAGGAGGTGGATGGGAAACGGTAAGTAGACCAGGTGCTCAACGGCAACAAACATACCAAAAACGACAATGGCAACCAAGCCGACCTACTAATTCTCGATTTAACAGTTTGAAATCATCTCCAACATCATCGTCTCGCTCATATGCAAAACCAAATTCGTTTTCTGCGTTGGATGATACCGAGACCGAACCACCGCGAAATAGATGGGGTGCACATCAGCAGCAACAGCAGAATCACCCACATCAACAGTCACAGCAGCAACAGCATAAACCGCCAGAACCTATAATGGAGTTTCCACCTCTATCTGCAAATATAACCACATCTAAACCAGCTTCTACACCAATACAATCTACTTGTAAACCAGTTATACAAGGAGTTTGGGGTAAAAAATTAAGTGAAGCGGTTGTTACAGAAGAAAAATTCGAAAAACAAGTAATTAAACCCAAGGTTGACGATGGAATGATTGCTATTAACTCAACGAACGGTATACATGTTCAAAAATCATCGTATCACAAATTTAATTATAAAAATAAATATAATCCACTGTTGTTTAAAAACAATCAATCTTGGGCCGACATGGCGGATGAAGAAGAGTCGCAATACTATCAAGACAGTTATAGCGACGATGACGAAGAACATGATTATTGCGACAACAACGCATCTGTAAGTGATGAAGACGAATATTACAGCGATGACTATGATTATAGATAGGCATTAACTAACTAATAATTTAATAGATAATTAATATACTTATACAAACTTATAAATTTTTATCGTCTTTTTGATGTTTTGCGACTTGGACTACTTTTTTTTCCTGCAGGTGATGCGGATTTTTTTCCTGCAGGTGATGCGTATTTTTTTCTTGTAGGTGATGCGGATTTTTTTCCTGCAGGTGATGCGTATTTTTTTCTTGTAGCGGTTTTTCTTGGTGGACTTACACTAACGCTTAATGTTGGACTATCAGTCTCTTGTGGTAGTCTTTTACCATTGGTCAATCTAGATATTTTAAACCGAATTTGGTCGCGTTTTTCATCTAAAATTTTTAAATTTGGTGTATATTTGTTTTTAGTTTCTTCACTTACAAGTATTATTTCTTTCGTTGTTTTAATTATCTTATCAATATTTTTTCCCCACAGTCTGCTTTTTTTGGTGTATGCTGTTTCGCGTTTATCTATCAATTTCATGATTTGCTTATTTATTGTTTCAATCTCAGTATCTACATCCGATAAATTCTTAATATGGTCGTTTCTCAAGTAATCAAGTATATGATATACATGCTTACGATATAAAGTCTCCCTAAAATCTGAAAGTTTATCTAATTGTTTTTGAAGTTTTTCTATTTTTAGTTTTCTTTCTCTAGTTTCAGACATTATATATATATAATTTATATTATTTATAAAAACAATCTAAATGCTTATATTTAATTATATTAATTAAATATAAATAATGTCAACTGCTGCTCGTATTCAAAAAGAACTATCTATATTAGTAAAAGATCCACCAGATAATTGTAGCGCTGGTCCATCGGGAGACGACCTTTTTCATTGGGAAGGAACTATTATTGGTCCAACCGAAACCGTATACGAAGGTGGTATTTTTAATTTAGACATACAATTTCCCAAAAATTACCCATTTAAACCGCCTAAAATAAGGTTTTTAACCAAAATCTATCATCCAAACATAAATAGCGGTGGGTTTATATGCTTGGATATATTTAAAGAAAATTGGAGCCCTGCTTTAACTATTACGAAAGTGTTGCTTTCAATATGTAGTTTATTAACCGACCCAAATCCAGACGATCCTCTTGTCGTGGATATTGCAGATGAGTATGTAAATGAACGCGAAAAATACAACGAAACTGCGCGATCATGGACGCAAATTTACGCGTCTGTGTAATTAATTAATATTCAAGCAACATTCAAGCAACATTCAAGCAACATTCAATTAATATTCAATTAATATTCCACTAATATTCGGATTTTAACTAATAATAATTTACCATACTAAATAAATGAATTACTTTAAGAAACAAAGATGTACACCAATTACATCATTAAATAATGATGTATTTGTATTTGAAAAGGTTGAGTTATATGAACAATCCCATATGCCAAAAATAGGATGGATTCATTCTTGTATAATGTGTGCTAGTTTTACATCTAAAACATTGTTATTTGATAGGACACACTATTTAAATAAAATTTACGAGTTTCATACTTATTTATGTAAAACATGCGTTGGTAGAATTTCAGACAATATAAGGCATTATATTTTATTTAGTAAAAAAGCATCTAGTATGATGCGACGATATAAAATACGAAATTTTAATAGAAATCATTTGCATGAGGTAGAACAAGCAGTATTGCCTGATACTTCTACATCATAACTATTACAGTCGCAAACACGGCGAGCTTTTACTCGTGCGATTTGGTCTCCTGCAGTTAACATTTTATTATCAGTGGGTGTTTGTCCTTGTTTATTATCATTAATCGCAGCTGATGTTTTATTTTGCAAGTGTTGATTGCTACTAAATTCCGGCATTCTTTTATATGTAGTTTTAGGATCTACAAAATGTTTAATTCTAGTTTTATATAAATTACGATATGATTGTTGAACAATAGGTGTTTTTGCATAATTAGAGGAACATTTGCTTTTATTGACACCTGTGTTTGTAACTGCTAAGTTAAAACCACCTCCCGCAGAATTAACAACATTGTGCCTAGTTTTATTATCTAGTTTTCGTTTTAAAACATATAACGACATTATTTTATATTATTATTAGAAAATAATATAAAAAAAACAATCAACTAACCCGCCAAAAATTGCGCATAAATTGGTACCAATATAAATCAGCACGCAATTCTTATCCAACAAACGAAACAGCACATCACAGCACAATTGTCCTAGTATCTTTAATTTACCAAAACTAATTAAGTGAAAATGAACAGCAATACAAATACCAATACAAACAACCACCTATGTTGTATATGCAAAACAGATTATAGACCAACTGCTTTAGTTGATTTGCAAGAGCTTGGCCGTGGTCATTATCACTGTTATATAAGTAAATATCACCCTGATAAAATTGCACCGTGGGAAAGAGACGAAGACGCGCGACTACAGTCGTTCTTGGCAGCGCGTCGTTTGCAACTACAAAGCGACACCGCATCACAATCGAAGCCAATCTACCGCAATCATTACCGTAATAATTTAAATTTAAACGACCCGATCCAATCGCGAATTGCAGCGTCTTCTCCTTAATAAAAACAACCAAACCAGCCTTAAAAAATAAAAAATAAAAACGATACTTTTATTCATCCTATCTCATCTGATCCAATATACTTTTTTATTGATTGTCTATAAATTTGCGTTTTTGTTTGATTTTGTCTTTGTGCTTTCTTTGGGGTTTATCACTTGGTTTATGCAGATACACAATCCAAAACCACGGATCATCATAAAATATTTTTATGTTTAAACGCGTAGTTAGTTTTTCTATAACCCCATCTACATAATCATTTTTATACCAATAACTGTAATAAATATGAACAATATTTGTATTTTTGCCTTTGTTCTCTATAATATCAATTTTCTTTATTTTGCCAAATTGATATTTATTTAATACATCAATTATCTGTGTTTTTTTAATAGTCTTACAGACACGAGGTATGCACAAAGTGTAATTGTTAAACATGGATATGTGGATTAACAACTATCCATATTTATAAAATCAATTTTATAAATGCTGTCTCTTATATATTGGTATTTAGTATAGGTAGCAAGTATCTATATTTATACTATATAAAGTGTAAAATCCTTATTTAACCTAGGGTAGCTGTAAAGAGACATATTAACTACTAATTTACTCTTTAAATTGATTTAAATAAAAGTAATTAAACAAAGTAGTAAAACATATTATATATAATCGAATTACATTACAGTTAATACATTACAGTTAATACATTACAGTTAATACATTACAGTTAATACATTACTGATAATACATTATATTAATAGAATTATACCAACTAAAGCAATGAATCGTTTTCAAGATATGTCATCCAATCGCTTTCAAACTTCATCTCAATCTCGTCCGCAACAAAATAGGTTTCGTTCTAGCTCAAGGTTTAAAGACCATTTTAGACAGACACCATCGCCAACTCGAATATTTCCAGAAAGTAATAGCGGCAACAATAACAGCAACGGAAATGCACGATTTAATCGTGATTTAAATCGTAGTTCTCGTTTTCAATCCAATTTACCAACCAATAATCGGTGGAAACGAGATGAATCAGCAGGCAGCAGCAGCAGCAGCAACAACAACAACAACAACAACGAACCATTTACTAAACGCCGAAATACAACGCATTCGCGATTAACTGCGAAAGTTGCCATTGATCCATCATTTGAACCGTCGGAGATAAATGATAAATTTGTAAATTTAAACTCTATGGCGATGGATTTCGATCAAATCACCGCAAAACCAAAACAAAATAAAAACAAGAAAAACAAGAAAAACAAGAAAAAACAAGAAAATATGCAAACAACTCAATCATCTGGTGTTAAAAAATACAGTAAAAAGTATGATTTAACAGAAGTTCAACACGACGATTTAAAAAACTCAATTATAAATCAATATAATTATGAAGTAATTGAAGACAGTGAAGAAGAAATCGTGGAACAAGAATAGAATATTATATACCCAAACTAGCCAATATACATTATTATTTATTAGTGATAATAAATAATAAATAAGTATAAATCACAAATAATTTATAATGTATTTTTTTATATGATAAGCGATATAAATGATATTGATAATATCTACGATATAAATGACATATCATTAGATGATGCGTGGATAAAAGAAATAGACGATGAAGAATCCGTATATAAAAAATTTTATACTTCTTCTCCTACATATGTTAATTTATGTATTATTTATTTGGATAATGTAAACAATATAATTCATATAAAAAAAAAGCCAACCTCATTAACAAACAATATATTAAGTAAAACTAAATTAATTTATTATATCAGTAAATTTTCCACCTTTCATAACACAAAATACAAATGTTTAGATATTTTAAAATACAATATACAAGTAGATTCCAAATCTATTCACAATTTTATAGCCAATCCAGATGGATTTAATTATTTATCAAATGAAAGTAAAGTCGACGATGTTTATTGGGAAAACAGTGTAGAAATGCTTCATAATATCAACACATTGTATATTATATACCAGCCTAAATATATGAAAACTCATACTAAACATAAAAAAACCAGGAAAAAACTAATAATGAAGCAAAGAAAAACTAGAAAACATTTATATGATTAGGATTATAAAATTGATTTGATTTTTGTACATAAAAGAGACATTTAATTTATATTGCCAATCTATCCAATACAATTCAGATACACTATCAAGTCGCTGCAACTAACTACAAATCAAAAGCTAACTAGTTATAAAACATATTCAATATGAAATTAAAATTATTTGTGTTCGCGTTATTGCCTTTAGCAGTCGTATCCTTTCCTTTCCCAGCCCCTGAGCCTGAACGCATATTCCCTTGTTCAGGTCCGAGTGACAATAGTTGTGGAAACGAGGGGCTATGTCAATTTAATAAAAATAAAATCGATTTAAAAGACTTGGACATCGCCTTAAAAAAGGGAGTCGTAGTCAACGATGCTATGAACTCAACTTATATATGTGAATGCAGCGATAAATATGGATCATTGAGTGTTGACCACGAACCTTGTGCGCGAGAACGTGTTAGTAAGGCTCTTGTGTTCTGGATGCAAATTATATTTGGATGGATTGGCGTTGGTGCATTCATTCTGCACTGGTGGTGGTATGCCTTATCTATATTCGTAGCCTTTGGCATTGGTGTGCTGTGTATCTGTGGAACGTGCTTATGTAAAGAGGAAGATGATAAAACAAGTTATTTGGAATGTATGGGTAATTGCGTTTCCTGTGTGTTTCTCCTCGTGATCATTGCTATGTGGATCACTAACTTCGTCTTCATTATCACAGACTGCTACTCTGTGGTTGATCTCGATGGAAAAGAATATGCATTTAAATGCTGGGATAACTTGTAATGCCAACATTGTCAAAACACTTATCTGATAAACATATAATCACAAACTAATAAAAACAAGAAAAACAAAACAAAAATGCGTGATTGAAAATTTATAAATTGAATATATTTTTGTACTAAGTAACACACTTACGCAACACGTTCAAGCATACCGACACACCAGCAGTATTAACTTTGTCAACTTATAAATCTTAACCGTTCTAAACACTCTATACATATACTTACCTATAAATACGATAACTCATCATGAACAAGCAAACACGAATTCAACAAAACAGCAACAATGAAACAGGCATATCATTATGCATTCCATTTGTTTTCAAAACGGTATCTAATGAAAAAATATTTGCCGTGATCCGTTCAATGAAAGTAGGTCATATCGAGCGAATTGATATTGTGAATGTAAGTGACCGCCAAAACAAAGCGTTCATTCATTTTGCCAAAGGTAAATGGGGATATAATGAAAACGCCCGTAATATCTTAAATGATATGAAGGCCGGTATTCCATGGATTGTGCCATATTGCAGAACAGGATTTTGGAAAATCGGTATATCTACGGCTGAAAAACCAACGCAAACGCCAGCCAATGTCGCGCAACATCAACAAGCACCTCGACATGCACGGAGAAAAGTGATTGATATTAGCACGCCAAGCCACATTTCCAACGAAGAATATTGGAATGTAAGCAAGGATGTTATGTCAATTATTGGAAACATGTATGACGCCAACGATAAAGTAATGATTGATATTCTTTCAACAAACGAAGATGTCATCAAGGCATATGGCGAATATGTTGAAACTGGAAACTTTATGAATTTTAAGGAAAAGTGTGAAAAGGCGATGGAAGATATTAGCAATCAATTAATTCCAACTCCAATTAAACGCAGCGACCACATCGAACCAATCGACAACATGCGCGATGTCATTTGGCATGCGGACAAAGAGATGCTAGACAACGAAAAAAAAGAGCTCCTTCGAAATAAGTGGACAACCGTTGACGCACATTTTAAAACCGTGTCAACGCCTAGAGAATATTTTGAAGTAATCTACGGACATCCTTATGTAGAGGAGGAACCATTTGATTATGAAGATGAAGATGAAGATACAGATGACGAAGATTCCGTGTATGATATGAGGATTAAACTGAACCGCCAGTGCGCCCGAGTGTTCAACGGTTCAAACTATTAAACACAATTACGCAATAAAAAACGAAAAATATAAAAACACCATAAAAAACGAAAAATATAAAAACACCATAAAAAACGAAAAATATAAAAACACCATAAAAAACGAAAAATATAAAAACACCATAAAAACGAAACCTTTTTTATGGTGTTTTGTTTTCTTTTTATTTGTCGTCGTAAACTACTTAACTGTCGGCATTATTACAACATCAAAAAACTACTTAAATTTACATAAACTAATATGTATAATTATGTGTACATATGGTGCAAAAGGACATATTCAACAAAGTTGGATAAAAGATTATGAACCTGCATTATCCGAATTAAACGATATTTATAATTATATTTTACAAATAAATTTTCAACTGGTAAGAACCGATGATATAACCCTTTTAAAACAAAACTGGCAATTTCTATTGAAATTTTTATTTAATAACAAATCAAAATATATAAATGAAATAATGATGGTATGTAAATTAATATTATATACCAGAGACATTAATTATGGAAAAGGGGAGAGAAAGTTGTCTTATATGTTATTGTTTGAGTTATATAAGGTAGACGCGGATACTGCTGTAATACTATTTGAATGGTTTGTGAAAAAATTACCCAATAAAACATCAATTGGATGTTGGAAAGATGTCAAGCGGTTTGCCGATTATATCAATGGTGAAACAAAAAATGACAATCATAAATTTATTACGCAAATAATACATATTTCAAACCGGTATTTAAAAATAGACCATGAACAAATTACGCAAATATATGATATGTTTAAAGATAAACCAGAAGAGAGAATACAGCATTATATAAAAAACAATATTGAACTTTCATTAGTGGCGAAATGGTTGCCTAGAAAAAGTAAAAACAATAAAAAATATGATTGGTTATTTGAAACACTTGCTGATAATATGTTTAAACATTATTATAAAATGATTTGCACTGATGCCGATATTAACAATAAGCAATGGTGTCGAGCTGTCAATAAATGTGAGATGAATTATCGCAAAATGTTATCGTTTGTAAATAAGCATTTAAATGTGGTTGAAATATTACAAACATCTCATAAAACAAACGATATTGATTTTACAAAAATACCAACACTTGCAAAAAATAGATATCATAATACATTTTTAAAAAACAAATCACACCCTGGCGATATATTATGCTGTAGTAGATATAAAAGTTATATTTTCAATGATTTTTTAAACAAACATACGGTTACAACAACCAAACAACAATTGTATGAAATCGTGCAACATATTATCGTAAATAAGTTATGGGAACATTCAGACGGTGACATGGAAAGATTGATGGTTGATAAACACTGGAATTCGAAAAAAATAACGATAATTGAGATGGAAAATATAGCGATAGTGGATATGTCGCAATCTATGAATGGGTTGCCATTATACAACGCTATTGCGTTAGGTATATATATAGCAGAGCATAATACTGGTAGTTTTAAAGACCGATTAATCACATTTGGTAATCGTCCGCAATATATAAAATTCAAAGAAAATATGGATATTTGCGACAAGGTTAGACTGGCTCTGTCTGAAACCAGCAATATTCACAGTGATTTATATGGAGTAATGAAAACAATGATCCATACCATAAAAAATTATAATTTACCTAAGTATGAATTAAAAAATCACACTGTAACCATACTTTCTGACATGCAAATTGAAAACAATGTTAAAATAAACAATACCAATGAAATAATACCTACTAATTTCTATCTTTACAATACAATCAAAACTATGTTTAAGATAAACCACATTGATATGCCGCAAATAATATTATGGAATTTAAAACAACATAATGGATTTCCTATATCTGTAAATGATATGCATACTTATGAAAATGTATTGTTGATGTCTGGATTTAATGAAAATAATTTACAAATATTTCAAAGTAAACAAGAAAATACGGGCAAAAGCAAACACAACCGCATCCCCGAAGACAACCCTACCCGCAAACACGAAGAAGATATATCATCTGATAATATATTATTTAAACTGTTATCAAACAAACGGTATGATTTTGTAAACAAAGAGATATTGGCAAATATCTTATTATAAATCTAA
>Ga0208542_1000721_pt1 | contig 14886 bp, 7 predicted proteins | sample DEB08_DNA_3_FD_185495 | JGI IMG/M metagenome (GOLD analysis project Ga0208542, IMG submission 185495) | Aqueous microbial communities from the Delaware River and Bay under freshwater to marine salinity gradient to study organic matter... | ecosystem: Environmental > Aquatic > Marine > Coastal ... | reverse complement strand
GGCATTCTTTTGATCCTTGTCCTCAATGAACTTGTCTAATAAACCTGAGACAGGCCCTACTAAAGCGGATACTAAACTCATATTAGTAACTCCATACCCAAGGCCTTGGTCTACCTTCTTCCGCTTCTAGGTCATCTAAATGGATGAAACGACTAGCGCCTTTTTGATTAACACCAATGCCCGTAAGACCCATGCGTAAAGCGCCCTCTAGAATTTCATAAGCCTTATCTCCTTGACAGGCTATGTCTATGGCCCTACCTGACGCATGTGCGCCCGGAGACTTCTTAGCTGCTTCTATGGGGTGTTCTGGGCAGCGGTATGCAGAAGTAACAGTGAAGGGGATTCCAAGGTCATGTCGAAGAGCCTCAATCTTTAACATGAAGTCATCATCCATACTATGTTTACCACAATGCTGGCACTTGAGTTCATCTACTGTAAAAAATTTATATTCCATTATTCCTCCAGAAGACTTTTAGATCTTTTAACGGCTTGTTCAATAGCCTCTTCTTTATCTTTAAAAGTAGGTAATACCTCACCCGTAATAAAATCAACAACGCCTCCTTTAGTTGCCTGAGATTCAACAAGCTTCTTAAATAGCCTTTCTGGTATCTTTTTACCTTCTTTGTCTATTGTTGGGTAATTAACCCAGCGACCATCTTCAAGCTGTATCGTCTCCGTCTTTTCAGAATAAGGTTGGCCTTCTTCGTCGTGATATACTTTACGCCCAACTCTAGTAATAGAGCCTTTAGAGTATTTTTTACGCTTTAAACTATATAATAATTTACCGCCTTTAAATTTGTTTTGTCTTGGGTCTGCTTTATCAAACCTAGCTGCAAATGCACTCTTGAACTGCTCTGGTTTAAATAAGATATAAGAGTATGGAGATTCGCCTTTTATGCGAGCTTCAAAATTATTCTTATATTTAATAGAATCAAATCCAAAATCCTCTAAAACTTTTCTAAATTCTATATTTAATTTTGCATTGTGTAAGTTATATCTCAAAGAATCTTCTGCTTCTTCGGCGGCTACATCCATAGCCTTTTGTATGTAGGGGGCCGTTTTCCTTTTTAATACAGCCGTAACAACTTCTGGAGTTACTCCTTTATTTTTAGATTGCTTAGCAACTTCTTTTGCTATATAACTCACATCCTGAGGCCTTGTAAGAATTTCTAAAGCTGACCAAGCTCCAAAGTCTTTTTCAAATACAAGAGGTTTAGTGACATTAATGTAGCCTTTTGTAATTGACTTTGGCATAGACATATCAGAATCTGCAAGTAAGGACTGCATAACTTCTTCTGATAGCTCCTGTCCTCCACCAAGTTCTTTTACTGAATCTACCGAAAGAATGCTTGTAGCCTGACCGCGAGTCCCTACATGAGTACCTATTTCTTGCGGCATTGCAAAGCTCATTTCGTAATCTGTATCGTAACCGTGTTTAGTACCACGATACATAGGTTCTTTTTCTTTAGAGTCTTTTAAGAAATCTTTCAGGGCTTGATCTCTATTTTCTAGTTCTATATCTCTTACTTTTTCGGGTCTCGTAGGAATACTTGGAACTTCCATAGATTCTAAAAGCGCACGATCTTCTGAGCTAAGATTTGATATTTGACTTTTATAATCCTCTTTAAACATATCAGAAACTTCTTTTCTAGTTTCTTGAGTTTCAGCTAATTCTCTTTGAGCTAATACATCAGATAAATTTCTTTGAGTATTTGGTTCTGGTCTTTTATCCGTAAGCTTTTTAGAGTCTAAAATATATTGGAGTTCTGCTATAATATCGCTGGCATCTCCAAGCTCTTGCTCACGAGCAGAAGCCTCATTAAAGGTTTCTATTTCATCCTCTGTGTAGCCACGAGCGCGGCTAAAGTCTTCACCCATTATTAATTGATCTTTATCATCAATAAACTGTGGATATCTCCTGCGTATTTGATCCATAGTAAGATCATGTTTTTCTTCAAGAAGTGCTTTAGTCTCAAGTTTTAAGAAGTCTTCAAAGTCAGGATCGTCAATCTCTCCGGGCATATCTTCAGAGCCTCTAAACCTAGAAGCAATTTCTTCGGCTGCGTCTTCTGCCTCTTCACGAGATACAATACGCTTACTGTACTTTTGAATGACTTCACTTAGAGGCTTACTAATAATTTTTGCTATGCCGCCAACACCAAAGCCCAGTCTTCTTATAGGATCTTCTTCATCCATAAAGGCTGTACCAGCTTGTTTGTCGTAGGGCTGACCTGTCATTTTATCTATACGCTCGTCAGGCTCTGGAGCGGCTCTAGGAATAGCTACCTCTCCACCTTTTAGGTATAAAAACTTTTCTTCTTTTTCGTCTTTTAAAATATCACGAAAAGCTTCTCGCACCTCTTTCTTACCTTCTCTAGGCAATACACCATATCCAGGTGTCATACTAGCAAGAGGCGCTAAACTTCTAGATCCTGCAATAGATAAAACCGTACCGGGGAAAGGACCAAAGGGTGCTGTCATAACGGCTTGAGGAACTCCGACATACTCTGAAGACCTTGCTGCTCTTTGAATCATATCTAAATATAATCCATTACCGCCCCAACGAGCCAGTGCCTCCATTTGAATTTCAGGCATTTCTTTTTCTTCGTATCTAGGATCTTGTGTAAAGATTGCGTTTCTAGCATAATTAAGCTGTGTTGCAGCGGCTTGTAAAGTTAATGCTGTTCCTAAAACTTTACTAGTTCCTACAACGTCTGCTTTAGACATACCACGAGTAGTTCTGCGAACCATATCTTTTAATATAGTATTTGTAAATGCAGCGGGGTATGTAGTTAGCTGAAACAACATTGTTGTAAAGGGGTTTTTAGAAAGTGCCAAAGATCTCATGCCCGACTCTCTAGTTGGATTGAGTATAACTTCATTTGCGTACCTAGCCGCTCCGCGATCTATTTGATATGTAAATGGACTTTCTATATCTAAGTCACCACCAGTTTTTTTAATCCAAGCTGTGCCTTCGTCAATATCAACATTTAACTCAAGAAGTTCATCAATTTTTCTTTGTATGGCTTTATTAGGCTCTTTTGCACCATGCCTAGAAATAGCTTTTAAATTATCTACAATAATATCTCTTCCAACATTAAAGCTTGTAAGTTGTACTGTTTTTGTCCAAGGCTCTAAAAGATTAGCTCTAAAAAAGGCCCTGTTAACTTTTGCTAAAAACGGATTCTTTACAGCCTCTCCAGACAATCTTTCTACTTGATCAGAAGCTGCTTGATCCAAAGCAATTCCAAAACGCTGCATTTTTCTAAAGGCTTCTGGTCTAGACAAGTTATGATTCTTTACAAGAGAATCTACCATGTCATAAGTCAAAGTCTGTGTGCCATCTTTTACTGCTTTTGAAAAACCTTTTACTGTGCTGTAAACACCACCTCTAGTAAAGTTTAATAAAAGCTCAGTCAAACTACTGACAGTAGCTAAGGGTAGCAAAGCAAGACGCTGAGCTGTTGTAATACCATCTACAACGCTTTGAAATTTAGAAATTTCTTGACCTTCACCTGTTTGAGCCTTCCAAACAGTTTCCAGATCGTTCATAGCTCTTCTACCCTGAGCCTGACCTAACTCTTCAAAAACCTTTGGCTCATACATAGATTTAAAGTCTGTCCACTTAGTAGCTCCAAAGACTTTTTTACGCGCAAGTTGCTTGCTAATTTGATTGTAATATGTAAGAAGAACATTTTGAGTATCATTATCTAAAAACTTTTCAAACATTGTATCGTCTTCAATTTTATTAAAGACTCTTTTAGATAAGAAAAAATTACCGTAGCTTGCAGCATCACCATAGTCTTCGTTTTTAGAAAGCATACTTGAAATAATAGACAAAGCTTCTTGTTCGCTATCTGCCTCGCCGCTTTTTACCAAAAGACTCATAAACTCAGACTGGTTGTTTTGTATTGCTTTTCTATTCCAAAGCCTTGGAAAATAATTTTTAGTAATTAACTGCGCGTCTTCATAAAGCCCAGCATCTTTTAACTGTTCTGCGGCTCTATCCAAATCTTTTCGGATTATACTAGCAGCTTGATTAATGGTGTCATCTTTAGAGGCCCTACCTCTAACAGCATTACTTAGCTCCAAGAAAGCGTCATCCCGACCTCTACCTGTAGTGGCCCTTAAAATAGGATCAACAGCGCCCTTCATGCTGACATAAAAGTCTCCTAAAGTATCTGAAAGAACTTCGGCGTAGTCTTGACCTTCTCCTGTGCGCTCACCAAAGAAAGTTCTATTAGAATCATATCTAAATTTATTTTGAAGTTGCTTTACAGTATCGGACTTGCTTACATAGGGATCTAAAAATGTAGTAACTCTACCTCCATAGTAAGCGGGAGCTTGTCTAGCAATATTAATTACTTTTGATAAAGAGTTAGCTACACCGCCTTGAGAGGTTATAGGATCTTCTTGAGATGCTAATCTAGAAGCTAGTTCTTCACGAGCATTATCGCTCAACCCTTTTTTCTTAGCGAAAGTATTAACACGATTTATAACTTCTTGTTCGTCACCGATAACTTCAAAAACACCTTCAATAAAGTCAGCGGTATCATCGTCTACACCCAACCGCTCCTTGCCATACTCTAAACCTTCACGATCTAAAAGCTGCCCAATAAGACTATCGTTTTCTATAACGTCTTTAGTTTCTACTTCATTGGGGTCTGCGGCTCGCTGTATAACTTTTTTGTCTACTTTAGAAACTAAGTAATCTCCAAGTTTGCCCAAGCCATAACCTAAAGTGCCTCCAACTAAAACACCTGCGCCTGTAGAAACAGCAACAGATGTTTTGTCTACTTCAGAGTCTTGTATCTTTGCAGCAATGTCCCGAGTCTGTCTTCCGTAGTCCTCTAAACCAGACCAAGCTCCACCCTCAATAGCGCCCACAGCCGTTGGTGTTGTAAGACCCTGTAGCCGAGAAGCAATATTTTTTTGCACTCCTTTTTTAGCAACAGCTTGTGCGCCTACACGCCCCGCAGCAGCCATTCCTCCCGTAAAAGGAATTGCTAAAAGACCTAAAAGATTTACAGGGTCAGTTACAATATCTCCAGCAAAGTCTTTACCAAGGCTAAGATACTCCCCAAACGAATCTACTTCTGCATTTTCAAAACGCTTACGAATGTAAGCATAAGACCTAATGACATCATCAGGAGCTTCTTCTAGCGCAGAAGCCGTAGAAAATAAAGTCGGAAGTTTGTTATCTTCGTCCCTAAGCATTTCTATAATATCTGTAGGGGTGTCCTTTTCTGTCCTAGGAACACGACTCTTTTTTCTTTTGTATCTGTTACCTTCTTCCTGCGCTCTTGCCACTGAATCAAAAAAGCCTTCTTTTTCCTGCATATAACGCAAGAAAGGCTGCGCTCTTTCAATAAACTTTTCGTCGGCTCTGAGATCTGCCATACGTTCTTTTTGAACAGGCTCAGGGGTTTCTGGCTCCAGAGGTGTTGGCATCAAAGAACTTTCTTCTTTCTTCTTTTTTTCAGCTAAATCAAACCAATAATTATCTGGATAAAAAAAAGTTTCTTCGTTGTATATACCCATATTTATCGGCCTCTAGCTAATAAAGTTTGATGTATAGGCATAAATACATCTAATATAGTATAGCTATTTCCGTCATCATCAGTCGTAAAAGCAGAAGGATTAGATCGCTCTAAAGATCTAATAATAGCTATTCTTGCTTGCGGCTGATCCATAAACTCAGTTGCAAACTCATTAGGCGCTTTGTTTAACAGAGTATTAAATTCATTTCCTGATAACATAATTGCAGATTTATTTCTACTTTCAGCAGCATAAAAAGCATCTAAGCTGTAGACACTTGGCGCTCTCTGAAGTTTATCTTCGTTATAACCATTATTGTCTATATAATTTATATCGTCTGCTTTAAAATCTTTTCTGTCAAAAAACCATAAACCATCATCTATTAAATCTTCAGGGTTTACAGAACTATTAATATGTTGTATAGTTATACCAGCACCAAGTTGCATTGCTGTATCAACATTAACTCCAAGCTTATCTCTTAATACAGAAGCGTTTTTTAGCGACATACCACCAAGAATGTTTTTATAGGCTTGTTGAGTCCCTTGAAGTTTTACATCATCAGGAGATGCACCTTGAGTAACCCAGAGCCTTCCAAGTTCTGTTTGTGCAAATGATTGGCCCTCTAAACGTCCGGGCATTATTCTTTCTAGTCTGCCAAATTCAGTTAAAGCAGCTTTTGTTTCTTGCTCAGTAGCACTCATAAAATAGTCTATGGGGTCTGGTTGAGATATCTCTATAACTTCTTGTTTTTTTATTTCTTGGCCTTGTTTAGTATAAACATAAGTAACTTTAGTTGTAGTGGTTCTTCCGAAAGGCCCTTTTGTTTCTACAAGCTCCTCCCGAGATCCAATTAAACCTTCCTGCAAATAACGCTTTCCTGCTTCATCTACCGCTACAAGTTGTTTTACCTGCTGATTAGTTTCAGGGTGCTTTAAAGTCCTTTCTACAAACCTATGGTTAAATGATTTACCCGCACTAGTTATGGATTGAATTTTGTCTTCTTCACTTAAAACAGTCCAATCATCTTTTGTGTACTCAAACCTTTTAATTTTATCTGCAAGACCTACAATTTTTGTAATGTCTGGATCTTCTCCTAAAGCCCTGCGAGCTTCTAACAAATCTTCACGGCGTAGCTCTGCTTTTTCAGCAATAAAATCTAGGCGATCTCTTCGCATCTGTTGAGAATCTTTTCCAGTAAAAAACTTTTTAACGCCCCCACCAATAATCTGGCCTAAAGACCGTGGCTTTAAACCCTCTTTATATACCTTTTCATACTCTTCAGGGCTTCTTACAAGCCTAGCAAGCTCTACTTGCTTATCTATTAAAGGTAAGTTTGCTTCAGTCCACTTTGTGGCTTCATCCCACAAAACACCATCAACTCCTTCTTTATATTCTTCTTCAGGATAATTAGAATTAAAATCAGCAAGCATTCTTTGAAAGCGTTGATTGGTGTAGTAGTGTTTGCGTCCTTGAGTATCTAACAAAGCTTGATCATCTTCTTTAATGATCCCCTGAGCTGCGTTATAGCCAGACGCTTGCTTAGATTTTTGAGCAAGAAAATTTTCTGACTGAAAGAACTCTTTATATTTTCTTTCTTCAGGACTTCTAAATATATCAGTAACGCCCTCTGCAATAGACTCACCCGCAGTCTTTAAAAGAGGTTGAGCGAGATAACCAAGCAGCTGCTGACGCATTAAACGTTTTTCACGGTCTTCTTCTTCTTTCCTTCTTCTTTTATACTCAGCTGTAGTCGCTTGGCCTAGAATTGAATAGGCTTCTCCTAGTTGTGACATTTATCTTTCTCCTAACAAAGAAGCAGGTGCTTTTACGTTATCTAATTTTTCTGAAAGCTCTGCAGGAAAATCTTCGTCCATTTGGGGCTTTTCAATAGTTCGCATTTTTTGATTCATTAAAGGGAGTTCTTGTTGTTCTAATGTGGGCTTTTCATCTTCATCGCCCATAATAGTAAACTCTACTCCCGCCCGTTCTGCTAGTGCTGCAATCATATATGCCAAAGGCTCTGCAACCATAAGCATCATGTCAGGGTTATAAAGCCCTTGTTGAAAGCCCTGCATAATAAATACTTGAACTACTTCCATTACAGACACACCTGATTCAAGAGCATTCATAATTGCTAAATAGTTTTCTTCTTCCGTAAATAGTTCAAAATAATACTCTAAGACATCAGTACGGTTTGTGTACTTAGGAGGTCCTTCAAAAGGTAACTTTTCATTAGGGCTTCTGGTAAGAGAATGACCCGGCATAGGCCTATTAAAAGATGTGCCTATCCTAAAAAAGTCTTGATCAAGTTGTGCGTCTGACATATTTGTTTCCTTTATGCTGCTACCATTCTCTGCATATATTCATCCCAGAAAGAATTACTTAACCAGCTTCCTTGAGAATCTCCACTTGAAGCATAGGTTTGAACATAGTCCCCAAAACTAACGGGTTGAAGAGCTTGCTGGGTTGCGCCATACATAGGAGCAGAATATAATCCAGCTGATCTTGCGCCCCAATAAGGCCCCATTTCTCCCGGAGGCTTTGCAATAACCCCTGCTGCTTGTCCAAGTGCTGTAGTAGCCACTGATGACAAAGCTTTACCCGGAGCAGCGTATGCATAGTCTCTTGTTTCAGCGGCCAGTTTTTTACCTACGTCTTTAAAAGTTTTTTCGCCCGTAAACGTCTCTAACCAACCTTTACTAACATCTTCTGCAGTAACTTCTGCAGCCGCTGAGCTTACAGCCTCTGTTGCTTGTTTACCTAACAAAGACTGTTCAGATATAGCACTTTGATATGAGGGGCTTAGCATTTCTCCTTCTGGACCTAGTGTAAACTTAGATACACTAGAAGCTGTTAGGGGATCTTCAATCGGAGCTAGCATTAAATCTTCGGTTTGCATATTCTTAAAATCAAGTTGGCCTTCTAGTTCCATTGTATATTCTTCAATAGGTGTTTTAGATAACTCTTGATTTTTAACAGTAGATGGTGCAATTCCACCCGGAATAGCTCCTTTAATATCTGTATCCCAAAACTCTTTAGCAGCATTGCCAAGCTTTGAAAAACTATCAGATAATTTACTGGTATATTCTCCCCAAGCTTCTCCCAAAGTCATATTACTAGGAAGATCACCTATACCTAACTTACCTCCAATAAATTTACCAGCAGTACCAATAAAATCAGTAACAGCCCCGGTAACAGTTTTATATCCTTGTACAGCAAATTTACCAAACTCAACTGCTTTACCTAAGACCCATCCAGCAGCTTTACCTACGGCACCTAAAGAACCACTGGCGAGCCAGCCTGCTGCTTTTCCGAAGGTACTTAAAAGAGCATTACCTATCCCCGGAAGAATAAAAGACATAGCAATCTGACCAACGATGCCAATCTTATTCATAAACTTCCCAAAAGATTTAAAGGCTTTTTTAATAGGCTTAAAGATTTTTTTAAAAGTCTTTTTAATACCTTTCCATAGTTTACTTAAGAAACCCATTCTTTACTCCTTTGTTAACCTCTATATATATTAGACCAGTCGATATTACCATAATCTATATCGCCTGTGTCTGTTGTTGCAGCGCCTGCTGCTGTATTCAGCATATTAAATAAGGCTGCTCGTTGTGATGAAAAATTCTTATCTGTCATAAAAGCTTCATTAGATAACGCCGATTGAACTACAGTAATCATACGGTCTCTTTCTGATTGACTTGCTTGGAACGCATAGGCAGCTGAGTCCCGAAGTTCTTGCCACATTTGAGCCTGTTCTGTTTTATCCATATCAAACTGAAAAGCTGCTTGCTGCTGGTTAGCGGCATTTTCTGCAGCCGTATCAGCTAGATTAGCTTGCCTTCTCCAATTAATATTAGACTGTTCAATAGCTTGAGCATTTGCCGCATTCCACTGTTCTGTCTGATAATCCATCTGTGCATTAAACTGCTCTACTTGAGTAGTAATCTGTGCATTAAATTGATCAGCTTGTAATTGATTTCCTGCGTTAATAGCTGCCTGTCTATTTGCTTCTGAAGCGTTAAACTGAGACATAGCGTTAGCCTGAGACGCATTGAACTGACTCATGTTAGCCGCCATGCTTGCCATAAATTGATTCGTTTGATTCTCTGAAGAAGCATTGAATTGTAAGGCAGCATTTTGAGCAGCTTGATCAGATAACAATCTTTGCTGAGCCATCTGCTGATCTAAAACTGTCGCCTGCTGTTGATTATTAAGATTAGCCATATCCATTGCTAAAAAGTTTCTAGCGTTCTCAATAGCTAGCCTTGTGTTCTGATCAGCAGTAGCTAAGTCCATTTGAGCCATCATAGTAGCATTCTGCATAGCAGCCTGTTGCTCATTATTAAGGTTCTGTAGAGTTGCTGTTTGCATGAACTGACTATTAGCAAGCTGTGTCTGCTGGTCAAAATTAAACTTAGTCATATCCATGTTTGCATTAATCTGAGCATTAAACATAGCAGCTTCTTGAGCTTTATCTAGATTTGCTAAACCCATCTGCTGAGCTAACTGAGCATTCAGCTGAGCCGCCTGCATACGCTTTTCGTACTGAGCAAGCTCTGCTACGTTTTGAGCAGACATAGACTCTGAATCAGCTTGGTTCTTAGAAGTAAGATTAGCTAAAGAAATTCTTTCTTCCATAGATAAATTAGCTAAATCAGCCTGCTGTAAAAGCTGCTGATTATCTGACATAACCTGAACATAGTTATTCAGTTCTTGCATTCGGAACCTGTTAGCTTCAGTAAAGTTTGCTGCGTCTGCTGCAGATCTTTCGGCTAAATTAGCAAGTTCCATTTGCTGTTTATTTGAAAGATTTGCAAGATCCATTTGCTGTGCAAGCTGAGCATTAGTTTTACGGAAGTCCACAAGAGCGTTTAAGTTTGCAAGCCGAGTCTGCTGCTCTGCGGTCATATTTGCTCTAGCAGTAGCGTTACGCTCAGTAAGTTCTGAAAGCTCTACTTTTAACGCCGCATCAAGATTAACTTGTTCCATCTGCTGAGTTAATTCAGCCTGCCGAATACCTTTTTGAACCTGTGCATTATATTCGGCTAACTTAGTTTGTTGCTCCGCATTTAAATTCTCAGAGCCTGCTCTATTCAAAGCTTCTAAATTAGCTAGTTCAGTTTGCTGTTGCTGACTAAAATTTTGAGAAATAATCTGCTGACGCATCTGTGCGTTTTGACTAGACTCTTGAAGACGCTTGTTTAAGTTAGCTAATTCTACTTGCTGTGTAGCACTAAGGTTATCTGCAGAAGCCTGATTAAGAGCAGTTAAGTTTGCTAAAGTAATTTTTTCTTCTGAGCTTAAATTAGCTAATTCAGCTTGTTGACGTAGTTCAGTGTTTTGTGACATAACTTGAGCATAGGTCTGAAGCCTAGTTAACTCAAATCTATTAGCTTCAGTAAAGTTAGCAGAGTCTGCCGCTGCTTTTTCTGCTAAGTTTGCTAAACGAATTTGCTGATCATTAGAAAGATTAGCCATGTCCATTTGCTGTGCAAGTTGGGCATTAGTTTTCTTAAAGTCCACAAGAGTTTGAAGATTTACAAGTCTTGCTTGGTTTTCTGCTGTCATTGTTTCTCTCGCAGCAGAATTCTTTTCAGCTAAATTAGCCAACTCAACTTGTAAAGAAGTGCTTAAATTAGCTTTCTCCATGTCTTGCTTAAGCTCAGCTTGACGCATGGTTCGTTGAATTTGAGCTTCATAAGATGCTAAACGAGCGGCTTGGTCTGCACTAAGATTCTGTGCGCCAGCAGCGTTTAAAGCTTGAAGATTTGCAAGCTCTGTTTGTTGTGCAGCGTTTAAGTTTTGGACAGCTGCTTGCTGGCGTTGGGCTGACTCTTGAGCGGCTCTTTGTTGTTGAAACTGTACATCAGCCATTCGAGTTTCTTGCTGTTGTTGAGCCGTTAAAATCTGAGCCTGTTGCCGAAACTCGCCTTGTTGTACTTTAATCTGTTGAGACATCTGAGCAGTCTGCGAAGCCGCTGTTTGGCGATTTGCAAGATTCTGAAGACGGATATCTGCAATTTGTTGAGACTGAGCTAAGTTGGCTTGTTGCTCATTGCTTAAATTTTGTGCCGCACGTTGCTGAAGTGCTTGTGCATTAGCTTGAGCCATTGGTAACGCACTTTGAATAATTGCATTAAATAAGGCATCGCGTCCTACCGTCGAGGCACTAAGGCCTCGCTGTGCCATCTGTTGCTCTATGGCTGCTACTGCAGGTCTAGCCCATGCAGGAGTCTTACCTTCTTCCATTCCAGCCAAGAGGTTTTCCATCTGTACTGATACTAAAGCCTCTGGCGGTAGAGCAGCAACGGCAGCAGTAACGGTAGGATCTGGGTCGGTGTCTAATTGAGCCTGTACGGTTGCAGGGTCTTCTGAGATTGCAGCAGTAACTTCAGGAGGCATTTCAACAGCTACCGCAGTCATATCTGCCGCCGCCATTCTTCTTTCGCTACCTGTTACAGCTTGCATTTTAGACGCAGCTAGCGTTGGAACACCACCAATCTGTGCGGCATCTCCAACAGCTGCAGTACCTAAAAGGGCCTCACGGCCTTGTAAATCTACAGAGGGCTGACCCCCTAATTGTTGTGCAATTCCTTCGGCAGCTTCTGCGACTTGGGCAGTTCTTTTTCCAACCATTTGGAAAGTACCTAACTGATCTAAGTCTGTTTGGGCTGCGATTGCTTCTGGAGAAGAATCTGCTGTAATAGCTTGTCTAGAGGCTGCTGCAGCTGCTAAAACTTTTTCCATTTCGGCAGCTTCTGGAGCATCAATACCTAATGCTGTATAAGCGTCTCTTTTAGCTGGATCAAAAGATTCAAAATCCCCGATAGTAGCAGCTTCGCCTACAGGCTTTTCTCCTACTCCCGTAAACCCTGCTTGGGCTGCTCTAGCCTGTGGCGTTGCGCCTAATCTATTTCTAAAGTATCCTAAAGCTGCGCTGCCTTTCTGAGCAATTCTTTCTTCTGCAATTTTATATTCAGGCAAGTCTTCTAAAGCAACACCACGACCTTGAGCTATTTCACGAAGCTTAGCTATTTCTTCGTCTGTTATCTGTTGAGCTTCTCTAGTGACTACTCCGGGGCCTTCTACATCAGCAACAACTTCAGCTTCTACCATTTGTTGCGCTGCTGCATATTCTTTTTCTGTAGGTCTATCTAGCCCTGCAGCAAGAGCAGCCTTCATAGCTTCTTCTTCAATACGAGCGGCCTTAGCTTTTTCTGTAAGCTTAGGACCTTCAGCTTCTGCAGTTACAGAAACTTCTCCGGTAGCTGCTTGAGTTGCTGCTAAGTCACCTGCTTTAGCTGCAGCATAAGTCTCTGCAGTAACATCTGAGGGTTGCGCTGCTGTCGTTACGGTTCCTGTCGTAGTTGCTGCTTCTTGAGCAGATACAGCATCAGGAGCAGAAACATCTCCGGGACCTGTTATTTGTTGAACATTTTCTTGTCCTGTAACGATTCCGGGGTCAGAAGAAGCCACCGCCGCTCTTTTAACAGCTGGCATAGTAGAAGGCAATCTTCCGGTGTTTTCGTCCTCAGAAGGTCCTCCAGCATCAGTTCTTGTTTCACTCATATTATTTGTTCCTTCAGTATCAGAGGTAGTTGATCCTCCTTCTAAATCATCAGCTGGTAGCATCCCCGCCCCTCCTTGCTGGTTATCCGCTACTAGATTGTTTTTTTTTACGTATCTATTTTCTTCTGCATTCCATACATATTCAATACCTTTATAGGTAAAAGATGCTGGAACAGCAGCGGCTTGTTCTTCTTTAAACTCTTGGTTTAGTTCTTCTTCTGTTTTTTTAGTTTCTAATAAAGCAGCTAACTGATCAACTTGATCTTTAATATTTGTAATATACTCTAGTTCAGGTATTTTAGAAATAATATTTTCTTCTAATCTTTCTGGCTCAAACTCAGGAATATTTAAATTTTCAAGAGCCTCTTTATTAGCTTTAATAGCTGCAAGAACACTTGCATCATCATAAGTAGGTACATTACTTAATATGGTTTCTTTTAAAGTATCTACATCTATTTCAGGAATAGCACCAATAAGCTCTTTGTTTGCCTCAATAGCTTTAACAATTTCAGAAGAATCGAACTCTGGAACAGCTGCTAGTAATTCTTTTTTAAACTCATCTTTATCTATATTAGGTATTAAACTTATAGCATCAGCATTAGATTTAATAGCTGCTTCAATAGTGCTAGCATCAAAAGAAGGAACAGAAGCTAATATATCTTCTTTTAATGCTTCTTTATCTAGAGTAGGTACAGCTTCTAGTAATTCTTTTTTAAATGTATCTTTATCTATATTAGGTATTAAACCTATAGCATCAGCATTAGCTTTAATAGCTGCTTCAATGCTACTTGCATCAAAAGAAGGAACAGAAGCTAATATATCTTCTTTTAATGCTTCTTTATCAAAAGTTGGAATACCTGCAATAGCCGTCTGATTAGCTTTAATAGCTTCTGCCAACCCAGAATCATCATATGTAGGTACAGAAGCCAGTATGCTTTCTTTTAGTGCCTTCTCATCTACAGTAGGAATGGCTGCAATAGCTTCTTTAATTGCCGTGTCGTCATAAGCAGCCGGAAGTTTTCCTAAGATGCTTTTTTCTAAAGCAGCAACATCAACCGCTGACGGCATCGCTTCTTTTAACGCAGCTATTTCTGTTTCAATGGCAGATAAATCTGTTTTTGGTAGCTCTAATTGGCTAACTGCAGAATTTACCGCATCTGTAATTGTTTTTATTTGAGTTTCAGAAAGACCTGTTTGTTCTTCTGTTAAATTTAAATCAATATTAATCGAACCGCCACCAAACTTTTTTAAGCGTTTCCTTTTTAAAGAGGCAAGCCCCCTTTGTTTTTTAGCGGCAGCAGGTTTAGTCATTTTTATACAGGTGTATTGTTTTTAAGATAGATACCAGTTTTTGACGTAGGTTGATTGGCTTGGAGATAAATGTCATTAGCTCCACCAGATACCTTCGGATTCTCTGGCATATAGATATCATTTGCACCACCAGCAGTTGCAGGAGGATTTGTGAGATAAATATTGTTAGCTCCACCAGCAGTCCTAGGCGCTTCTCCCTTGATATAGATATCATTAGCACCTCCAGAGATTTTAGGTGAAGAAATATGTTTAGTATTTTTAGGTTGCATAGTTACTCCTATTTATTTACTACTTGATTATTCCATATATCAAATAAAGTTTCTAGTTTTTCATTGTGTGTCTCGTTGATACCTGAGACTCTGTTGATTTCTATCTGTAGGTCATTCATGCGGTCTTGTAGACGCTGTAGCTCCTTCTGTTTGTCCTCAAGGGACATGATCTTAGCGTTCTGCACAAGATCGTCAG
>Ga0208542_1000713_pt1 | contig 14972 bp, 25 predicted proteins | sample DEB08_DNA_3_FD_185495 | JGI IMG/M metagenome (GOLD analysis project Ga0208542, IMG submission 185495) | Aqueous microbial communities from the Delaware River and Bay under freshwater to marine salinity gradient to study organic matter... | ecosystem: Environmental > Aquatic > Marine > Coastal ... | reverse complement strand
CCGAAGTCCTTGGCGATCTTGGCCACGGACTTCCCACCGGCCTGCAGCTGGCGCTTAATCTCCAGCACCTTGGTCTCGTTCAGCACCGCCACACCACGCTGCCCCTTGCGGCTGGACACACGAGTCTTGGCTTGAGACTTCCGTACGGACGTTGTACGGACAACCTTTTCCTTAGAAGTAGTCAGATCCAGCTCAACGCGCTGGGACGTTTCGAGAAGAGTGTGGGCAGCGGCCAGTGCGTCACTGATCTGCTGGAACTGAACGTCAGAAAGAATGTGCATGATGATGATGCTCGAAGCGGGTGAAGTGTAGTACAGGACAGAGCTATTTGTTTAGCTCAATCTGAATGGCTGCCTGGAAGTAGCCAGCCATTTTCATGCGGCGGTATTCGCCCTTGGCCTCGTCGGTCTGTTTGTCCTCCAGCAGCTCGTACCGGTGCCGGGACTCGTTCAGAGCCGAGAGCGTGTCGATGTTGAGCATGGACAGCTCCTCATCGGCCAGCTTCTCCAACTCGTTCAGGTAGACAACCCGATTCAGCAGAAACGAGCGATAAAAAGGAATCAGTGCGTTTTCAGTCATAAATCAGCCGAAGTAATCCCGGCGCTTTTCTTCGACCCAAGCATCGTATGCCTCCCGATCAGCGAACTGGTGCTTGAAGCAGTCCGGCACCGAAGTGTTGGGGCGACGCGGCTGACTGTGCAGCTCGCGCAGATCGTTCCAGTTGTACCCGCGTGATTGGCGGTAATAGTCGGCGTACCAGTCAGTCATGCGAAAAAATTGGGGTCTTGGTGTTTTAAGCGGGTGAGATCAGTGAGTCTCAGTTTGAGAATCTCGTGGATGGCAGCGCTGGCGAGTTTGCTGGAGCAAATCGTGTCGCTGGTGGTGAAAACGTAGATGAGGTGGCGGTAAAGCTGGGTCAGGGTGCGGACCTTGACCCAGTGAGTATCGCCAGGGATTGGCTCGGTGCCGTATTCCCAATCGTCGTAATCGCTGGAGTTACGGAGATCCCGCGCCTCACTCGTCGGGATCAATCGGTGCCCAGTCATCGACACGTTCGGCGATGAGCTTGCAGAGTTCTGCATCAGTTGCCGGAATCAGGTCTTCATCCGAAAGGTAGAAGGAGCCTCGGCACAGGGCAGAGCCGTACTCTTCTGGGTCCCATTGCGTCGCGTGGTGCGTAAGAACCACCTCGTCAACAACAGCAGTGACGCGGATGAGGCCATCGGGATCAAATTCGAGGCTTTCAATGTCCAGTACCCGGTTCACTTGGTCTCCTCCACAGCAGTCTGACGAGTAGAAAGCGAATCCATCCACTGGTCCCAGCTCATCTTGAGGAACTGTTCGAGGTCCTCCAGCTCTTCAAGCCGAGCGATGTAGAAGGACGGGCTGACGATGCCAGCCTCCTCGATCTCGGTGATTTTCTGCTGGAGCACTGCCTTGGCGGCCAAGACGGCGTAGTACCAGGGGCTGAGCTTGAGATTGTCGATTTGAGTAGTGTGATCCATTTACACAAAAGAAAAGAGCAGGCCATCTCTGACCTGCCCATAGCGTTACACAGAAAGAGTCAGCGGTCAAGTGCTGGGGCAGCTAGCTTTGGGACTCGAAACCTTTCTTGAGGGTCTCGAAGCGTCCGCCGACGGCAGGCGACGGTGAGGGGAGGACTGCTCCGGCAAGCTCCCCACCTGCCACCCCATCAGCCCCACTGCTCGGCCATAGCGTTGGCAATTCCTTGGTAAGTCAGGCTGCGTTGCTTGGCGCGTTCATCAGACGGACCGAGCTTATTTTGACCAGAGGGCGTCTGATTAAGCCAAACACCGGATTCAGGTTTCTGCACAATTTTGGTTGGTTCCAGTGGCGGAAGGTTTTTAAGCCATAAGCAGGTTTTCTTTGATTCTTGGTGGCCAAATTGCCACGGGTGTATGTACTGAGTGGGTTTCCTTATACGCGTCGAGATGCAACCAACAGGATTTTCAAGTGCAATTTTTTCTATAGGAGCTTCGAGTAATAAACCAACAAAATTTAAGGCGTCTTCGGTTAGCTGCGGATCCCGCAAACCCCTTGTGGTCCAATGCATCCCAGACGATGCGAGATAAGTACAAGGCGGAAATGCAATCAACAAATCCCAATTGTGATCTGGGTGAAGTAGTGCATTTACATCGCCTTGATAGTGCTTACCTGGAGACTCTGTGGGCAACAAATCGCAGCTAAGGGCATAGTGCCCCTTGGCTGTAAAAGCATCACGCACTCTTCCGCTGTACTCACAGGCAACAAGTACGCGAAACATAAAAAGGCCCCTTTCGGGGCCAGGTTACATCAAATTCTCCGGCTGCCACCTATTCTTCAACACCCAATGCGGCTGGTTCGTACTGGGTCAGCACGGACACGTCCGCACCCTGCCGAAGCGCCGTCCCAACGATGTACTGGAACTGGGCTTGAGCGTCGGGGCATTCCTCGATTTGGTACTCCTCGACCTCGTAGGCCATGCCCTTCCGATACCACTCAATCCGCACCACGGCCATCAGCTCGTAGGGGATATCCCCGACGTTGTACCCCAGGATTGGCTTCCTGGGGCGCTTGGGCTGGGGCGGTTCAGGTTTAGCCACGGGATCCCTCCAAAAAACCCATGCGGCAACCCGCAAGAGCCCTAGGAAAAAGTTAGGCCGGCTGAACGGAGTCATCAGTCCCATGCCTGGGCGGCTTCCTCCATCAGCCGATCCAACTCCTCCTGGGTGCGTTCTTCCTTTGGGGATACATGCAAATCCTGTCCCATTTGAGCAGATCCCTTGGCATAACTGGGATTAGCAATGGGACAGGGGTCAGGGGTGTCCCATTGCTTTTTGCGGTTTTCGGCGGTGTTTTTGGCGATGGTCTCGGCAACGGCCTGAACCATGCCCGGATTTTCCCGCTCCAACCGCTCAGAGCAATGGGACACCTCATCTACCTGTCCCATTGCTGTTTCCAGTCCCTGACTGGGTTCTTCTTCAATGGGACACTTTTTTACACACATATCACGCGAGAGCACAGCACGGTATTTATTGGCAGGCTTCCCACCGCCAACAGCTGGAACAACTCCAGCAACCTCAACCAGCCCCCGCGAGACGAGGCGCTGGAGCCCCTTACGGATACCGGGCACGCTGCCCTCAATCAAAGAGTCCGAGTCGAGGTCCGTCTGGCTCATGGCCCTTGGGTACACAGCCCGTAAGCGGTTAAGCACCCGATCCACAACAGATGCCGGACTGGAGCTTTCCGCATCCCCATCCGCAAAGTCGGTGAGGCTGAAGGTCAGATCGTCCTCCAGCTTCATCAGGAGCGTGCTGCCATCCCGGCCAGCCCGTGATTTCTCCACGGAGATCAAACGGGCATTGGGACCAACCCGCTCCAGCTGCTTCTTGTCAGGCCGCCGCAGCCCCCACACCTCATCCACAGCGTCCCGAATAGCGGTGCTGCCCCGGAACCCGCCGCTCTTGTTGGCGTGGTGAATCAGCAGGATCGTGCAAGCCGGGAAGGTCCGCCCGTTGTTGTTGGCCAACCAGTAGATCGGGCTGGCGAACTCTTTCTTGTTCTCATCGAAGGCCGAGCCCCGGCTACAGCCCGTAATCGAGTCGATGATCACAAGCTTCGGCTGGTGCTTCTGGATCAGCTTCGTGAAGCGGAAATACCAGTTCAGATCCCACCCCATCACAACGGTCACGGGATCACTGGCGGTGAACTCCAGATCCCGCATCTGCTGCTGAACCTGCACCTCGCTCTGATCGCCGTTGAGGATCAGGACCGACCCCTGCTGCACTGGAACCAGATCCCCCCGCACGTTGAAAGGCAGCCCCCGTGCAACGTGCTTAGCGATGGTCCAAGCCGACATCGACTTGCCATCACCACCAGCCCCGTGAACCATCACGGTGCCTGGGCAAGGCAACAAATCAGGGATCAGGTACTCGAACTTCAGGTCCTTGTTCAACAACCGATCCAGCCCCATTTCCTCATCCTGCTGCTCGAACTGGAGCTGAGAAATCAGCAGTCGCTCCAGAGCCCCAGCGTCGCGGTAACCAGCCTCCAAGGCCAGCGTGTTCATCGCGTGCGCCGCTTCCGCCGGATTCTCGATTTCCTGGATCGCCTTGGCTTTCTTAACAACCTCGGCGAAGGAAAGCACAACGTTGCGTATGCGCGTGACATTGTCTTGCTCAACGTCCGCCACCACCTTCCGCAGGTCTTCCGACAGCCAGAGCCGCGCAGGCATCTGCTGATCAGCCATCCAAAAAAGAGAACCAAGGCTGACCGGCCCCTTCCGAAACGACTGCCAGACCTGCTCACAGGGATTGCCCTGGGACCAATCCTGAGAAAATTCCGGGTCTTCTGCAGACCACGCCGACCAAAGCGTTAATCCAAGGTCAGTCGGCAACTCCGAGTGAATCGCCATCCCCACCTTCACCCAGTGGTCCCGGCTGCCAGCGCCCTGCCCCGGAATCACCTTCAACGCCGACTGAATAATCTCAGCCACCTCAGCTGGGTCTCGATCCGAGAAATCCAGCGCCTTCCGGTTCTTGATGAAGCCACCGTCAGACAACTCCTTCCCGGCGTGATCGCGCATCTCAGCAAGCAACCAGTCCGGCGCCTCAGGAATCGCCTCCAGATCGCCCTCAAAGCCATACTCACCAGCTGGAGCCTTCCCATCACTGGAGCCCGGATAAGCCCCGTAGAGGACGCCCTGACGGCCCCAGAGGACCTCGTAGCCCGCCCCGGTATCAGAGAGTCCAAAACCTTTTACAGAGCCCCACAGGGCCTCAGGGACGCGGAAGAGATACTTCGCCGCATTGGCCTTCGTCGAAGTAACGACTGGAGCACCATCAAGAGAGTCACCCCATTTCTTTTTGAGGCGGGCGAGGTTGCGGTCCACGTCAAGAATCACGAGACCACCCGAGCGAGCCCCGGTGAACGCCCCCACTGCCTGGAACACTTCCGGCTTGCGCTCAATCTGCAGAGCAACGTCCGCCGGCCCCATCACCTGATGGTGCGACTTCTCTAGCGGCGTCTTGCCTTTCGAGAGTTTGCCCGACTGGATCGGCTGATCCTTCGCGTAAATCGGGGCGTAGGCAACACCACTTGGCAACTGACGAACAAACGCCAGAAGATCCAGCACTTTCCTAGTGCTCATGTTAGAGTCTCACACGAGAATGTTTGGACCGCCCTTGCAGTTAGCCACTGCAGGGGCGTTTTCTCAATGTAGCCAAGCTTGTCAAGGCGTGTTAGTGTTTGACACGTTGCCCCAAAGGCGACCAACCCAAACACCTACAAGACATGGGATTCCTTTCCAAGCAAGCATCAGCCACGGTCTCCAGCACTGGTTCTGGCGGCGGCTACCTGCAAGTTTCCAAGCTCCCCGACGGCGGTTCCGTCCGCTTCGCCCTTCTCTCCGACGAACCCCTGGAGTTCTACGAGACCTGGGGCTCTGACGGCCAAGCCTCCAAGCCTTTCCGTTTCGACCACGAACCCACCCCCGAGCAAATCGAGCTGGAGATGGGTGACTTCCAGCCCCGCGAAGGCCGCGGCGGTCCCGGCACCGTGGACATCAAGTTCGCCATCGCCGTCCCCGTCTACAACTTCGACTCGGGCAACGTCCAAGTCCTCAGCCTTACCCAAAAGTCCATCCTCAAAGAGCTGGATCAAATCAGCCAGATGGAGGACTACGAGGACCTGTTGGCGTGGGATTTCAACCTCAGCAAGAAAGGTTCCGGCCTGACCACTGAGTACACCCTCCGCCCCGTGCCCCGTAAGAAGGGCGCCCAAGAGCACGTCGATGCTGCTTGGATCGAGGCCAAATCCAACGGCTTCGACATCAGCCGCCTGCTGACCGGAGGCAACCCCTTCAAGGCTGCCTGAGGTGCGGTTTCCGTTTTTGAATCGTAGCCAACCTCCTGTCTTACTACGTTGCCCAAGGTGTAACAACCAAAAGCAAATAGTCACTGGTACTTGGCATTCAACGACAAAAAAGGCGCTTAAGAAGGGTTACGAGCTGTACCCAACCGACGGAGACACGCCAGCGGACAACCCCTTGGACTATTACCTCGGAGTCGGTATCAGCACTACGTGCCCTTCCTGTGATCGTGACCACTCGTACCAGCTTCGAGCCGGACGAGATCACGGTATTTACGCCTTTGTGATCAGATCTCCTTCTGATTAGTTGTCAGCCCCGTCATTGCACGGGGCTTTTTTAGTGGTAATATCAATGTGGGAAAGAGTATTTAAGTGACCTCCAACACACAAGACGCCTTAGCAGCACTAAGGAAATGGAGGCTGGAGCAAGACAACAGTGGCCCCTTCCGGGTCTACCGAGACCAGAAGGGAGAGGTATATCACAGTGTTACACACATCCTGAAGGAAACCAGCGATAAGACCGGGCTGGAGCGCTGGGAAGCCCGCCTGGGACCAGTCGAAGCCACCCAACAGCGCAATGTTGCAGCCACCCGGGGCAACATGGCCCATTCACAGGCTGAGTATCTGCTTAAAACCTCCCAGCAGCTGGCACGCAACACCGCCAACAAGCGAAACGCTATTCGCTGGGACGATCAAGGACTGGCGCGAATCCCGGTCCCCATCACCCAATGGGCACTCAAACGAGTAAGACCAAACGTCCCCCGAGTTGGCTGGAGCGCAGCAGGCTACGCCCGAGGTCTCTCCGACTGGATCGCCGAGAACGTCACCGAGGTCTTCGCCTCGGAATTTTCCATTCATCACCCCGCAGGTTTTGCTGGAACGTGCGACGCCCTGGTGGGGTTGGCCCCCAGCCTCAAGGGGCTATCAGCTGGAGCAAGCAACCTCGTGATCGCGGACTGGAAGACATCCGTAGGCCGTAAAACCAAGGCCGACGAAGACGGACTGGAGCGCCTCCCTCCCGGACATCAGTACTTGAGTCAATGTGGCGCATACAGTCTCGGGCTTACCCATTTGACAGGGCTTCGTCCTACTGGAGCAGCTGTAGTTCTTGCCCGTCGCTGTGGTCCCCCCAACGTCCACTACCTAAACCAAGACGAGCTGGCACAAGCTGAAGATGACTTCCTGGCTCGCGTAGTTACCTACTTCGAGAACTTAGAAATCCCGGTTCAGGCATAAACCACAAAAACGCCATTCATAGCCTAAAAACTCCATTCATACTGTGTAAGAAATTCGCCATTCATAGCGATGGCTGGAGCAATGCTGATTCTCGCTGGCGTCCTCATCGGCCTCTATGGCTTGGCGGTCCTCCTAGGCGACAGAGAACCCGATGGCACCGTACGGGAGAGTATCAAGGTGAGACGCAAGAATCTCACCCGGAAGGATTGAGAAGCCCCACCACAAGGGCAGGGCTGGAGCTTAGGGCTGGTACTTGCTGAAGCTGTGCAGCGGCCTAGGAAGCTGGCGCAAATAGGCCAGGAGATCGGCGAGGCTTAGGCGGTATTCCTCGCCGTGCGACCACCACTCGCAGTGGCTGGGGCTATAGATCGTGACCCACTGGTCGGGCTCGCGCCACGGGTTATCTATGCAGATAGCTAAGTGCTGGCGCTGGTCTGGATCGTCTGGCCTTTGTGGCCCGGCACTGCAACCGCAGATCACGGCGTCGTGTTCCTCCAGCTGGCTTGCAATATCGGCAAGGGCTGGAGCGTACTGGCTGGCGAATTCTGAGAGGCTCATAGGATGCGCGTTTTTGTGGGGTTGTGGAAATTGTGGAAAACCTCAGAGGGTGCCGTCTTCCATGGCCCATGCTTGGAGCACTTGGGCAGCGTCAACCGTGCGGCTGTTGTGGCTGGCACGTTCAAGTGCAGCGGCCACGCGCTTATGGGTTTCGGTTAAGCGTGGGGCGTTAGCGGGTTTGAGGTCATCCGGGCAAAGGCCACCGCCACGGCTTAGCTGGACCTGCTCCCATTTGGGAACCAAGGCCCACCAAAACTCTGTGGTTCCCTCTTTGCCGTGCTCGTGCTGGAGCTCGATCAGCTGTTGCCAGAAGTCGGCGGCCAAGTCGGCTGGGATTGTCTGGCGCTCCGCTATGTAGCGGAGGTCCCGCAGCTGGCGCTTCTGGTCTCGGATCAGGTCCCGCTCTTCTTTGCGGGAATCCTTGGCCGCTTGCTTGCGGGCTTTGGTACGGGTGAGCGCTGGCTCACTGGTGCTGAATGTGCTGGTCACTGGTTGGCCTCCCAGGCGTAGGGAACCTCCAGGCCATCGGGCCTGTCCCATTCTCTGGTCACGTGCTGGATCAGCTGGCGAGTGTGGTGATAGCGCCAGCCGTGCTTGCTATTTTCGGTGCGATGGAGCTGGGACTCTGCCGCCCATAGCGCCTGCTCAATCCGCAACCAGTGCTCTGGTGCGAGTGTGACCGTTACGGCCTGATCCGGTGTTGCCATAGTGTCGCCTCAAGTTAGGGCGGTTGAACCCTTACACACTAGCACCATGCGCAACGGTTGACGGCTGGCCGGTGGTGTGCTTAGTATGTAAGGCGAAGCAACCTACCCCTAACTGGGGCAGCATTATGACCACCGCAACCAAAGCAAGCCCAGCCCTGCTGGAGCGAATCGACCGCCTAGCCGGCTGCCAGGGCCACTGGGTCCTAATCCGAGACGGCGAGCCCGAGCGGGACTGCTCCCATCAGTGGCACGAGACCCCAGAAGGTCACCTGGCAACGTGCCTAGCCGATCGCTGGCGCAACGTCTCGCTAGGGTTCTGCCCTTCCTACTGCGGTTATAGCGACTACAGCCGCACGGGCCTAGTGGGTCTCTCGAACTATCGCGTCATGACGGACGCCGCTAGCACTCCAGACCCCCACGGTGCCGTGCTGGAGATCGGCTACGGCTGGAATGGCGCTGGCGTCGTGCTGGATATCCGCTATGTCACCGCTGATCAGCTGGAGACTGTGGAAGCCCTGGAGAATTATCCGCTGATCAGCGACGACGACCACAGCCAACTTGAGTGGGACGGTATCGAGGCCGATTGGGGCCGGGAATCTATCGCCGATCGGGTTCGGATGCTTCAGGATTTGGGGCTGTGCATCTTCGCCGCGCGTGATGATTCCGCACCCTGGCGCGAGGGTTTCGACCGCTTGCGGGAGTCAATCCTGGAGAATCTGAATGAGTATCCCACCGCGCTGGCTTGACGGCTGGCCGGTTCCGGTCTTACTCTTGCACAAGACAACCTAACCCGCGCTAACTGGCGCGCTCACCCTATGGCGACTTTCTCACAACTAAACGGTGCAGAGCGTCAGCGCTGGCACGAACGGGGAACCCGAGCACAACAGCGCTACGGGATTAGTCACGCTGACTGGATCATCCTTTGCGATGCAGAGCACGTCCTAAATACTTGGGACGCAAGAGAGGCTAACGGCGAGATCCAGCGAGATGAGCCTACGGATCGGTGGCCACTAGGTCGCCCGCGTCGCTTCGCTGAGATGAAGGATGGGACTCACCGGGACTGCGGCTACATCCCAGACCGTGCAGCTGGAGCGATGCGCAGGGCTAAGCAAGTGCTGCTGGGCCACCCTGATCTGATGATCTACTGGCAGGGTGACTGCCGTGGCGCCAGCATCTACATCTACAGCCGCAGCGAGTGCCTGGAGCGCGGCGGAGACATTGACCGTATCTACGCGACGGTGGCCACGGCTTGCTTTTACTGACTGGTGCAACTGCTGACCTAGTGGCCCGGCCTAGTTGCCGGGCTTTTCTATTGCGCGGAGATTGTAGCGGCTAAGATTGAACCAAACGGCCGCAGAATCTAACAATGTCGGAACAGCCGGAAGCTATCAACGAAGCGCCGGAAGTTTCGGCGGAAGCATCGGAGCAACAGCCCAGACCGTATGGGAAGCGGAACCCGTATGCATACATTGAGCAGCGGCAACAGCGTCTGTACCGGAGACAGCTGGAAGGTCTGAGCGCTCGCCAACTGGTCCTAGATCACGCCGATCGTGAGGGCATCTCTGTGGCGACTGCCTGGCGAGACTGGGAAGCGGTGAACGCTTGGAACAGCGAAGACTGGGACAGGGATCGGCAGAATATGCTCGCAAGGCTGCAAACTATGCGGACAAAATTATTTAACGCCGCAATTCGCAAAGGGCAGTTACAAACTGCCGCGCAAATTCTTGATAGTTTGGGTAAGGTAGTTAACGAATCCGGTGTAGAACAACAGGCTGCAAGTGCTCCCCAATTGTTTATATCTATCGACGACAAGCGCCAGGCGGGCTAGTACAGCTGAACCACTACCACCGAGTAGCCGTTGCGGCTGGATCGCCTACCGCTCGCAGTCTGCTCTGTTCTGTGCTACACTACGGGAGTTGTACGGGACAACTTCCCACCATGACCGCTAAGCAAGCCCTGCTCACTCCCACCCTCTTCGCCGCTTCGCTGCTGGGAGGCTTGACTCTTGTCGCTTTGCTCGGGCTGGGCTACGAGTCACGCGCTGCGCTGGAGAATTGCCAGGCACGCGGCACCGACGCGACCAGCTGTCACCTCATCGTCTACGGTCGCTGAGCGCCGCGCCTTTATAGCCCGGGACTGAGAACCGTTCTCATTCCCGGGGGGTAGGGTTCGCAATTGTGAGCGGTGTTGCGAATCCCTGGGAACCTACTGATATATCCGCAATTCTTTCTTCTGTACTACAGGGGGGTAGGGTTGCGATTCCTGTACTACCCTAGAAAGTACCCCCAAAAATACAAATGACAGCCACGGCTGCTGGAACCCTCAATCTTCGATATGCGCAGGGCGAAGTATTCCGCAGTCGCAAGCGTTTCCGGGTGCTAGTAGCGGGTAGACGTTTCGGAAAGAGCTACCTCTCATGCATCGAGTTGCTGCGTGGGGCGATCGAAAGGCCGGGCGAAACATTCTTTTATGCAGCCCCTACATACCGGATGGCGAAAGACATTGCCTGGAAGGTAATGAAAAAGCTGGTTCCGAAAGCTTGGATCAAGAGCAAGAACGAAACAGACCTCAAGATCGAGCTAGTGAACGGCTCGACGATCGAACTGAAGGGCACTGAAAACGCCATGGCCCTCCGTGGCCGAAGTTTGGCTGGCGTGGTGCTGGACGAAGCCGCCTTCATGTCCAGCGAAGTCTGGTTCGAGGTCATCCGCCCCGCCCTCGCCGACAAACAGGGCTGGGCATTATTTATTTCCACCCCGGATGGCACAGCCAGCTGGTTTTACGAACTCTGGCAATACGCCAACAGCGGAGACGACGACTGGAGCCGGTGGCAATTCACGACGATCGACGGCGACAACGTCCCACCTGAGGAGATCGAAGCCGCCCGTGGCCAACTCGACGCCCGCACCTTCCGCCAAGAATTCGAGGCCAGCTTCGAGAACCTGACCGGCCTGGTAGCGGTCAGTTTCGGCGACGAAAACATCAGCACCGAAGCCGAAGACATCAGCGTTTTGCCGGTCCTGCTTGGAGTGGACTTCAACGTCGATCCAATGTCGGGCATCTGCGCCGTCCGCAAGGACGACACTCTCTACGTCTTCGACGAGATCATGTTGACGGGTGGCGCCACCACCTGGGATTTCGCGGAAGAAGTCACCCGCCGCTTCGGCGTGGAGCGCCGCGTGATCGCCTGCCCGGACCCCACCGGCGGCGCCCGCAAAACCAGCGGCGTGGGCCTCACCGACCACAACATCTTGCGCCGCAGCGGTTTCAACGTCTCCAGCCCCCGCGCCCCCTGGAAAATCCGCGACAAAATCACCTGCGTCAACACCGCCCTCCTGGATGCCTCTGGTGCACGCCGCACCTACATCCACCCGCGCTGCAAAGAGTTAATCAAATCCCTCAGAACACTAACTTATGCACCTAACACCGGCCTTCCCAACAAAAACTTAGGCGTAGACCACGCTTTCGACGCCTTCGGCTATCTTTGCCTCCAACAATTCAACCTCGCCAAGATCGGCACCCTCGGCCAAACCTCCTACCGCCTCTACTAATCCCCCATAAAATATCTATATCGCTGGAGCTACATGCCTCTAAAGCGCGGCTATTCCGAGAAAACCATCTCCGAAAACATTCGGATGTTGGTGAAGGAGGGTTATTCCCAGAAGCAAGCCGCCGCTATTGCGTATGAAACAGCTCGCAAGGCGAAAAAGTCTGCCTCCAAGAGGAAAAAGTAGTTATGGCCGCCAAAAAGAAGGGTCTTTACGCAAACATCGCCGCCAAACGCAAGCGCATTGCCGCTGGCTCAGGCGAAAAGATGCGTAAACCCGGCTCCAAGGGCGCCCCAACTGCCAAAGCCTTCAAGGAAGCCGCCAAAACCGCCAAAAAACGGAGGAAATAGTCATGGCCAACGTCGGTACAACCCAAATCGACCGCTTTACCAACACGGTCGAGCACACGGGCAACGTAATGGACGCCTTGGACGAGTGGTTCGAGGTCCACGCCCACTCCGCGTCTTACACCTTTGCCGCCAACGTCACCAGCGAAGCCAACTTCACACTGGCACTAGAGGCCAACTTCAACGGCAACGGCGCCTGGTTCACGATTGACACGGGCAAAACAATTAACACTGCCGGCCAATACGTGTACTTCTACGACGGCCGTCCCGCCACAAGAGTCCGAATGCGCGTCGCCTCAATCTCCTCTGGGACGGTATCGCTAACCCCGCACATTGTGGTTGGTTACCACGGCTAAAACTGCGCCGTGGATTCTCACAGTTAAAGAGTTAGACTCCGGGATATAGACCCTTCCCCTGTCTAGTCATGGCCATTCTTCGCGGCGAAGAAGGTTCTGTTCAGTTCGATGCTGCTGGCTCTACCAACGCAACCATCGTTGGCACCCGCAGCTGGACGCTGAACATTACCAAAGACACCCTTGATGTCACCGACCACGGCGACACCTTCCGCTCCTTTGTTGGCAGCCTGATCTCCGGTTCCGGCACCGTCGAGCTGGTTTACAACGCCGATGCCACCGGCCAACCCGGCTTCATCGAAGACGTGCTGACCACCGGCGACACCGCAGACGCCACCTTCGAGCTGTTCACCACCGGCAGCACCTCCGGTTCCGACTCCGTGAGCTTCGCTGGAATCATCACCAGCATGGACATCGCCTCCACCGTGGGCGATCTGGTGGTTGCCACCTGCAACTTCGTGACCAGCGGCACCATCACCGGCAACCTTGAATAAGGAACTGCCAGGAGGCTGAGATCATGGGAACCCGCATCTGCCCCGGTGGTTGTACCCACATGGAGGTGGATGCGGAAACTCGCATGACCACAGCCACCTTCACTTTCTTGACCCCCACCGACCCCGGCGACTTTGGTGCGTTAATGACGCGCCTCGCCAGCGGCGTGGAGGTAATGATCGAAGTGGAGGATGAGGACGATGATTGAGCGTCGCGGCGAAAAATTTGCTGGTTACAACAAACCCAAGCGCACCCCGAACCACCCGACCAAATCCCATGCCGTCTTGGCCAAGGAAGGGGACAAAGTGCGGTTAATCCGCTTCGGGCAACAGGGAGTCAGTGGCTCACCGGCACGCAAGGGCGAGAGCGAGGCAGCAAAGAATCGCCGCGAAGCTTTCAAAGCACGTCACGCGAAGAACATCGCAAAAGGCAAGATGTCAGCCGCTTATTGGGCGGATCGCACCAAGTGGTGACTAAATGACTTACTCCGTCCCTGGCCGCATCCGAACCCATCTCGTCAGCTCCACCTACATGGGCGGATCTGACAACCCCTTCACGCGCACAGCCGCCGTGATGGACCAGATGAAAGGCTGGGAAATCATGAAGGCCGTCACGCTTGGGACGGAATACCTGCGCGAGAACAGCGAAGCCTTCCTCCCGCTGGAACCCCGCGAGGACTACACCGCCTACCTCGCCCGCGTAAACCGCGCTGTCTTCTCGCCTTACACGCAGCGACTGATCCGCGCTGCCGCCGGCCTAATCCTGCGTAAACCCGTCACGCTGACCGGCGACCCCTACTGGAGCGAAGTTTTCGCCAAGAACGTCGATGGTTGCGGCTCCGACCTAGACGAGTACGCCCGCCGCAGTTTGATCTGCGCGTTGACCTACGGCCACAGCCACACCCTGGTCGATTTCCCAGCCCCGACTGGCGCCCGCAGCCTCGCCGAAGAGCGTGCCCTCAACCGCCGCCCCTACTGGATCGAGATTGACCCCGCCAACATCTACGGCTGGCGTCTCGACCGCGAGGTCAACTACGGCAACTTGATCCAAGTCCGCATCGCAGAAAAAGCTGTCCTCCCCGACGGCGACTTCGGCGAAAAGGTGTACGACCAAGTCCGCGTCATCGAACCCGGCCGTTACCGCATCTTCCGCCAGACGGAAACCAAGAAAGAGCAGGTCGGCGGCTTCCCCTATCCGAATGCCTTCGATGCAACGACCAGCACTTCTGACTTTGAGCTGGTGGAATCCGGCGATTACAGCCTGGGCGAAATTCCGCTCGTCACGCTGTACTCCAACAAGACCGACACGCTGGTCAGCAAGCCCCCGCTGCTGGACATCGCTTACCTAAACCTGGCCCACTTCCAGCGCCAAGCCGACCTCATCCACAGCCTCCACATCGCCTCCCAACCCATGCTCGTCCTTGAGGGCTGGGACGACCAGACCAAGGACATGGCGGTCAGCGTGAACTACGCAATGGCCACCCAACCGGGCAACAAGGTCTACTACGTGGAGCCCGCATCTAGCGCATTCGAGGCCCAATCCAACGAAATCCGCGAACTCCAGCAGCAGATGTCCACTCTGGGCATCAGCACCCTGAGCCAGCAGAAATTCGTCGCGGAATCTGCCGACGCCCGCCGCCTCGACCGCGTAGACACCAACTCCATGTTGTCCATGGTCTCCATGGACCTGGAGCAGACCCTTCAAGGCGCCTTCAACCTGGCCGCCCGCTACCTCCAACTGGAGCCACCCGAAGTCAAGATCAGCCGCGACTTCGACCTCGACCGTCTAATCGGCCAAGACATCACCGCTTTGAACGCCCTCTTCGAGCAAGGCGTAATGGACCGCGACGAATTCCGTCAAATC
>Ga0208542_1000710_pt1 | contig 15061 bp, 42 predicted proteins | sample DEB08_DNA_3_FD_185495 | JGI IMG/M metagenome (GOLD analysis project Ga0208542, IMG submission 185495) | Aqueous microbial communities from the Delaware River and Bay under freshwater to marine salinity gradient to study organic matter... | ecosystem: Environmental > Aquatic > Marine > Coastal ... | reverse complement strand
GTGTAAATGGAAAGAGCAGGGTCTATTCAAAATGCGTCAGCTTCTGAAAGAAAAACAGATGCTTAAAGCAGCTTGACATCAACCCAAAAGTAGAGTAGAATAGTCTCAAATGAAGTTACCCCGATTGTAGTGGGTGGGCTGGAAACAGCAGGCGAGTGGGCGGTTGCTCGCCATTGGTGGATGAAATGTTTCAAAAAGGTGACTTGGTTGAGTATATTGGTTTGCGCGCCGCCAATGGCGCGCCCGAAATGGGAATTGTTTTGGATGTAATTCCGCGTCCATCACGGCGACGAGCAGGAGCAACCCCAATGGTTGTAATTTATTGGATAAATGAGCCAACAATGGCAAAGCTTCACCGTCACGTTCCGGCACAGTTTTTGAAGAGGTTGGTGTAATGTTTGACGAAAAGAACTGTTTATTTCAAAAAGGCGACTTGGTAAAAGCCATTCCCTATTATTGGGAATATCAAAGCAAGGAGAATACGTTCGATACTTTAGTGTTGAATAGACAAGACACCCCCTATGATGATATTGGTGTAGTCACAGAGGCTCACCCAACTTATGGCGGTCAAACTTATTCTGTCTATTGGCAAAAATTACAAAAAGATCATTTAATGTCAGAACGGTGCTTGAAAAAAATAACAAGGTAAAGTAAATGCTTCTGGGTACGCAGGTCAAGTAGAAATGGCGAAAGAAGGGCAAGTTTGGACCCTCTAAACAACAGGAAAAAACTATGAGATGGAAATCTGGAAAGAGTTTAGCACCGAAGCTGAACCAAAAAAGAAAAGTAAGAAAATTCCTTTTGCTTCCTCGACAATTTGGAGAATCTGATTGGCGCTGGTTAGAATGGGCTGTGATTGAAGAACAAGTTCAATGGTGCTGGAATAGGGTGGCTAGAGAAGATCATTATGGATGGGTAGAAGTGGGATTTGTAGATGACTTTCCAGAAGGTTAGCTATTATGGCGAGGTCAAAGAAAAAGAATCCGGTTCACGGAATCACAACTGCTCAATCTGAAAAGGAAGATAAGCGATTCGCAAATCGTGCTTATCGTCGCAAGGTTAAGCAAATGATTCAACCCGATGAAATCGTTGATGATTTGATCTTGCCTGAAATTCGCGAAATTTCCAATGTTTGGGATTTTGCCAAAGATGGTAAGCTCTGGAAAGCAAAGGACTATTGGCTAAGGCATTATCTGATTTGTAATTCAGAAACCAAAGACGATGATATCATTGAAGAAATGAAAAAGATGATGAGGAAGTGAAACAATGACAAGACAACGCTGTGATGAAAGACATCCTCAACAAGCTTGGCATAATAGTTGAAAATGTTGAAGCAAAATCATCAAAAAACATTTGGAAAGTTTTTGTCGGGGGAAAGTTTTACCACCTTCACAAGCTGGACTTGGAGAAAGTAAATGTTAGCCCCAGAATTCAAGACAACCAATGAAGACCTAAAGGTGGGTGACTTGATTAGGATTTGGTACAACGATTTCACTGCAACAGGCTTCGAAGCTGTTTCAGAACTCGCAGTTGTCGTTCGTTATTATCGTCCAAATGTTTCTGTTAGGGGCTATTGGCTGTTCTGGAACAACAAGAGAGGTGAGTTTTCCCATGAATACGACAGGGTAGAGTTGGTGAGCAGGGCTTGACTTCATCGCCCACTGTGCTATAATGTGGGTGTTGCTTTGGAGGGTGGCTATGATCGACAAATCTTGGAAAGAGATAGAAGAAGAAGAACAAGAACATTACAGTCTGGTTTTAGAGGTCGCAAACTTGCGAGAGGAAAATAACTTCTTAAAGAACATCATTGAAGATTCTTTAGACGCCGACCGCGCCGACTGTTGGTATGTGCTAAAACAGGGTTATAAAGCTCACTATGAAAAATTTTATGGAATAAAATGAATTTTGATTTAATTCCCCCAAAACAATGGGATTCTTTTTTTGACCTATATGGACAAGGAAGAGTTTATTTTGGTAGGGCAACATTCGGTAAAGGGATGCATGTAGGTATGCCCCCAATTATGGCGATGTTTCAAGATATTGGATATTATCCAGACGAGCCATTTATCGTTAGTTCAAAAAATCTATGCATAAAATCAATGCTGAAATGAAAAACAATCCTTTTGTTCCTGATTGGTTACGCGCAGATTGTTTTGAGTATTTCTATAAAAGAGAAATTATAAACGGAAAAGTCCAAAAACTAGGAGAAAATAATGTATAAAGCAGTAGTATCAAAAATTTATGTAACCCCACATCCAGACCCAGAGGTTCATTCTATTGCGGTTGGTGTAGCTTGCAACAACACTGTAATCGTATCAAACAAAGTCCAAACTGGCGAGCTTGGTATTTACTTTGAATGTGATGGACAATTGAGTTTGGACTTCTGTAAGCAGAACAAACTACTACGAGAAGATGGAGGTTATTTTGACGAGAATCGTCGTGTAAGGGCTCAAAAGTTCCGAGGGGTACGCTCGGACGGCTTTTGGATTCCCGTGGATTCTGTGGCATTTACTGGCGTTTCTGTAGCGGATTTAAAGGAAGGCGACACCTTTGATAGCCTCAAGGGCGTGCAGATTTGTTCCAAGTATGAAACTGCTGCTACTCGCTCGCGTAAAGCAGGCGAGGCAAATAAAAAGAAAGCAAAGAAGGAAGTCAAGTTCAAGGCGGCTTTTCCAAAGCACTTTGATACTGAACAGTTCCGTACTTCTGTAAAGAAGTTCCAAGTTGGTGATTTAATTACTCTATCAGAAAAGCTACATGGGACTTCACAACGCTTTGCTTTTACAGAAGTTGCTCTTCTAACGCCTCGCTGGTCTTTGGCTCGACTAAAGCAGGTACTTGGTCTAATGCCAAAGAAGAAGTGGGATTATCTTGTTGGTACCAGAAATGTTACTCTTTATAATCCAGAACAAACTTCTTACTATGGCTCGGAAAAGTTCCGTTTCAATGTTGTAGAAAAGATTCGACCCTTGCTAAAGAAAGGTGAAATTCTTTTCTTTGAGGTAGTTGGTTGGACAGATGGTGGAAAGTCTATTATGCCAAAGGTGAATACTTCTGGTCTAAAAGACAAGAAGTTCAAGAAGCAATATGGAGATTCTTTTTATTACTCTTATGGTTGTCAGGAAGGTCAAGCAGACATTTTTGTCTATCGTATCGCCAACCTGACTCCCGATGGAGAGCTAATTGATCTGCCTTGGAATAGCGTAAAGGAGAGATGCAATCAGCTTTTCATCAAGCATGTTCCAGAATATGAGCAATTCATTTTTGATGGTGATTATGACAAGCTGGTTCAAATTGTTGAGGATTGGACAGAAGGACCATCAAAAGTGGATAGTAGTCATATTCGTGAAGGTGTTTGTGTTCGTGCGGAGCGTTATCCAACTCCGCTTGTTGTAAAGAATAAGTCGTTCCCATTCAAGGTTCTTGAGGGAATTGCGAAAGATAATTCAGACTATGAAGATATGGAGGAAATGTCATGAAAAAAGAACTACAAGATAAAATCTTTGAAGACTTCCCAGAACTATTTGAACTTCGTCGCCCACGCAAAGAAGGTGAAATGGTTATGCCTTCCATCTGTTATGGGCTTGAATGCGGTAATGGTTGGTATGATCTTATTTACACTCTTTGTAGCCAAATCACCAACCATCTCAAGTGGAACAAAAAGGACGATAAAGTTCAAGTAGTTCAAGTCAAAGAAAAGTTTGGAGGACTTCGCTTTTACACCAATGGAGTTTCAGATGAAATTCGCGGTATGATTCGCATGGCAGAAGCAATGTCCTATAAAATTTGCGATGTTTGCGGGAATAAAGGCGAGAATAGAAATAATCGAGGTTGGTATGAAACAACCTGTGAAGAACATAAAAGAAAGGAGTCAAAATGAAGGTTGGAGATAGGGTTAGAGATCTTGTTCTTTCAAGGGGAGAGGGAAGAATTGTGAGTTTCTCTTTTTGTGAAGATTCTTCCTGTTCCTGCCCTGGATTTGTTCAGGTTCATTGGGATATATATGATGAACCCGACCAAGAGGGACAAGATTTTCTTGATGATGTTGAAATAGTTGAGGAATCAAAATGAGCGAACATTTATTAGATGAAAAGCTAGAGAAAACTCTGGATGAAATGCGAGAGATTCTAGAACAAGCTGCAACTGCTTATGATGGTGAAGCAGATGGGTTTTGGAACTCTCTCTCAAAAGATGATCAACTCAAATGTTTTTATTCAGTTTGTAAGCGAATTCATGAGGGCGATATTGTAAATCGCGGCTCTTATCGTTATGTTCTTTATGATGTGTTTGGTTTTGGACTAGAGGCTTATTCAGTCGGAATGAAATGTGGTTACATGGAGATTCATAATGGATTGTTCCAAGACGAGGAGACAAAATGATCTTTCACTTGGGAAAGAATAGGATTGTGGAGGTAGAACTCGTCAAGATGCTATGGAAACACTCGCGCTGGAATTTTATACCCTTGCGATTTGACAGCAACTTTGCGATGAAAGGTGACCATGCCCCATCATTCTATGTCGATGCTCATCTATTAGGCGTACGCTTGTTCAGTATCCACTATTACAATATTAATCATGAGGTTTAGTAAAAGATGTTCCAAAAAGGTGACTTGGTAAAACTATCCTATCCTTCTCACCCGCTTGGTTTTTCCAATGTCCTTATTGGCATTTACCTTGAGACAAGGAATCCAGATAAAGGCAATGAAGAACACATAGTCTGGGCAACTGGACAGAAATATAGCCTCAACAAAGAACAAGCGTTGAGTTGGTTGGAGAAAGTAAATGTTCCAAAAAGGTGATTTAGTAAAACTAAGCTTTCCCCAGACCGAGGGCAGCTACTGGACAAGATGGAACGGTTTGGACCGAGGCGACTTGGGTGTTGTTTTGGAAGAATCGGAGTTCCCCTCTTACAGTTGGGTTGTTTATTTTCCGGCATCGAGAGAAGAGAAAATACAAGCAGTACAGGGCTCTTGGCTGGAGTTTGTTTCAAGATAGAGTTGGTGAGCAGGGCTTGACTTCATCGCCCACTGTGCTATAATGTGGGTGTTGCTTTGGAGGACGACTATGACTGACAAAACTTGGGAAGAACAAGAAAAAGAAGACCAAAACCATTACGACTTGGTTTTGGAAGTCGCAAAACTGCGAGAACAAAACAAGCAGATGAAAGAAACACTCAGAACTATTTGGGAAACAGACGCTCTACAACTATGGGCATTTGAAAACCCAGATGACGAAGGTTCAATTGCCGACTTGGTTCGGGAATGCTTGGGGAACAAATGAAGCAGAAGAACTATTCAGGATGATTAACTTGGAGTCGAAATAATGAGCGCCCCTAGATACTATCTTGAAGTTGGCTTGACCGGAACCGATTTCAGATTTAGAATGAAGTTGAAGACCAGAGTAGGTGACCACAAAGGCTTACAAGAAGAACTAGATATATTTTCTAAAGTCGAAACTTGGGAAAAGTTCTCAGAAAGATTCGTGGAGAGCGCAGGAGGTCTAGCAAAGATGGAAAGAGAATGGAATAAAAATTATGCTAAACTTGTTGGTCACGACCATCACAACGTCAAAGCAGAAGGTTATTGGGAACTTGCGGAGAATAAAGAATGAACTACAAATTAATCAATAACATAACAGCAGACGACTTTCTTTTAGAAATGCTAAAGCTGGGAAAGCCTATTGAGTGTTCCCTTGTTGGAGCCTTCGACAAAGAAGGCAGAGGAAGCCGCAGAGACATTGACCTACCCCTACACAGAGACGGCGATTATTCAACAGAAGTAGCCAAGAAACACAACATTGATTGGGTTGGGCTTTATTGTATCAAAGAAGGCGAGTCCATTACTATTCTTGAAATGCCGACAGCTACTATTGAAATAAATTTAAAGAAGGGGCAAGCTCTTATCTTTGATAATCAAGTCTGTCGTCACGCAAGAAAAGGTGCAGTAGGCGACCGTTTATTGTTGAGGGTTTGGATTGAAAAATGTTAAAGAGAGGCGATTTGGTTAGAGTTGGTGTTTCCAGTTATTGGATGACAAGCCAACCAACCGCTTACACTTATGGCATTATGGCTCAAGATTATGATTCCACAACCAAGTTAGCAAAAGTAGCTTTGTTCTATTTAGATAAACCTAAAACCTTTCAGATTAGAGCAGTTGAAAAAGCGGGAAAAGAAATAGAGTTTAAAGACCCCTCAATAGGGTTAGATGAAACTGTAGCAAACTTCTTTAGAGAGAAAGCCGAAATGGATAAAGACAAATACCAAATTGGAGATTTGCTTATTTCCTATCCACTAAACGATCACATAGGAGTTGTGATAGATGTGGAAAAAGACTTTTATAAAACAAACTTTGGGCGAATGAATCGAATTACTATTCGCTGCGAAACAATGGGACACAAGGTTTTCCATCTACCCGAAACTGCTGTTGATGTAGATTTTGGTGGAGAACCAGCTTGGAGAAAAGTAGGAGAATAATAATCTCAAATTCATAATTACTTTATGGAATTATCAATAGGCGATTTAGTTTGGGTTAGATATACAGTGATTCCCCCTGGCTCCACTAATAATTTATTATCCGAATGGAAATTGGGAACAATTGTCGATGATAAAGATTACCAAGCTGGATTGTATAAAGTCCATGTTTTAGAATATAATATTATCCAAAAACATTTTATCAATGACATTAGAATCTTGGAACATAAAGCCACTATTTACGAAAGTAGGAAGGAGACCAAATGAGAGCCTATATTGTTAAAATGACACAGATACTTAACAGGTCAGCCGAAATAGAAGTAGAGGCTATGTCAGAGCAGGATGCTATCGAGAAAGCAGAACAGCTAGTTATGAGATACCCAGAACGTTATTGGGACGACCACGAACTAGAAGATCAATATCTAGAAGACATTGAAGAGGTTTGACTATCTTTTGAAAGAGTGGTATACTAGGCGGGTCATTTATCACCAAGGAGGATTAAATGATGAAGCACCACAATTCAAATCTTTTGACGGCATACCACATTATCGACAAATACGACAAGGAAGCTATCGAGCGATCCTATAACACTTATATTCTTGAACAAAACATTATCGAAATTGAGAACTTGGTTCATGAGTATTTAGTTGAGTTAATTACAGGAAGGGAACAAAAACGCGAAGAAACAATGAAGCTTGTTCGTACTTCTGAATATGTTATCGAAAAACTAGATACGGCTATTGTCTACTCAAAAGTAAAGGAAAGCCCAAAGTTCCGAATCAAACGAGAGGAATACAATCGAATGATTTCTTTTTTGGATGAAGAAGAAAAGAACAAAGTTGTCGAATGGATTGAAGACAACGGAGGATTTGAACAAGTTCTATCACCGGAGTGGAAGTAATGAACCGTAATGTTGTTGATAAGTATAAAGACTGGACAACCGAAGACATTCGCCTTGATGTTCGTCGTCATACATTCCCTTATGCAGTTCTAATGGAAAATTGGGGAGGCGACTTCAACCAATCCTGTCTTATTCGTTCGGCAAATGTCTTTGGAGCAGAGAAGGTTTATTATCTCAAAAGAGGAAAAGGCTATGATAAACGAGGAACAGTCGGAACACACCACTACACAGATGTCCAACACCTATTCTCAACCTGCCAAGTCCGTTGGCTTAAACAACAATACCGAATCATCGGAATTGAAAATGGAATCAAAGAAGCAAAAGAACTCAAAGAGTTTGACTGGACTTCACTTAAGAAAGAAGACAAAGAACCTTTGTTTGTCTTTGGCGAGGAAGGTTGCGGGATTTCTCCTGAGCTTCTAAGCATCTGTGATGATTTTGTCTACATTAAGCAATGGGGTTCAGTTCGTTCTATGAATGTAGCCAGTTGTGCTTCTATTGTAATGCATGAAGTCGTTAACAAACTATTTATTCCATAGGAGATAGTTATGAACGAGATTCCCGATAGATTTATCCAATTTCAAGAGCAAGCCAGAATGCTTCATTGGCAAACCAAGTCTTATGCCAGACATAAAGCCTATGGAATGTTTTACGATGAATTATCAGATTTAATTGATGGGTTTGTTGAAGCTCATATGGGCAAGTATGGCAGAGTCAAAACCGCTGGCAAGATCGAACTAAAGAACATAGAAGAAGTTTCAGTCACGGATTTTCTTAATGAGATTAGAGATTTCCTATTGGGGTTGAGTAACGAACTTGATTCAGCAAAAGACTCAGATCTTCTCAACATTCGCGATGAGATGCTAGCATTAACAAATAAACTAAACTATCTATTGACTTTAAAGTAAATGAAACTATTCACTAAACACCCCAACTCAGTTGGCGAAACATACTGGCAACATCTAAAAGTAGCAATGAAAGGCGTTTATCGTCTTGGAGGGTCTGCGATAATCTTTTTCTTTCATGCTATCTTTCCTTTTATTCCAGTTCCAAAGCCATTTGATTTAGTTTCTACTTCTGATTGGTTGAATGAAATAAGGAAGGGCAGAGGGCAATGAAACTACTAATGGAAAACTGGCGTAAGTTCGTCGAGGGAATCAACTCTGAAACTGGAGAACCCGATTACAAGTATTATGCTTTTGATTGGGACGATAACTTAATGTATATGCCCACAAAGCTTTTCCTAAAAGCAGAAGACGGCTCAGAAGTTCCTATGACCACAGGAGACTTTGCTGAATGGCGAGATAAGATAGGCAAGGAAGACTTTGATTACGAAGGCAAAACCATTGTTGGTTATGCTGAGAAAGATCCTTTTAGAATGTTTGGTGTTAAAGGCGATAAACAATTCTTAAAAGACATAGCCGCAAAGACCACCCCTCTGGCTACCGATAGATCTTGGAATAAGTTTGTTGAAGCAATTAACGGAGGTTCCTACTTTGCTATCATTACGGCAAGAGGGCATAGTCCCTTAACCTTGGAAAACGGTGTAAAAGAACTTATCAAAATAGGTCGCGGCGGCTTGGATAAAGATAAGCTTATCGATAGCTTAGTTGCTTATCAGAAGATAGTTGACGCTAATTTCGAAGAAAACGAAGAAACCACAGAACAATTATGGATAAGCTATTTTGAAAATTGCCAATTCAGTCCAGTTAGTTTTGGTGAAGCATCTGCTTCTAGTCCTGAAGAAGCAAAGGTAAAAGCTCTTAAAGAGTTTGAAGATAAAATAAAAAAGATAAACCCTGAAGGTGAATTTGAATTAGGTTTCTCTGATGATGACCTTAAAAATGTGGAAGTCATAGATAAAGAACTGGGCGATAGAATTAAAGTAATTTATACTGGACCAGATAAGGACGACCAGTAGCCCACCACTACCCTACTACTACCCCACTACCCCTGCGTGTGTAATCATACACATAAGAAGGCTTGACAACTATTTATTAGGATGCTACACTACTATCCTACTACCCCCCGAGCAGGCGCATTATGAGCGATAATAAGAACGAAGACCTTTTACCAAAGGCACCAGCGAAGTTAGCCCCAAGAGGCATCCAATCTTTTACAGTGTTTAGAACCGAAGACGAAACAGGAGTCAGCGGAGACGGCATTGTTATTGAAGGAGTCCGCTTGGCTACGGGCCAGTGTATAATCCACTGGCTATACCCGCCACCACGCGGAGGAATTGCTATCTTTGAATCTATGGACGATTTCATCAAGGTTCACATCAAACCGCATCCAACCAACAAAACCATTATCACTTTCGATGATGGCGAACAAATGCGATTTGGATTATTTGAGGATGAAAAAGTTATTCCAAAAGATGAAGCCGACTCCGCCATTCTACCGGATGGGTAGCCGACTGTCAACTAGACGATTATCTACCCTACATCAGAATCCTCAAACAAAACGAAAAACCATAATAATTCCAAGGGATTAGAGCGATAAGTCGTTTTTACAATGCCGACTGGACTATCATTTCCTTTACACATTTTAACAATCAGACCTATTCAAAAGGGCAGGGCAGAAACTCTAATGATTATCAAGAGTTAGCTCTGCCTTGACTTATTAAAATCCCCACCTATCTTGTCTGTGGTGGTGAGAAACCACATTAAGGAGTTTTCAAATGAATAAGGTAATGTCAGTTTGTATGGACCGTTTTCCTCGTTTTGATTGGCGAATCGACATTCACGATGATGAATGTTATGAGACTACGGTTTCTGGTTCTTTCGGACCCTTCAATACGGTTGATGTTTTGAGTCATGGTCAAAACCATGTTGTTATCACAGAGTTTGGTGGTGAAGGCAAATGGGAACAAGAGTGCGATGATTATAACCTTGCCCAAACCATTCAGGATTTGGCTCAAACCTTTGATTGGGAAGAGCGACAATGGTTTGAGCTGATTAATGGAAACCCGCAGGAGGATTGGTAAAATGGAGGATGGCCCGAAGGTGATTCAGAAAACCTCAAAGAAAAAGCAGCGTTGGTTTGACTTGGCGAAAAGGGCTGCTTGTGAGAGTGTTTATGGAAACATTCGTCACGGAGCCGTTGTTGTAAAGGGCGGATCTGTCGTATCCTTTGGATTTAACAAGTCTAATCACTCTGCCTTTGGAAAGCGATTTCGTAATCCTAATAAGGGACATGCGACCCAACATGCTGAAATCTCTGCTATTTTGGGGCTGCCTCGTTCTGCTACGGAAGGAGCCGACATTTATGTTGTTCGTGTAAATAAGGAATGTTGTTGGCGAATGTCTAAGCCTTGCCCTATGTGTGAGGAAGCACTAAGGTTTGTTGGAATCCGTAGAGCTTTTTATACGATTGATGGCAAGCATTATGATTCTTGTAGGATTTCGTGATGGAATACAAAGTAGGCGATTTGATTTGGGACGATGGCGACGACTCTTTTGGTGTTTTGATTGAAATTATCAAAGACAAAGGTTTTCGGGTTTATTGGCTTAACTCTGAACTTTTGAAAGACCACGACCCAATAACAACCGAGACACTATGGAATCTTAAAAAATGTTATAGGAAGTTAGCATGAAGATTAAAGAAATCAAGATTGGCGATCTAATCCTTGAAAGGGAAACCAAAGTCCTTGGAGTTATTGTAGAAAAGAGTAATGATGGAGTAGTAGCAATCCGTTGGAATAGAAAGATTTATGGGCATAATCAAACTTGGGAATCTGCCCATCAGATTAGTAAAGTAGGCAATTTGCTTGAAGTCACGACGATTCCTTTTTAATGGAGAATAAAATGATTGAAGTTGGTGATTTGGTTAGGATTAAACCTGAATTAATTGGAGGCGACCAAATCATTTGTTTGGTCACAAACATTAATGATAAGGAAGAACTTAACACAAGTGAGTTTTTAAGTCTTTTGACAATTGAATCTATTTCAGATAGACAGATTTATTATGTTGGGGAAAGCCAAGTGGAGGTTTTAAATGGCGACTCGATCGAGAATTGCAATCCTGAATGAAAACGGCACCTATTCATCAGTTTATTGTCATTGGGATGGCGCCCCTGATTATAATGGCCGAATTTTAGTAGATTTCTACACAAACGAGGAAATCGTCAAATTCCTGATTAATCAAGGAGACTTAAGTTCATTAGAAGCCAGGGTGCATAAATGCGCGCATTATCATAGGCGAAATCCGATTAAAGAACCATTAAAAATTCTTCATTCTCGCAGGCTTGAAGATGTTATTTTGCAAGCCAAGTTAGAAGGTAGCGAGTTTCTTTATCTTTTTAAAGATGGTGAATGGTTTTGTTCCTCTATGGGATTAGGTGAAGAATTCTTGCCAGTTGAAGATGTCTTGACTTATTAACTTGGTGTCCTATCTTGTTTGTGGTGATGGACACCGACACTAAAAATCAGAATGGAGTAAAAAAATGGCTTATCGTAGTAGCCCAAGGTGCGGATATTGTTATGGACGGGGCCACAGCCGCAATCATTGTCCAGAGATTAAGAAGCGAGCAGAGGAAGGTTCTGAATACCACAAGCGGATTCTTCAATCGCAGAAAGACGCCGTGGCAAATCGCAAGTGTTCTTATTGCTCGCAAACTGGACATAACAAGCGAAGTTGCCAAGCAAAGACTTCTGACAAGATTGTCTTTGATATGATTAATCGCGATTATTACAAAGATGCAGAAGCGGCTCTAAAGGCAAAAGGCTTTACTATCGGCAGCTTGGTTCGCTATAGTAGCAATTATTTAAAGGATGGTGGTACTCTCGCTATTCTAACCGAGGTTGTCTACAACAAAAGAACGCCCGATTGGGATTGGAAAAATAAGCGAATGGAAGGATATACTGAAGAAGAAAGGCATTCTTACAATCGTTATTACTACGACGTAAAGGATTATACCCAATGTGTCTGTGTTAAACTGGAATCTCTGACTGGTACGGGACTTGGTTATTGGGGACAAGAATCCAAGTTTTGGGCAGGAATTGATGATCTACATATTTATGAATGGAACACTCGCAGAAGTTCCAATTATGAGGTAGTGTCATGAAAAAGAAAGTAATCAAAATCAAAAAGGAAAGACCCCGCAACCCATTTGCTCTTGAAGCAAAGTTGCGTAAGGCTGGAAGACATAAGGATAAACGAAAAGAAGCCTTGCGAAAGGCTTGTCGTCGCAAAGTAAAGGATTAACGATGAAAATCGGTGATTTGGTTAGGTTTAAAAAGTCATACTATGATGGTCGCTCTTTACCGGGTTTAAACTATGATTATTTCTATACCTCCAAATTGGGTATTATCGTTGATGAAAACCCAAAGTATTATTTTGTAAGTTGGATTGGGGATAAAGAGCCTTATGTTTGCGAACGAAAACATGCTTTGGAGTTAGTCAAATGAAAGTTGGTGATTTGGTTAGAGATACAGAGAGAGGCGATATCGGAGTAATAACCTATTGTTGTAATGACGAAGAGGAAACCTTCTATGAGGTAGTTTTTCCTACTGAAACTGTATTGTTAACAGATGCTTACTTGGAGTTGCTATGAAAGTCGGTGATTTGATTGAGTATTCTTACACATTTGAATCAGACTCTATTGACCCTTGGACAAAGGATAATAGCATTTGTTTTGTTTATCTCCGCGATAATGCGGACGGAAAATCTATTTGGGCAAAGCCGCAATTTGCTTTAAACAATCAAGGAAAGAAAGTCTTAGACATTACGAAGGAATCAGGTTTTCCACACACTCGCGAAATGCTTTGGCTATTGGATAAGAAAAGGTGTCGTGTTATTGATAGCTTAACTCGCCCTTGACTTATTTAGAATCTGCCCTATCTTGTTTGGGCGATGGAGGTAGGACAATGAGTTATGCTATTTGTCAGTTTTGCGGTGAGGATTATTCAGCAAAACGCTTTGAACTTGGATACATAACTTGTCTTGATTGTGGAGATATTCAAGCTCAAAAGGAAACAGAGGCAAAATCAAAAAGAATCACAGTGGCTTATAACAAAGGTCCAATGATGTTTATTACTTCCAAAGAGTGTGTCGTTGGAATCTTTAAGTGTGGGGGTACAAAATGAGTTTAGGTTTTCCAGTTAGGGTTTATTGGGATTATGATGAAGAAGACCGCCCAAGTGATTTACCCGAAGTCGTTATTTTGCCTGCGGAACTTTGCCATGACGAATCCGAAAGTTATCCAGAGGAGATTTTAGATTGGCTAACTGATGAATACGGATATTATGTTTATTCATTGGAGTTTTTATGAAATACGAAGTAGGAACATTAATTATTGGAACATCAGCAGACAAAAGGGCAACCGCTTTCGGTTTGATTACAGAGACTTTACCCGAAAAGCAACAATACCGCATTTCTGTTCAGCGAACCTATAAAGACGGCAGAATCGAATGGGATTCAATGCATTGCGACGAACAACAGGTTATAGCTTGGGAGAAAGACTATGGATACACATTTAGCAAATAATAACGAAGGCTTAGAGTTTATTGCCCTCAAAGATTTAACACCAGACCAACTGGTAGGGCAGTTATCCAATGCCCGTGTAATGATTGAACTTTCAAAAGGCTTTGGGATTATTGCTCTTGCGAATCAATACAACCCAAGAGAACTTATCTGGATTTCTTTGAAAGTAGCAGAGGGTTAAAATGGCAGACAAAAACCACAACAAATTCAAAGTAGGCGATTTAGTTGTCTTATCTGCTTATGGATTGGGACTTAAATCATGCCCCAAATGGCTGACCAACTTCCCGCAAACAATCGGTTTTGTTGTGAAAAAAGGTGATAACGCCACCTATCCATTCAAGGTTATGTGGTTTACGGATAATGATTTTAGAAACACATCATTTGTTCATTCAAGTCGAGAACTTAAATCAGTGAGGTATAAATAAGATGTTAGTTCCAGAGATTACAAAAAAGATTAATAGCGACAAGGTTGTCGTAAAGTATGGTAATGATTATGTTTTGGTTTCACATTCAGATTATTTCCAGCATCCAGAAACACTCGCCTTTATTTGTGATGAAGAAGGCAATGTTTCTAACTGGTTAGAAGTCGCTGGCGGTTCTGGTATGACGATTGCCGATGTAATCACAGAGATTTCACAATACGGCATTAACAAAAATGGCGCTTTTTAGTTCTATCTAAAATGCCTGAGTAGATTCAACACATTAGGTCGAACTTGACTTATTTAGTCTGCGACCTATCTTGTTTGGGCGATGGGGAATCGCACCAACAACCTTAACTCTAAAAAAGAGGCAAATAAAAAATGGCTATCGATTTCAAGACTTTTCTCAATGTTGTTCCTCACGTTGCCGAGGCTAAGTACCCGGTTCTTATGCGTGGTCGTCACGGTATCGGCAAGTCGCAGGTTGTTTATCAGCTTGCGAAAGCCCTTGACCGTCCGGTGGTTGAGCGTCGTGCTTCGCAAATGACGGAAGGCGATTTGATTGGTCTGCCTTCTATCGCGGGTAATGCTACTTCGTGGAACCCGCCGAATTGGTTCAAGTTTGCTTGCCAGAATCCTTGTGTTCTTTTCTTTGACGAGGTTGACCGTGCGACCCTTGAGGTTCGTCAAGGTTTGTTTGAGCTTACGGATTCCCGCAAGCTAAATGGTCATAAGCTCCATGATGATGTTCTTATTTTCGCTGCGGTCAATGGTGGCGAACACGGTGCAA
>Ga0208542_1000708_pt1 | contig 15074 bp, 15 predicted proteins | sample DEB08_DNA_3_FD_185495 | JGI IMG/M metagenome (GOLD analysis project Ga0208542, IMG submission 185495) | Aqueous microbial communities from the Delaware River and Bay under freshwater to marine salinity gradient to study organic matter... | ecosystem: Environmental > Aquatic > Marine > Coastal ... | reverse complement strand
GTCATATTTTCTTGTTTCTTCTTTTACTTGTGGGCAAGACGAGAATATCTCCTCCGATTCATGCTCAATATCTGACTCGTCATCGCTGACTGTTTCTGAACTCACATCTTTTGGTGCAGATACTTCAGAGTTGTTGTCTGAAACCGAGGATTCCGGCTCTTTACCGCAACCAGCTATTAGTGATACAAGTAGAAGATAGATTAAGGGGCGCATATTGAAACAGGTTAGGTAGTTAATCTTTTACTTTTCGCTGGTAATAACCCTTTGAGCTAATGCAGTTATTCATAGATTGTTCTTGAGCCTGCTTATACATAAGCACTCTAGGAACATTAAGGAAAGTGTCCCCGGCATCGTTATTTGAGTAAGTCGGCGGCTGAACAGTTGCCATCGTTCGTTGTACACATTCCCGAACATCCCTCTCCCACTGCTGACGATCTACACCACCCTGTCTATCCCACTTGTATTCAGGTTTGCTAGCACAACCAAGTAAGATGCAAACAATTGAAATTATTGCCAAAAGTACTTTCACGCAATTTCACCCTAAAAACGATTAAAAAAAGGTTGCATATCGAACATAATTGGGACTAGCCTACTAATGGATCAAGCAAAAAGCTAGTTACTGCAATTTTTATCTTTGGAGGCAGCTATGGTCAATCGTTTTTTTAAGGTTGTTTTTCTCGTTTTAACCTTATCGTTAGTGTCACTTCCCATATCTGCGCAAGCAGGTAGATTACTCAAATGTGATGGAATTTCTACGCCCCAAGGGTTTATGTATGTCGGTACGTATTGTGTTGATTATCAATGCACCTATGTTCAAAGATATACATTTAGAACTTGGTGTCCCGCTTTCATGAATTAGAGATATTTTTAGGAATTGGATGCCCGACCAGCATATGCTGACGCTTATCGTGAATAGAGTTTTTGAAGAAAGGTGAAAACCCCAGTACGCTTGTCTGCCTCAGGAGAGGATGGCAGCAGTTCGTCACAAACACGTACTGGGGTCTTCGGGAGGAGAACCTAGATAGTTGACTGGTTGGTTACTGAGCCACCATTGACGATTGCCGTGAACTCAATTCCAACTGGATCACCGTTGTTGAAGTAACCATCAAATTTATTTCCTGCTGGATCTATGTATGTAGCTTGCCCATGAGGGACGTCACCTCGCCATTGAGCCTCAAGCACATGACCATCTGTATCCTTATAGACTCCGTAGCCTCCACGCTCACCCGCTATCCATTGCCCAACGTAGTAACTACCATCAGGGTAAGTGAATTTTCCTTGTCCAGATCTCATGCCTCTAAAGAAATCACCTTCGTATTTTGTGCCATCAGCAAATATGTGCTGACCAAATCCCTCTGGATTGTTATTACGAAATGTCCCCACGAACTGATTTCCATCTTGGTCAACGTAGACACCTTTACCATCACGTTCACTGTTACTCCACTCGCCAGAGTATTGCGCTCCGTTTTTAAGCGTCATAGTGCCGACGCCATGAAACTCGTCGTTCTTGAATGAACCGACGTAGTACGTTCCATCGTTGAAGTAGTACGTACCAAAACCCTCTGACTTTCCTCTTGTTACTCGACCAAAGTAAAAGTCCCCACCGTCGTAGTTTAAAAATCCGAGACAATCAATCCATTTCATCTTATCTTCTCCCTCACATCTCTCCACTGCTAGAGAGGAGTTTGCAAAGCCAGTCATTACTAAAACTACAGCTGCTATCAGTAGCTTTCTCATTAGTAGTCTCCCAACTTAGGTTTTTTAATATCAAAGCACCCTCTAACCTCATCTATGTTTTGAATCGTCACAGCCGCCTTCAAATTTAGATTTGGAAACACTTTATATTTCTCTTTGTCAGTCTTGTTCATCATGATCCCCATGGATCGGTATTGGTTACTCTCGACAAAGATCTCGAACTCTCCTGTGCGTAATATTTCATTTGCAAGAGCTTCTGGGACGGCAGCGTTCCAGCGATACAATCGCGGCTTTGAATGATGGATAAATGTTTCGTTACCCGACTTGATGGCAACGGTGTTGTACCACTCCCAAAGAGAGACGGAGAAGTCATTTGCTCCACCTTGATTGAGATCAAACCATTTGCCTTGATCTGTATTTAGTAATATCTCACTGTAGTTCTGACGATTCTTACAGACTGCGGTTACTGTAGAGAACTTGGCATCCGCTGGGAAGAAGTAGAAGGAGCTAGTGAAGTTCTCAAAGGTCACATCACTTCGATCTTCCTTATGCCAATGCGGATGGCTATCTAGGTAACCTTCATCTATGTTGAACCAGCGATCGAAAACATCTCGAACAACCTCAGGCGGAGCGTTATCGAAGAACTCCTTATTCACATACATCGCCGAGTTCATAGGTCCGTACCAGCTAGCTATTTCTCTAATGGCTTCTGAGAGTTCTTGGTCGCCTCCAGAAGGTTCTACAGATGAAGTGTCCTCCGCTGCTTGAGCTACGACTATGGGTTCAGCTACCTCCTCGAGACTTTCTTTGATAACCGCCATCACTTGCTCAGCCGGTTTTTTGACTGATGATTTGGTATTGACCTGACTAACTTTGGGAATGGTGCTGAAATACAGAGCTATTAGAAGTACTGCTGCACCGGCTACAGACCCCCACGTGATTAACCGATTCATCTTTGATTCTCCCTAGTAACATTGAAATTGAGTTCAATTACTTGTTGCTGGGTGTAAAGATTATTCAGTCAATATGAAACAAGAGTGGTGAAGTTATGGCTTTTTTATGGCTTAATAGGCTTGGAACTATGCTATAGGGGATAAAACAAAAAATGAGAATTTGGTTATTTATTTGCGCAATACTTCCTTTATCCTTTTTAACTTTGATAGCTACTTTTGCGCTGCTTGACGGAGCAAGTACGATAAATTTAGAGGAAGTTTTTTTAACGCTATTTTTTTTATTTTTACCGTTGATAATTACGATTATTTGGAAAGCGATATTTAGGAAGTAGATCTATGAATTTTGATCGATATGTTTACCTCCTATTGACGGTAATTCTGCTACCGTTAGCGAGCTGCTCCAAGCCGCTAGAAGACCTTGCTCTTGAGTGTGATTGGGCAAATGGCGAGGGCGGAATGACAGTCATGGTTATGGGTTCAACAAATCAAATTATTATCTCGGACCTTGATTCTGTAGAGCTTCCAATTGTTGATGTCTCACGCTCTTACATCAAGGCGGAAAAAACCTTAAGAAAAGGTGATTTAGAGGAGAGCCTTACGGCTACAATCGATCGAAACAGTGGACGCTTTAGGCTTTATGCGTCACGCACTAAGAACGGAGAGGAGCTCAAAAGAGAAGAATATACAGGTGAAAAGCCAGTGATATGTCAGGTCGCTAAAAAATTAGATAATAAGTTCTAGCAGATACTTAGCGGGGTATATAAGACAACAACATCATGGCTACGAGACATCGAGGACAGTTTGATCCGAGTAATCCAAATCCTTATGAATTAAGTCGATCAAGGGTGGAGAGCTTTATTCAATGCCCTGCATGCTTCTACTTGATTCAGGTCAAAGGAGTGAAGTATCCAAGTATCCCGGGTTTTAATATCAACGAGGCTACTGATGTTCTGTTGAAGCGAGACTTTGATAAGTACAGAGGTAAAGATGCAACTCATCCATTCCTGATTAATCAAGGGTTATCGCACCTAGTGCCTTTTCAGCATGAAGATTTTGAAAAGTGGACTCAGAGCCTTCACTTTGGGGCAGCTGGTCGTATGCACCATGTACATGAAGAAACTAACCTAAAGGTTGGGGGAGGGCTAGATGACGTCTGGCTTAATACCAAAACAAACAAGCTGCATATCGTCGATTACAAAAGTACCTCTCAGAAGACCGAGGGAAAAAAAATAACCCTAGATGATCCTTGGAAAGAGAGTTACAAGCGGCAGATGGATCTATATGTCTGGATTATGAGAAAAATGGGGTTTGATGTTGACCCCCGAGGTTACTTTTTATACTGCGATGGTGATCGGTTTAGCGACTATGATTTCTTGGGGGAGGGGGATGCCTCAATGAGGTTTGCGATGAGCTTGATTCCTTATGAGACGCATCTAGATTGGATAGAACCGACCCTAAAAGATATTAATGATTGTTTGTTACGATCAGATATTCCAAAACATAATGAGGGATGTGAGTTTGGTTCATTATTCAGTCGGCTTAATGGTTTATAAGATGCAATATCATCGTTTTTTAGTTTTAACAGAAAAGAAACAGTAGATGTCTCAAGATTTCAAGCAAATGCTTTGGAAGGCGGCAGATAAACTCAGAGCGCAGATGGACGCTGCTGAGTACAAACACGTCGTCCTTGGTTTGATCTTTCTAAAATATATTTCCGATACCTTCGTTAAACAACAAGACAAGGTAAAGAGTATGGTATCTGATCCGTCCTCTGAATATTTCATTAGCGAAGACCCTGCAGAGTATGCAGAGGAACTGGAAGAGCGTGACTACTACATTCAGGACAACGTGTTCTGGGTGCCACTGGAAGCACGTTGGGAAACTCTGAGATCAAAAGCGAAGCAACCCGATATCGGTTCGTTGGTTGATGGTGCGATGACTGCCATTGAGAACGAAAACACGTCACTCAGAGGTAAGTTAGACAAACGATTTGGTCGTGCGCAGTTGGGTCAGGGTGTTTTAGGTGAGTTGATCGATTTAATTTCTACAATTGGATTTGCAGATAAGTACAACTCTTCGGATCTTCTTGGAGAGGTATACGAATATTTCTTGGGTCAGTTTGCTTCTGCAGAGGGTAAGAAGGGCGGACAGTTCTATACGCCCTCTCATGTGGTGAAAACTCTCGTTGCAGTTCTTTCGCCCAACTCTGGTCGTGTTTATGACCCATGTTGTGGTTCTGGCGGAATGTTTGTTCAGAGTGAGGCGTTCGTAAAAGCACACGGTGGGCGTGTGGATGACATCTCTATCTACGGACAAGAGAGCAACCCCACCACATGGCGACTAGCAGCGATGAACTTAGCGATTCGAGGGTTCTCTGCGGACTTGGGAAAAGAGCCGGATGACACGTTTGCTCGTGATCAATTCCCAGATGTGAAGTTTGACTACATCATGGCAAACCCACCCTTCAACATTTCTGATTGGGGTGGTGAGAAGTACGAAGACGATGTTCGTTGGAAGTTCGGCAGACCTCCTGTTGGAAATGCGAATTACGCATGGTTGCAGCACATGTTGTGGAAGTTGCGTCCGGGTGGTCAGGCAGGGGTTGTTCTTGCCAACGGTTCCATGAGTTCCAACACGGGTGGTGAAGGTCAGATACGAGAAGCAATGGTGCGAGGTGACGTGGTTGAGGTCATGGTCGCACTGCCCGGTCAGTTGTTTCTCAACACACAGATTCCAGTTTGTCTTTGGTTCCTCACTAACGACAAGACCATGAACGGACGAGACCGCAGAGGGGAGACTCTGTTCATTGATGCACGGCAGTTGGGAACCATGGAGACCCGTGTTCTTAAGGTCTTCACCGATGAGGACATCGCAAAGATTCAAGAGACGGTGCAGTCGTGGAAGACGGGAGAAGGTTACGAAGATGTAGCGGGTTTCTGTAAGTCAGCCTCTCTGGAAGAGATTGAGAAGAATGGATTCGTTCTGACGCCTGGGAGATATGTGGGCGCTGGTGTATATGAAACTGACGGTGAGGAGTTCTCTGAAAAACTATCTAGATTGTTTGAAAAACTTGAGGAATATCAGAATCTCGGCAAACAATTAGATGAGGAAATAACTTCTAATTTGAGTATATTTCAAAATGGTTGATCAAGTTCACAGACTGTCTGACGTGATTAACTTAATTGGGGGAGGCACTCCCAAGCGCTCGATCAGTGAATATTGGAATGGAGAAATACCATGGTTATCTGTTAAGGATTTTAACCATGGCAGTAGGTATGTTGAAAAATCTGATGAAACTATTACCCAAATGGGTCTTCAGAAAAGTAGTACTAAATTATTAAAACCAGGAATGCTAATAATTTCAGCGAGGGGCACAGTAGGTGAACTTGCGCAACTAAAGTCTGAAATGGCATTTAACCAATCCTGTTACGGTATAGATGCAAAGACGCATCATCTCAACAATGACTACCTATACTACCTGCTCAAATTAAAAATAAGAGAATTGAAGTCGATCGCTCATGGGTCTGTATTTGACACAATAACAAGAGACACTTTTGAAAATATTGAAGTCAAGATTCCAAGTAAACATGATCAAAAAGCAATCGCCCACATTCTTGGCACCCTCGACGATAAGATCGAACTCAACCAAAAGATGAGCCACACCCTTGAGGAAATTGCCAAGGCAATCTTCAAGTCATGGTTTGTTGATTTTGATCCTGTGCGAGCAAAGGTAGAGGGTCGCCCCACAGGTCTTCCTCCTGAAATCAGTGATCTGTTTCCTGATGAGTTGGTGGATTCGGAGATTGGAGAGATTCCGAAGGGTTGGGAACTTCAACCGCTCAGCGCGCAGATTAAGGTAAATCCAAAATACGTCCTGAAAAAAGGCACTGACGCATACTTCGTGGAGATGAAATGCCTGAGCGAATCAACTTCATCTGTCAGTGAGAGCTACGAGCGCATTGCCGAGAGCGGCCAGCAGTTGCCCGATACGCGCCACGTGTGCATTGGCGACCGCGAGTCCGACATGCTGGAGTTGATGCTCAAGGCGCGTGATCTGGGCTACCCGGCCGACTATTTGGTGCGCAGCCAGCACAACCGGGTGCTGCCCGGGGGCGCCAAGCTGTGGGATCAGGTGATGGCACAAACGCCCATCGGACGCATCCGCTTCATGCTGCCCGCAGGGCGCGGGCGCAAGAGCCGCATGGTCGAGCAAGATATCCGGCTACAGCGCCTGAGCCTCAAAGACAAAAGCCAAGGGCACATTGAAGTGACCTGCCTGATCGCCTCGGAAGTGAGCGCCCCTGAGGGCACCAAGCCAGTGCAGTGGCGCCTGCTGAGCAACCGCGAGGCCAGCACGCTCGAGCAAGCCAGCGAGCTGATTGACTGGTACCGCGCGCGCTGGGAGATTGAATTGTTCTTCCTGATTTTGAAGGAGGGCTGCCGGGTCGAGCGCTTGCAGCTGAGCGACAAGGACAGACTGGAATCAGCGCTGGCCATTTACATGGTGATTGCCTGGCGCATCAACCGCCTGATGCGCCTGGGGCGCACGGTGCCCGAACTGGATGCGGCTCTGGTGTTCGAGCCCGATGAGTGGCGAGCGGCGTTCATCTTGAACAAAAAGCCGGTGCCTAAAAAGATGCCGACCCTGAACGAAGTGATCCGCCTGATCGCCCAGCGCGGTGGCTTTCTGGCAAGAAAGGGAGATGGTGAACCCGGTGCCAAGACGCTGTGGCTGGGATTGCAGGAGATAGCCATCTTTGTGGAAGGTGCCCGCTACGCCAGAGAGTTCAGTGAAGTGGGGACTTGTGTATAATGGGATGGGTCTTAGCAACCAAATTACGGGTTTTCCCTATGTATGCATCATATATATATGTCGCATACTACACATATATTTTATGTAAATGCATGCAATCATGTAGACATTCAGGAGATGACCATGGAACTTGTTCACAGCCCAATGGGGCTACGCCAGCGTAAATACCGGGAAATCTACCGCTCGCGCCTGAGCGGCTTCTACAACGGCTATTACCACGCCTTCCTGATTCTCGGGGTGGGTCTGTACGAGATCTATTTTGCGACGCGTCACATCAGCAATGTGTTGTGGTGGGAATGGCTTTTTGTGCCAGCGGTGTTTTTATTTGCCCAGTGGGTGGAGTACCTGTTTCATCGCTTCTTAGCACATCGGCCTTCGAAATCCCCGTTCTGGCGCCTGACCTATGTGCGTCACACCCTGATGCATCACCAGTTCTTTACGGCGGAGGAGCCACGATTCGCCAGCCATAAGGACTGGCGTGTCACGATATTTCCGCCGTTCACCCTCGTGTTTTTCACGCTGACCACAATACCATTTGCCTTTCTGGCTGGGATAATCATTTCTGTGAATGTTGGCTGGCTCATCCTTGCAACCGCCATTGGAAGCTATGTGTTCTATGAGCTACTGCATTTCCTGTGCCATGTGGACGATAATTGGTTTCTGCGCCACTGCCCCATCGTGAACACCGCTAGGCGGCATCACACCGCACACCACGATTCTTCCGTGATGATGGAATACAACATGAGCATTGTATTTCCGTTTTGGGACTGGGTCTACGGCACTTCCGACCTGGATCGTGGCCTGTTCGGACATTTGTTTAATGGTTACAGCACCAAGTATGTGAAGAAGGACCTTCGCAAAACCCGCAAGACGCCGGTCGAAACACCGATCGACACCAAGCCTGATTTCCGGTGAGGCGTCAATGTTTAACAAACTCTGAGAATTCTAGGAGATGAGCGATGCCTGTGGACAAGAAAGTTATGTTCTCCGTGCTGCTTTTATGCGCAGGAGTACTGGGCTATTGGATCGAAGTAGCGATGGGTATGGAGCGCAACATTCCCTATCTCATTGTATTGGTTGTATTTCTGATGCTCGGCCTTTGGTCCATGTCGGCGGTGCAGAAAAAAGACGAGGGTAACAAATGATCAAAATCGCACAGGAGCAGCCATCTGCGGGTATCTACAGCGGAGAGCGCACCATCGACGGTCTGGTGGTCATGTACAAAGGGGCTCCTCTGACGAAGCTGCTCGCGCTCGACGAGACGTCGAACGATGACTTCGAATGGGGCTATGAAGGTGACTCGCCGGCAAGACTGGCCCATGCTCTGCTGTTGCATCGTACTGGCGACCCCGCGGTGGCTGATGCCTTTTCCATTCGTCTGATGGTGCAGTTTGTCGCAAAATTAGACAACGAATGGGAGGTGCGGGAAGGCCAATTGGATCGTCTGATTGAAGAGATCCAGCAATCCACACCGGCATTGTCCTGACGTTCGTGGAAGCGAGGAAACGATATGTTGTCACCGAATGCCGTTGGCTCGATCGATGCCATCGAGTACCTGTCTGGCGCGAGCACCGAAGTTCGGTCTGAGGGTTCAGGTCCACCACTGATCCTGCTGCATGGTTTGCAGAGCGATCTGACTATCTGGGATGGTGTTTGCGAGCATCTTCGCAGTGTGGAGCGCATTCGGCTGAATTTTCCTGGCAGAGGAAAATCTGCCAGAGGGAGCGACACATGGCATTCGTTGGAGTATTTCTATTCAATAGGAAGGTTTGCTGAGCTGCTTCATTCGTTGGTGCAAAAGCTGGATCGTCGTGTATCCATTGCTGGTTGGAGCATGGGGGCAATGGTCGCACTGGAGTATGTCAAACGTTACGGCACCGATGACATCCGATCGCTGGTGCTGTGCTCCGGATTGTCGAAAGTGGCGGGGGTGGCAAACATATTTCAGTCCATGAATGATGAAGGGCTCCTGATGGAAATATCCGAACGCTCCGAGAAGGCGGGATTGAAGGGGTCGACGGATCCCTTGGCTGTGCTCAATTGCTGGAAATCCATGCTGCATTTCGATTGCAGGGAGGTACTTTATAAAATTGATATCCCGACATTGATCGTGCATGGTATCGAGGATCTGGATTGCCCGTTTTCGGATGCCATGCTGGTTTCCCAGCGAATTCCGTGTTCGGAACTTGTTGCGCTGGATGGATGCGGCCATCTGATCCTGTCTGAAAGGCCCGGGGCAGTGGGTTTAGCTATTTCAGAAGGTATGAAAAGGTTAGGCTGAATGGCCAGGGATTTGTCGGGTTGGTTTCATCAGGGTAATGTGTTCCAAATGATTTCTTCGATAGTTATCTGGTTGCTAATCCAGATTCAAAAATTCACCAGACCTTTCAAAAAATCGCCTATCGGTTAATTGATCGGATTCAAGTGTGCAATGAAGAGATGAGTACGCTATCCGAACTCAGAGACACACTCCTACCCAAACTCATCTCCGGTGAACTTCGGATTCCTGACGCTGAAAAATTTCTTGAAGAGGCAGGTATCTGATGGCACTGGTAACCGAAGATCAAGTTGAACTGCAAAGTATCGAATGGTTCAAAGAACTTGGTTACCAGTACGTTTGTGGGTATGACATTGCGGTTGATGGTGATACACCGGAACGCACCGAGTACCGATCTGTAGTTCTCAAGGATCGACTACTCTCTGCGCTGACTCGCATCAATCCCGATATTCCTAAGTCAGCGATAGAAACAGCACTGTCCCAACTGATGAACCCCAATATTCCTGCGCTGATGTCTGCTAATCGACAGGTTCATTCGTGGTTAACCAAGGGGGTAAAGGTCACGTATCAGGAGGGTAACGAGACCGTTGGTAAGCAACTCAAGGTCATCGACTTCGATAACCCTGAGAACAACGACTGGTTGGTGGTGAATCAGTTCACCATTCACGGTCAGAAGCAGAATCGTAGACCTGATGTGTTGGTCTTCCTCAACGGTCTCCCACTATCAGTGATTGAACTTAAGAATGCCGCAGATGAACACGCTGACATCTGGGCAGCATACAACCAGTTACAGACTTACAAGAACGACATTCCAGACCTCTTCAATTACAACACCTGTCTTGTCATCTCAGACGGTATCTATGCTCGTCTGGGGTCTCTGTCTGCCAATGAAGAACGGTTTATGCGGTGGAGAACCATTGACGGTGTTGGGGTAGACCCACTGGGTCAGCACCGTGAACTGGAAACTCTGATCAATGGTTTGTTTAACAAAGAGGTCTTCCTGAGTTACCTCAGATACTTCTGCATCTTTGAAGATGATAAAACCGTCATAAAGAAAATTGCGGGTTACCACCAATTCCATGCGGTACAGTCAGCAGTGGAGAGCGTTGTTAGTGCGTCTAGTAATTCAGGTAGTAAAAAAGGTGGTGTTGTCTGGCACACGCAGGGAGCAGGAAAAAGTATCGAAATGGCGTGTCTTGCGGGTCGCCTGATTGCTGAGCCACGGCTTGAGAATCCTACGCTTGTTATCGTTACTGACAGACAAGACTTGGATGGTCAGCTATTCGGAGTCTTTGCTAACGCAGGGGAGCTTCTTGGTGAAACACCCAAGCAAGCCAATTCTCGTACTGAATTACGAGAGCATCTAATGAATAGACCTTCTGGCGGAATTATCTTTACGACCATTCAGAAGTTTGGTTTAGAGGCAGATGAGGATAAGTTTCCAGTCCTGTCAGATCGTCACAATATTGTGGTGATTGCGGACGAAGCGCACCGCACTCAGTATGGCTTCAAAGCTAAGATCGATAGTGAGAGCGGAACAATTAAGTACGGTCTTGCTAAGTCTTTAAGGGACGGACTTCCGAACGCAACCTTCCTTGCATTTACTGGGACACCAATCTCTCAAGATGATAGAGATACTCAAGCAGTATTTGGTGAGTACGTATCTGTTTATGATATTCAACAAGCAGTAGAGGACGGTGCGACTGTACCTATCTACTACGAGTCTCGTCTTGCGAAAATCAGTCTCGATCAGTCAATGCTTCCCAAGGTTGATGAGGAGGTTGAGACCATACTTGACGATGAGACCACAGACGAACGAGAGAAGGAAAAAGCAAAAAGTCAGTGGTCTGCGCTAGAAGCAATTGTGGGTACAGACGCTCGTCTCCAGGAAATAGCAGAAGACCTAATCAATCATTACGAAAAAAGAAATGAGACCCAATTAGGTAAGGCGATGATTGTCGCCATGTCACGGGATATTTGTGTCCGTCTCTACGATAAGATCGTGGCTATTCGTCCAGACTGGCATTCAGACGATCACATGTCAGGTACTATTAAGGTTGTGATGACTGCCTCTGCGTCTGATAAGGCATATCTTCAACCGCATCACACCAACAAGGCACAAAAAAAAGATCTAGAGAAGCGCTTCAAGGACCCAGAGGATTGCCTAAAGATCGTTATCGTAAGGGACATGTGGCTAACTGGTTTTGATGCCCCTTGCCTCGCAACTATGTATATCGACAAGCCGATGCAAGGAGCAAATCTCGCTCAAGCAATCGCGAGAGTAAACCGTGTCTTCAAGGATAAGCCGGGTGGTCTCGTGGTTGATTACATCGGCATAGCACCGCAACTCAAAGAAGCGTTAGCCACTTACAGTGCCGCAAAAGGTAAAGGTAGACCCACGATCGATTCTAGTGAGGCACTCAGAATCCTAAAAGAGAAAATTCAAGTTGCAAGAGATCTTTTACATCCGGTCGATTGGAGTAATTTCAAAACCAAAGCACTACAGTTGATTCCAGCGTGCCTTGATCACGTTCTTGAGCGAGAGAACGGGAAACGTAGGTATGCGGATACTGTTCTCCAGATGACAAAGGCATTTGCACTTTGTGGAACGCTCGACGAGGCACTTGAACTATCGCCAGAGGTTGCTTTTCATCAAGCAGTTCGTGCGCCTCTCATAAAAGGTAAGCAGTCAGATAAGCCCAAGAAAGATTTTGATTATGAATTGCGCCAGTTAGTATCTCAGGCTGTGGTGGGGGAGGGTGTGGCGGATGTATTCAAATTAGCAGGACTGGAGACACCGGACATCTCAATTCTCTCGGAAGACTTTCTCAAGGACGTTATGAAGATGCCCCACAAGAACCTTGCTGTTGAGTTACTGCAACGCCTTATTAAGGATGAAGTGAAGACGAAGTTCAAAAGCAATGTAGTTAAACAGAGAAAATTTAGCGATCTTCTAGAGAAAAGCCTTAGCAGATATGCGAATCATACGATTGAGGCAGCACAAGTTATTGAAGAGCTAATTGCAATGGCAAAACATTTTCGAGAAGACTTGGAGCGTAGAGATACTCATAACCTTAATGATGAAGAAGAAGCATTCTACGATGCGCTTGCGCAAAATGATTCTGCAACGGAGTTGATGGGTGAAGAAGTTTTGGTGGAGATGGCGAGAGAAGTCGCAAAGAAACTTAGAGAGAACCTCAGTGTGGATTGGGCGGTACGGGATAGTGTGCGTGCAAAACTTAGGATTATTATCAGGAATTTGTTGAGGAAGTATAAGTATCCACCTGATCAACAAAAGGATGCGGTGGAAATGGTACTTAGACAGGCAGAGGTTATCTCCGAGTACTCAATGGCTGCATAGTAAATGTCATCTCGAGTAATCTAGAGTTATCTGGCATTGCTTGACTCAAATTAGTTCTCCGTATGCAACCGGGACAAGTAGTCTTACGCTTTCGTACTGCCGTATCTGCCACTGAGCTTGGTTGAAAGTAGTGTCTTTAGTAGTCGCATAACAATCCATTATTTCAACCGGTCCGACACCACTCGCTAAAGGGCAGATCAAATCCACACGATTCAACCAATCATTTGTCTCTTTACGTTCAGCAGTTGACCTCAGAGACGGATTTTCAATTTCTACAACCTTTCCCTCACACGTCTCGTACTCAGCTATAGCCCAATTACTAACCGCTGTTGGGAATATAAAAGTAATCAGCGTTAGGGAAATCAGCAAGAATCTAGTTAGTCTGTACATAAAGTAATTGCTCTTGTTTGCGTGTGCTGTTGTACCTCGGAGGATATAAATATACCTAATATTAAAGATCGTTCAATCTCGTCCTGTAGACGTGCTTATCAGAGGATTAGACAAGGTATTTATTTACATCATAAACCCCAATAATTGAGGTATAAATAAAGAGAGTTTAAGTTTTCTCGGAATGCAGTATGCAGAAGGTTTGTAGGTTAGTGATGATCGTAATTATTATTTGTAATAAACATCCATAAAGATGACAAATACAGGGATACCAGAAGAGGAGCTAGAGAAGTTCTTAGATCTTCCCTTTGATGAGAAAGAGACAAGGTTCATCCAGCCGGTAGCATTGAAACACCTGAAGTTTGTTGACAAAGCTATCAAAGAGCTAAAGGAAGAAACTAGAGAAGATCTAGCTGGACTCAGAGTTGACCTCCAGAGGAACGTAAACCGAGCTTTTACCTTAATCCTTGGAAACCTAATCTTCTGCGTATTTGAAAGAAAGACATTAACAATTCCGGGTAGAAACCAGAGCTATAGCAAAGGAGGACATTTACAACCACTATTTCTCACCAAGAGAGCAGTAAACATGGTGTTAGATTCCTTTATCAAACATAAATATATAAGCAAGAAGAAAGGTAGTGAAGCAGCTAAGAAAGCCAATAGCTATAAGCCTCTCAGAAAGCTACAGATGATGGCTATTCCGTTGATATATGAAATACAAGAAGAATATGATGAAACACAGGAAGTAGTGATATTCAATAACAAAGAACGGAGTAAGGGATATAAGAATAAGGATGATAGGACCAGAGCAAGAACTAGTAACCAAATAGATATTACCGGGATACTTTTTTCTAATAAGAACTTGTATGAGCGTCACCCAGATGTCAGAGATCTGAGGCGTATAAATAGGGTGCTAAAGAGATGCACATACCCGCTCAAAAGTCCTGTAACTAGGATATTCAGCTATGGTGACCCTATGCAGGGAGGAAGGCTGTATACAAGACTACAGAACCTTCCTGATAGGAGAGCAAGAATAAGAATAAATACTCTTTTTAATGGTGAGCCTGTGGCTGAGGTTGATCTTTCAGCCAACCATCCAAGGATGATAATGGCAATGACTGCTAAAAAAACTTTATCAGCGACATTCTATGAGGACATTGCTAAGGCTACGAAAACAACGAGAGATCAGGTTAAGTTCTTTTTTACAAAAGCTCTAGGGGCAGGTGATCGTCGTATTTCTCTCAAAGAGGATGATTCAAAGGGGTGGGATAGAAGTAAGCCTGTTATGACTGTAGCCGAGAGAAGAAGGTTGGAGAGTCATATCAAAGATAAATATCCTGAAATATCTGATTACCTTTACAAAGGAGCTGGAATATACCTGCAGGGCTTAGAGGGGAATATTCTTCTAAGGACAATGATAAAGCTCCTAAACCAAGGTATCCCATCGCTGCCTATCCACGATGCTGTCTACGTACAGAGGAGATTTGCTACACAAGCCAGAGACGCAATCGAGACTGCTTGGCAAGATGAGTTCGAGGTTGATTTCAGACCAATCACTAAGATTGATCATGCTTAACTTCTCATGTG
>Ga0208542_1000703_pt1 | contig 15095 bp, 13 predicted proteins | sample DEB08_DNA_3_FD_185495 | JGI IMG/M metagenome (GOLD analysis project Ga0208542, IMG submission 185495) | Aqueous microbial communities from the Delaware River and Bay under freshwater to marine salinity gradient to study organic matter... | ecosystem: Environmental > Aquatic > Marine > Coastal ... | reverse complement strand
TCACTATGAGTAAAATCATAATTTGCTAGTAGTCTTGGTGCGGAACTACGCAGATTACCAAAAGATGTTACTTCAGGAGGACCGTCTTGGAAAGTAACTTGTGCTGAACCAAATCGGTCAACGTTTAAACCATAAGATGAGTTATCATATCCAACAATATTATATGCTGGTGTGTATAAATCTTGTGCGTTTGTATTTACTGTAGCGATTGTTTCTAAAATATCGTCGTTGTTAGTATCATATTGAATTGATTGATTATCAGAAGCAATATATCCTTCTTCTATTGCTTGGTCATTATAACGCCCATATAAAACACCAGTAGTAGAATTTGTTTCATATACACTATGAAGGTTAAATTTAAATGTATTTCCACCGTTACCAGTAATTGTATATTCTTCATTAATTTGCCAGGTGTGAGATATCTTAGCATCATAGAATATAATAGCATTAGGTACTACTTGTATTCTATCACCAGTACTTTCTGGTGGAATGCGAGTATAATTTCTAGTTGACATTAATTGCTCCTAAATGCTTTTTTATTTCATATATTTATAATTATGGATTCGAATACACACGATCAATTGACTGATCAACACGTCTTGATGCTCCAGCTGTGCCAGAATTAATGATAAATCTTTCAAGATTGTATTCTACTTTTAATACTTTAACCAAGAAATCATTACTTGGTGAAACACTAAATGTAACTGAACCACGATCAAGAGATACGTTGTTTGCTGACAACTCAACACCACCGCCAATCTCAGCGCCAATAGATCCACCTGTAAAATCATACATTCTAACTTCACTGTTTACTAACACGTTTTCAATCGTAACGTTTACAGTTGCTGTAATTTCTGTATCAGCACCTGTTCCGTTACGAACTGTTGGTACTGTACCGCCTGTAATATTTAATGTAATTGCACGTTCTGAATTATTGAATAATGTAGAATCATTATTGTTATTTGCAGTGCTGTAACCAGAAAATGTGTTATCTGTAAATGTAAAGTTATTTGTAGAAGCTGTAAATCCTTTTAATGAAGTAATCTCTATTGCATGACCATTTGAGAAAGTAAATGTACTAGATGAAATTTCTGTTGGTGTCACTGTTTTTACAAACGCTTGATTATCTCTTGTATTGGCATTAACAACACCAATTTTTAACAGTCTTGCTTCATTACCTGTATTGATATGATATGATGTATTTGAACTCTGAACTAATTCAGTACAATCAAGAAACGTTGTGGATACAACTTCTGAATTATTATTTGCATTATTAAATGTGATTAAATCACCATGGCTAAATGAACTACCATAATGCAAAACAGTGGAAAGATTGTTGTTGGCATTTAAACTCCATCTATAAGCATCAGGTGCCGCTTGAATAGTCCATCCCTGAGAACCTGTATCATCTGCTGCAGTTGCCCCTGCAGTTTTTATACCTGCTGTAACCGTTAATGAAGAACCGGACACATTAATATGATCAAATTTATATGAAGTTGTGTTTGCTTTTGGTTGATCATCCCAAAGAAGTGTTCTATTAGTATCTGTAAAAGTATGTGTACTGCTTGTTGTTGTGTTTCCAAATTGAATTGGTGTAGACAACACAATAGAACCACCAGGACCAGGAATACAGGTAGCAATTTGATTTGTTGAAGTATAACTTAAAACATCATCCCATGTATAAGGAGATCCAGCGTTTTCTCCTTCGATGATGATACCAGGACTTGTATATGGACGGCGATATATAGCATCAATCCAGTGATTATCTGCTTTTGCCATAGCACCAATCTCTGAAACATAACCAACTCTTTGAATTGCTGTAGTTGCAGGTGGAGTACCACCAGTTCTTGTTGGCGTACCTTCAATATCGACGACAAATTGATACCAACCCTTACCAGCAGATGTTGCTGGCCAATCAGCATTACCAGTAGCAACTTGAAATTCTATAAAGTCAGTTGCAGTAGCACCAGTGAATCTAAATGCAAGCGCATTATTAGTTAACTGCCCGATGACACCAACTTGCATTAAAAAATAAAATTCGTTATTTGACCAATCTTGTGTTGTAACCGCATCATAAAAAACAAACGCTTCAGCGTTTTGTATAGGAGAAGTGATACTGTTTGTTCCTTGATAAACAGTAGCAGAATCTAATGATATGCCACCAAAACCACCACCGCCACCAGAAGTACCCCAGTTCGTCAATGCTTCAGCGGCGTCTACTAATATTCTACCGTCTTTAATTGCCATTTTTTGTTACTCTATCATAAAGAACAATACCAGCAGAAGTCCATGAAAACAATTCTCCTACTGTGTCAATATAAATTTTATTTTGTATTGTAGTATCGGTATCAATCTGTAAAAAACCATCGTTATTACCAAAACAATAACAACAATCATTCGGGTGTGTATATGTGGAAAGAGAAGTTTCACCTGGCAAATATTTTGCTTCTTTTGGTGATACAACAATTAAAGGTTCTAAAATTTTAGAATAAGAAGAAATAAATTCAAGTGTTTTATTTTTTACGGCAAAATGTAATGCCCATTCATTACTTTCTGGATATATGTTTTCTCCAATAAAATATATTTTATCAATTGACCAATTGTTAAAAATATAATTCCATTGAAGTCGATACTCAGATTGGTTTGAGTATGGAATACACACCGAAAGCATTATGAATTACTCCGCTAAGAATTGTTTCTCTTCTTGAAGAGATTCCTCCTCCAAAGTTTTCTTTAAAGTTAAAACATCTTCGAGTTGAAAAGTCCAAACGAGGGTGTCTTGGTCCACCCCCGCTTGGATACGATTCAATTGTACAAGAAACATCAACTCATCTGAAGTTTTACCAAGAACTTCTGCGGCTTGTGCTAATGATATATTCATAATTTACCTTTTTTATTATACTGGGTTAGAGTAGTTACGTTCTAGACCGGCAACAACAGAGATTGGTGTTGCTTGGTTTGTGATTGTTGCGGCAACTTCCACAAACTGTCCACTATCAAACCCAATTGCTCGAACAACAACGTCAGCGTTACCATCGCCAGCGTCACGAGCACCCTGAGCGTTAGTATCATAAGCGTAGTTGAATGTGACTTCACTTGGTGATGCGTTTGGAATATTTCCAGTAACATCGGTGTTACTATCATCCTGAACCAATAGAGCACTTGGCGTGTCGATTGGTTGTTGATCAACGTTAACTGTTGCACCAGCAGATTCGTTAACTGGTGGCAAGCCGTCAACCTTGACAACCTGTAAGTTAGCAGGAGCACTTCCATTACCAGTAATACGATAAATACCGTTATTTTCTGGATTGGTAAATCCAGAAACTCTGAGGTATTCACCAACGTTATAATCATCACCAGCTTCTAGAGTAAACCCACTACCGCTGTCTGCGATAGTGATGTTTCTTCCACTAACACCACTGGTTGATATAGTTGTTGCTGTACGTCTAACTGTTCTATCATAGAACATCCAGTACTTAGCATCGTTGGTAGCAGCATCTGCAATCAAGTTATCGTTAAAGGTTAGTGTTACAAGAACTGATAGTGGGAATCTTCGTTCTGTTCCAGCATTATCAACAGCACGAATATCGTTCACGTCAGATGTTTGATAACCAACGATAAACACACCGGATCCACCACCTTCTGGGTTTGTAATGTTTCCAGCTACAGCTGAACCAGCAGTGATAACGTCACCAGTGAAGCTCAACAACTCATCAGCAGTAGAACCTGTTACTGTGTTACCAGAAGGAACCTTGTTGATGTTTGCATCTTGCCGTAATTGATATTGAATTGCAGCGTAGACGTTTTCAATTGTTGTTCCTTCTTTAGGATTACCGGCGACGATTGGAATAGAGTTTGCAGTATTGTTTGCAGAACTTCTTTCTAGTGAGAACGATAACCCTGTTTCTCCACCAGAACCTCCAAGATTTGAAGTTAGATTAATGGTAGATCCAGAAATACTAGCAACAGTATATTTTTTACTGTCAGACGGTGTAGTAGATGTATCTACATACACATTAGCATTTTGACCGTTGTAGATAGAGAGTTTACCTCCTTCGAAACCACCAGGAATTGTTACACCCGCATTAAATGTGGCTGTACCGCCTGTAGCAGATCCTTTAACACCAGAGAATGTACCAGCGTCAACAACAATACCATATTCACGTGGGAATGCGCTACTAGCACTATCGATACGAACTTTGAATGGAACATCAAAGTATTTAATATTGATAACATCACGACTATCGCCGTCCCATGGTGCTTGTGTGATATCACCATCAGTTTCAAATGGAGCACCAGCGCCAGTAATTTTAACATCTGGTGAGTTTGTTAGTGGGAAACGATACACCTGGTTAGCAAGGTTGGTAACACCAATGTCTCCTAATGTAACTTTACCGTATGATTTAGACTGAGCAATAGTACTGTTTGCACGAAGGAAGATGTTCAAGACATTTCTGTTGTCCCATGCAGCACTAAAGTCTGTGTCAGTAGCAGTATTAGCAATGAATGGATCAGTTGTAACTTCAAGATTAGTAGTGGTTATAGTTTCAATTGTATATGTACCAATTGGTTGTGATACTTCAGAAGAAACAACTTCAATTTTACCGCCTACTTGATATCCATCTGTTATCCAAGAACCTGTTGTTCTAGCAATTGTATTTGAGTGTGGATAATTAACTGGACCATAATGACCACCAGTTGTTGCTGTGTTTGCATAGTATTTAAATGTTAAGACACCTTCATTCACAGCGTCTGTGAATGTGAAGTTTTCACGAGCAGCTGTGTCTGTTGGGTCATTGCCCTGCTGATAATAAGCAAGGTCGTTTGTATTATCGAATGTACCAAGTGAGATAACACCAGCATATTGTTCTTGAAGTTGACCAGTAGCATCAAACTCTGACCATCCTCCAGTACGAATTAGTTCACGTGAATAACGGCTATCAAGAGCTACAAGACTACCAGCTGTATAATTATATTCATTGTCAATAGGAATCGGAAGATCGTAGAATCTCCAACCTGCAGCGGTACCTGACCCAATTTCGAACTGTTCTGGCGTAATAGCAGTGAATGGGAAGTCGAACTGAATTAGATATGGATCATACTTCCACTGTTCCTTAGTGAACGAATAAATTGTTTGTAATGTAACACCATCATCATCCAAGTTACCTTGACGAATAAGCCAAATTTTCTTGTTGAATGTATCATAGTAAACTGATTTAGCGGTAGCAGTTAAAACTTGTGAACCTGTTTTAACTGCGCCTGCAATCGTATTCGAACCAAGAATTTTAATCGTTGTATCACCACCGACAGTAGTATTTGCAAGACTGCCTTGTGAACCGGCTACTTTCTTCACTGTGTATGATGTAGGGCTTGCTACTGCTGTAATCTGATATAAACCAACGTTGTTTGCAATATTGGATGCGCCTGTTGTGTTAGCGGTCCGAATTTCAAAGTAATCATACTGTTGGAATGCTGGACCAGAAGTATAAGTCATCGTTGCGGTATTTGGATTAGCACCAATAACCTTTAACCTTGTAGTTGTCGCTGAAACAGGAAAAGAAACTGTGTTTCCCTGCTTCAGATAATCGGGATCTGTAATTAGAGCCATTTTTTTTTAATTCCTTTTGCTAGCTTAGAATTAACGAAATCTTCAATTCTTTGATTATTTATAAAAAATAGAATTACACATCATATATGTATGTGTTTCTAGAATCCCAAATTTTATCAAACGATTCTGTGTCGTTTGCCCAAAGAATTGTAGTAACAGTATTACCACTTTGTTCATTAACTCTTTTAATTCTCCAAGATGCTGTGTTAGCATATGATCCTGGATTTGCTTCACCAACATAAGTATATGTGTTTGCGCCAACTACTACTTCATCTACTAATCTATCGTATTGCACTTCTAGTTGAACCCTTACTGTATTAATAACATCAACAATATTCATTGATGTAAATTTTGAAATTCTTTTATCAAAAATTAAGATATCATTATTAGCCAATTGAGATGGTCTATTAAAGACAACATCATCATTATCTAGAATACGAGTTGAACCACCTCCACCAAGACTAGCTAACTGTTGATTCAATCTCGCTTTATATGTGTTAAAGTCTTTTTCAAACTTTGTTAAACTCTTTGTAACATCAGCATCAGATCCATCTTTACCATCACGACCATCTTTACCATCTTTACCAGAATCACCCTTATCACCTTTTGGACCCTTTGGACCTCTGTCGCCTTTTGGACCACGAGAACCTTTATCGCCTTTTAAACCTTTTGGACCTGCTTTACCCTGCTTGCCTTCTTTTCCAATATCACCCTTTGAACCCTGTGCACCAATTGGACCTTGTTCGCCTTTTAAACCTTGAGGTCCACTATCACCCCTCTCTCCTTGTTCTCCTCGTTCACCTTTAAATCCTTGCGGTCCTCGTATTCCTGGGCTGCCTTTTTCACCTTTAGGACCTGTATCTCCCTTTTCTCCTTGCGGTCCTTGTTGACCAACTGGACCGGGCTCACCGGAGTTACCTTTATCACCTTTGTCTCCCTTCTCACCAAGTTCACCTTGTATACCTTGTGGACCCTGTGGACCGATTGGACCTTGTTCGCCAATCAATCCAGGTTCGCCACGATCACCTTTCTCACCTTGCGGACCAGTAACAGTCTCAATCGAAGCAAGAATTTCTTCTGTCAACTCCTCTTTAATGTCAATACCTTGCTTTTTAATTACAGCAAGTATCGTACTGAGGAGTTTCGCATTCTCAATACTTTGTTTCATAATCTATTCCTTTTCAGGAACCATAGAATCCATAAATTTAGTCATACTCTCTACGAGTTTCTTTTCTTCGTCAGATAACTCTTTGTTTGGAACAAACTCTTCTTCAGGTTGAGATTGAGGTGGTTGTTCTGATTGTTGTGGTCCTTGATCTTGATCATCATCTTCCATATCTTCGTCAGAACCTTCTTTCTTAATCTGCTTTTCGATATCTTGAATATCTTCTTCAGACATACGAAGAACATTCTTACGAATCCATTCTTCAGAGAAATACTTACCGACATATTGATCAACATCACCCAGAATACGAAGACGCTCAGTCATCATCTCTGATTCTTTAAGTTCTGTAAAGTGATTGTCTTCCATAAAGTTATAATATATATGTTCTTTCATTTCTTTCCACTCTTTACGAGTAGTAATACCCTTGAGTGCTAAATGAATCTCAAGTAACTCATCAAAAAGAATAGAAAATCTTACACGAAGTCTTTCAACGAACTTATGAAACTTTAGTTCGTCGCGAGTGATTTCAGAAGCACGACCAAGATTGAACTGAGACTCAGCCTCCATACGAGTGATGGGAACATTTAATGACTTGTAAAGTTTACGACGAAAATAATCAACATCTTCCATTTCGCCAAGATTTTGACCACCAGGAAGTGTTGTGATTTCTGTACCACGACCACCTTCACGTCTTGGAAGCCAGAAGTCTTCAAGCATCGTCATAAACTTACGATCATCCCGTACTTCACCTGTACTTGCATCATAGACAAGTTTATTCTTATGCTTTGCCATCATATCACGAAGATATTGTTCAGCTTTCATTTTAGGAAGGTTACCAACGTCGATATAAAAGATACGACGTTCAGGCGCACGAGCAAGACGGTAAATGACTACAGCATCTTCAAGCATACGAAGTTGATTGAGTGGTTTGATTGCTTTATGAAGATGTGAATAAACCATTCCGTTGTTTGGGCTTAACAAACCTGAATGAACGTAACAGATAGAATCTTTTGCAATCTTAATACCTTGTGCTTGATTTGTAGCTGACTGTGCACCAACACCAGTTGGACTATAAAGATAGTATTCGTTCATACCTTTATAAAGAGTCGCGCCTGTTCTCTTATCTTTTTCTTTAATCGGTTCTTTGATTTTACGAATCTTACGTGGATCGATGTATCGTAAATCTTTAATGCCCTGCCGAGGATTCTTTTCATCGATTACAATATTATAATACAACCGACCATCAACATACCACTTGCGGAAAATATCATAACCATTATTATGCATATCAAGCATTCGAATAATGTCTTCAAAACCAGATCGAATTTTTTTCTTTAAAGATTCTGGATATTTCACTTTGTCAAGATTAATCTCTACTGGACCTTCATGATTATCGATAATAATCGCTTCGTTCACAATATCTTGAACAGCAGCATCACATTCAGGTTGAGTTGAGATTTCGCGGTACTTAGAAACAAGTTGACCCTCGTTCTTTGCTTTACCTTCTAAATCAACATAAGTTCCATACGCACCACCTGGAGCAAGTTCGATAGAACCATCTTCTGAAGTAGGAGCAACGATAGAAGGAATCTGTTCTTGATCCTTCTTTTCTTGTTGACGAGCGATAGTAAATCCAAAAAGTTCCATATTAATTTTTATCCTATGTCTAAGTGATTTTGATTATTTATAATAACACATGACACAAAAAAAGGGAGCCGAAGCTCCCTTTTCTCGATAGAATAACTATTATTATAGATTGATAGCAGCGCCGAAAGAACTTGCAACATCAACTGTGAAATAATCATAAGTTAGTGTTACTTGATATTCTTCGATAGCGTCTGTATTTGACCAATCAAGATCAATAGCAGCAATATTTGTTGGGAATAGTCCAACAAACTTATACTCTCGTAAGATGTTACCTTGTTTACCATAGTGAATGACCTGAGCCTGAGACTTATAGGCTTCAGGATTTGCACCAGTTAAACGTAGGTTTCCTTGAGTACTATTGATGTTCTGTGCCCACTCTTCCATACCTGAACGAATTGAAAAGTCTTCATCGTTAATGATGGTGACTGTCCAATCTTCATATGTGCGGTTGCCAGCAAACTTAACTGGGCGACCAAAGTATGGAACTGCAATCGAAGCAATTGAAGTTGCAGGAATCTGAGCCGCTCGGCACATAAACCTGAACTTTTCATCAGCAGCACTATTAAAAGGATTGGTCATCGTAACTTCAAAGAGTGAAGGGCGAGCGCCGCCGCCTGTCATCGCTCCTTGAAATTCATTGATATTAAATGCCATTTTATTCTCCTAATATCCTTTTATTTATTTATATTAGAACTGACCGATTACTTCTTCGAAATCGACACCAGTACGAACTGCAACGAAGTTCAACTGAATGAAGTTAATCGAACGAGCAGGTTTAATGTAGATATCGCCAATAAACTCATTGCGGTCAATAACTTCTCCTGTATTGTTTGTTTCGTCGCAAACAACACGGAAGTCATAGATACCACGACGACCCTGGACATCTCTTAGGAATGGTTCAACTAGATTACGGAACTGTGACCGAGTGAACGCATCGTTAAACTCGAACAGACTAAACTTAGCAGCGGTAGAAATCGCTTTTTCAAGAACGATGAACAACCGACGAACATTGATACGATCAAATGCGCTTGGTTTAGCAAGTAGAGTTTTGTCGCCGAAGAGAACAGTACCTTGACCTGGGAAAGAAACAACTGGGTTGATACCATTCTTATAGAGTTGATCACGATCTGCTTTCTTAGGATTATAAGAAAGTTTTACAACGTTCTTAATGTTACCACGATTGAAACCAGCAGGTGAGAACCATGGATCACGAGTCGTATCTGTGCGAACCATGAGACCAGCAACATCACCGTTCATTGGAACATAACGATAAACATCGTTATACTTATCATATTGATACTTCCATGAACCATCAAGGGTAGCATAAGAAGTTGATGGTAGTGTGTTACGATATGCGATTGCATCTTCTGCTTCTTTACCAGCGTATGAAGAGTTGTTTACAACATCAGCAGACTCTGGTGAAATAACAGCGATACAGTCAAGACGTGTTTCGCAGATGTTATTGATGAGGTGTGTAGCAATCGTTTGATTTGCATCAGCACCTAGAATGAAGGAAACATCAACATCTTCAGCGGATTGGAATAGATTGTAACCATCAATCAACTGAGCATTAGTTGGTGTTGTACCATCATCACCACCAGATAGTGAAGCAGTTGTTGGTTTATCATCAGTATTATTAAATGTCGATGATAGAGCAGCACCAGCAGATGTCATATTATCTACATGAGAAGCCCACCACAACCAAGAAGATTGATTGTTAATGACTTCTTTGTAGTAGTTAGAAGCACCGTCTGTGGTACGAGCACCAACAGCACGTGATAGACCAGACCAACGTTCTACAACTTGACCCTTGACGCCTGTGACATCGCCGTCTTCATCGACAACAGCGATATGAAGTTCGTCACCAGAACCACCAACACGAGTAGCGTCAGCAGATGTACCTGGAGCTGAATCAAATAGATTGTAGTATTCCCAACGACGCTCGGCTGATTTTACTTCTGTATTAGCAAAAGCGTATGTGGTATTATCTGTTGTGCCGAGTTGTGTTTGTGTTGGAGCAGTAGCAAGAGTAATTGATGTTCCATTTACAGAAGCAACTTTAATACCATCACCTAAATTTACACCAGATGACTGGAGGAATAGAACGTCGCCAGGAACAACAGAACCTGAAACGTCGATTGCTGTCCCAGTTACAACACCATGAGTAAGAACAGTTGTATTACTTGCTTGGAACGCTAGGTTAGCAGAAACTGCTTGAGTGTAAGCATTTGCGCTTTGGCAAACAGAAACTTTAAGTGAGTTGCCAAGAGCACCTGGATACTTAGCAACGAAATCGCCGCCACCAGTAATACCAGTTGAATAGTTATTTTCGTAATCGTCATCGTTTTTAACATAACGACCGGTACCAGCGGTTGATGCGTTATTGGCACTATTCTCTACACGTGATACGTATAGAGCATTAGCATATGCTAAAAAGTTAGCGGCTGTGAACCATTCCTGAAAGTTATCAGAATTTGGCTCACCAAATTGAGAGGCTAGAATGTCTTCAGAAGATACTAATACACGCTTTCCAACTGGTCCCCAATGAAAACGCCCAGCAATGGCGCCTTCAGTTGTTGATACAGCAGGAATGACTGTAGTAAGATCGATCTCTGTAACATTAACGCCTGGTGATACTTGAAAAGGCATGTGTCATTCTCCTTACTATAACTTAATAAATCAAGTTAGATTTCAATATTATTTATAAAAACAGATATTTGACTTTACCAACTCCATTTGTTAGTTGTATCAGTATCAAATCCGTTCCAGTTATCGGTAGGAGTATCTTGAATATTTATTATATTTTCGTTTTCATCATTACCATCATCAATAAAACCAAATGGTAATACATCATCAGTAATCAACTGTGATTTATTTTCAAGAAGTTGTTTACGAAAATCTGTATCGGTTAAATCTTTAAAGAATGATTGATTCGTTGCCCAAGCAAATAATACAAGACACATTACAAGATCATCATGTGCTCCATCATCGGCTTGATATGATGTTCCTTTTTGAACAAAAGTAGAAAACTCATTTATCACTTGATAATCATTGAGAAGAATCTTATCTTTCTCAATCATCGTTTTAATGTTAGCACAACCATTCGCTTTTACAGTCTTTGTGGTTCTCACACCTTTTTGAATATTAGCAGAAAATCCACCACCGATTACCTGCCCAGCACGACCTTTGACTGCTGTAAAGATAACATTTTCATATTCTAAATCGTAATGTAGAATGTCTGCAATCTGCTGACCATTATCATTAATCTCAACAAGAACAGATGCATTGTTATATGACTTAACTACATTATATATGATTTCAGGATATAGTAGAGGTGGAATTAGATTGTCTGCATAACAAGCAACAACCTCATACGGCATTACACTTACATCAACAATCGTAAAAGCAGAAGCATCGATGCCAGAACCTCTTGAAGTATCTACCGTACAGAAATAATTATGATCTTTCACTGGTTCCTTATATATTCTTAACTTACCTTCATAGTTTGTATATTGAGGATTACGGAAACTCAATATACGTAAATTGTTCGGTGAGATTAGAGTGTTTGATGAACCAATGAACTCAGCTTCGAACTCTTGACGAAACTGATCTTCACTGGTATTTGCAATCGTCTTTTCTTTCCACTCCTCGTCACGACCGGGAACATCCCACCAGTTAACAGAGAAGTTTATATATTCATTTCGTTCTTCTACGCTGTCGGTCCACATTTTATAAAATAAATCAAAACCATTCGGAGTTGAAGTGATTACCACTTTTGTAGTTGTACCAGAGATAATCGTTGGATAAACTGAAGTAAAGAAATCATCTTGAATATTACGAGGTACGAATGCAAATTCATCAAGATATAGGAAGTTAATAGAATAACCACGAATGGCAGATGAAGCAGTAGAAGCAGCAATGATCTGACTACCATTCTCAAGTTCTACATTCGTTTTATTCCAGACTGTTACGCCTTGTTGTAACCATTTGGGTAGATTTTCATATGCTCGTTGAACACGGTTTAAAATCTCACGAGCCGTTTGTAATTTGTTAGCAAGGATTGCTACAGTATAACTTTCATTAAAAATAATATGCCAGAGAATAACAGCGGCAGAGGTCGTTGTCTTACCTGCTTGTCGGCATGTTTTAATAATAGTAAAACGATTATCGGCAATCGTACTTGCCATCTGCTCTTGAAATTGATACATATCAAATATAATCAATCCACGATCAAGATTGATAATCTTCACATATTTTTTTATAAAATAATTAATATCCTTAGAACACTTAATCACTTCCTGTACTTGTTCCTCGGTATACTCCATAGGAACATATGCTTTTTTTAGAAGTGGATTATTTAAATAAAGATCAGAAGGCATTTATTTCACATTTTCTATTGACTTTTTTAAAAACTACGTTATAATAGTGCTTGTAGCGCTTTTATGAATAGTTTTATTCACTTTGTTGTTTGATAAGTTTTGTTAATTCACTTGTACTACCAACAAACAAAGCATTCGTAACATTCTGTGGTTGTGATGGTGTTTCTTCTTTCAGTGCTTTAACTTTCTTCTGAATCTCTAACAGATCCTTATTCGCCTCTACCATTGTTTTCATCAATGTAGATAACACTTCATATGCTCTTGGTGATTCAGAAGTAGAAGCAATTGAGGCTAAGTCTTCGATAGAACTTTGTGCTGAGTCAATAATATTTCTAAGATTCTCTCTAGCATACTTATAATCACTGTCAATATCATTTTCAGTGTTGAGTGCTGGTTTCGTATCAACAGGAGTTACTTTTGATTCATCAATCACTTCAATAATCGGTTTTGTATTTGGATCGATATCAAACAGTTCTTCCATATTCTTTTCAAGTTGTGTTTTCATCATTCATTCAATGTTGTTGGATCAGAATTAATATCTACTGTAAATCCATAATCAGACTCGGCAGAAATATTACTAATATTTACTGAACTATTTGGATTTGCAGATGGTGAGAATAGTGGTGCACCATTAGCGTATTGAGATGGTGTAACTGTAATTCTTTCGAGTGTAGGCGCATCCGCCGCTGTATCTTGATATAGATTTGTGATTGCTCTCTTAATCAGACCAGAGTTAGATACTGGACCATAAATATATGCTTTCACTTGAAAGTTCATATTATAGATTAATGCGCGCCGAGTATCAAAATCACCTTCATAAGTATCTTCGATTGATACATCTTGAAGAACAACTGGAGTGTCAACTGTGATTCCCATTTCAGGAATCAGGATTACATTTGTTGTAAACTCTGGGCGAAAATATGGAACGATCTGTTCTACAATCTGTGCACCATCATCAGCATTACGAACAAAGATTGATAACATAATATTAATGTCATATGGAACTGGAGTATACTGTGTATCAACTCTGTCATAATCTGATGTTTTTAACTTGACATTCTTTAATGTAGATGATAGTTTTCTTTGTGGCGCATAAGCAAGACTCTGAATCTCAAATCCCATACGAGGAAGAGTGATTTGAACTTCCTGATCAAGATTTGGATCCTGTGCCATACGCGCAAGCCATTTTTCGCGGGGACCGTAAGCAAGAGGGACAGCAATCGTTTGAATACGATTACCGTTTACATCTAATCTTTGTACGTAGATATTGTTAAAGAGGTTCCCATATGCTATAACATATTTACGTATCGTGCCGTGGTAGAAGGATGTGAACAAATCTGTTCTCCTAATAAATATTCTTATGATTATTTATAATGATGAGTATTGGGCAATGTATGATACCGTAAAAGAGGTGTTAGCATCTCGTGGTATCTTTGATGAAAATATTATTCATTCTAAAACAAAAGATATTATAAATAAAAAGAATGCTAGTCACGAGGCACCACCCTCTACTAGCTCTAGACAAACCGATGGAGGCTAAAATGTCCAGCACAAATATATATAAACCTTATACATACTTGCTTTTTCATAAGAAGTCAAGAACTTTTTACTATGGGTCTCGTACTGCAAAAAACTGTCACCCATCAGATTTATTTGAGACTTATTTCACATCATCTAAAGTAGTAAAAAATATTATCAAAAAAGAAAGTAAAAATGCTTTCTTATTTCGGATAGACAAAATATTTGAAACTGCGGAAGAAACATTAGATTATGAATATCAAGTTCTACAAAAATACGAAGCAGGAACGAATGAAAGGTTTTTGAATCTCACTCATTCTAAAAGTGGTTGTATGTGGACACCCGAAGTACGAAAGAAAGCGAGTGAAACTCATAAACGCAAAGTGAAAGAAGGAACTCATAAAACAGCTTTTCAGAAAGGTCATTCAGGAACAAAAGGTTTTACTGGCAGAAAACATTCAGAAAAGTCGATTGCAAAGATGGGACGTTCAGGTGAGGACCATCATTATTACGGTGAAAAAAGAGATAAAAAAACTTGTAAGAAAATATCAGATTCTGTAAAAAAAACCATGACAACAGAACATCGCAGTCTTTTATCAGAAAAGGCAAAAGCCCGCTGTGATGAAGCGTTTAGAAAAAGAACATCAGAAAATAATAAAATACAGGTGTGTTGTATAAAATGTGGTTATCAAGTAAATAGATTAAATCTAGGAAATCATCAAAAAGGTTCTAGATGTAAAAATCAATAGCGGTCCATCTCGGAGAACGGCGACGATTC
>Ga0208542_1000702_pt1 | contig 15096 bp, 12 predicted proteins | sample DEB08_DNA_3_FD_185495 | JGI IMG/M metagenome (GOLD analysis project Ga0208542, IMG submission 185495) | Aqueous microbial communities from the Delaware River and Bay under freshwater to marine salinity gradient to study organic matter... | ecosystem: Environmental > Aquatic > Marine > Coastal ... | reverse complement strand
TGCACGAGGCCGGCGTTGATCCCGACCTCATCCAACTCATCTGCACCCCGGACGACGAGGTCGGCCAGCACCTGGTCACCCACGAGGGCGTCGACGAGGTCATCCTCACCGGCAGCCTCGCCACCGCAGAACTCTTCCTGGGCTGGAAGCCCGACCTGCACCTGCACGCCGAGACGAGCGGCAAGAACTCCCTCATCATCACCGCTGCCGCCGATATCGACCTGGCCATTAAGGACCTGGTGAAGTCGGCCTTCGGTCACGCTGGTCAGAAGTGTTCCGCTGCATCGCTGGCGGTCGTTGAGGCCAGCGTGTACGACGACCCGTCGTTCAAGCGCCGGCTCGCTGACGCGGTGCGCTCGCTGCGTGTCGGCTGGGCGACCGACCCGGCCACGATCATGGGTCCGGTCATCAATCCGCCGAGCGGTCCGCTGGCGCACGCGCTCACGAAGTTGGCTCCGGGCGAGACGTGGCTGGTCGAGCCCCGTGAACTCGACGAGTCCGGTCGCCTGTGGTCGCCCGGCGTGGTCTGGGATGTCCAGCCCGGTGCGTGGTTCCACCTCACCGAGTGCTTTGGTCCGGTGCTCGGCGTCATCCGCGCGGACAATCTCGAGCACGCCATCGCGATTCAGAACGCCCCCGAATACGGTCTGACCGGTGGGCTCCACAGCCTGGATCCGCTGGAGATCGAGCACTGGCTTGCCAACGTCCAGGTCGGCAATGCCTATGTCAATCGGCACATCACCGGCGCGATCGTGCAGCGCCAACCGTTTGGCGGGTGGAAGCGTTCCTCGATCGGTGGCGGCTCCAAGCCCGGCGGTCCAAGTCACCTGCACACCTACGGTCGATGGATTCCCCGCGACCTCGATCGTGCCCGGGCCTACGCCGACTTCGATCGCGCGTGGCTGGTGCGCTTCAGCCAAGAGTTGGACCCGACGGGCCTGGCCTGCGAGCGCAACGCCCTGCGCTACCACCGACTCGACGGTGTCGTCGTCCGTACCGAACTCGAGGGAACGGCGTACGACGTTCTGCAGGCAGCGGCCGAGACCACCGGCACACCGGTGATCTGGTCCGATCCACGGACCGAATCCGATGCCGAATTGGCCGCGCTCCTTGGCTCCCTGGGTGTCGAGCGGCTGCGCCTACTTGCTCCGGCCTCCGATGAGCTCCTGACTGCTGCCCATGCGGTCGGCGTAGCGGTTGACCGGCAGCCGGTGACCGACCTCGGCGATGTGGAGTTGCCGCGCTGGCTCAAGGAGCAGGCGATCTCGGTGACGCGCCACCGCCACGGTCGTCTGCTGCGCTAGCGGCACTGGGCCGCCGAAGCGCGGATTATGCTCGGAAAAGGGACCGATTGGCGAGGTCAGCCTCGGCCATGTCGGACCATGGAATACGGCGTCCCACCCCCTGGCCAGGCCATCCCCAGACGAGGGAACCGAATCAGGGTGAGCGCCGTCACCTTCTGGGAGGGGCCTGCGACAGGGCCCCGCGAGACAAGAGGATCCTGAAGACGTGTTCACGACCCCGAGCGACAGGGGTGCCCGCGTGCCTTCGCGCACGCCCGGCACCTTGCTTCGCGATATCTCTCGGAAGGTCCAAGACACCCTGGACGCTGCCGTTCGGCGCGCTCCCTCCGGTTCCTTCACCCAGCGCGTCCTGCGCTCCATCGCCCTCACCTGGGCGACCGTCTGGCTCATCGGCATCACCGCGATTGCGGCCTGCAGCGCCTGGGTCGCCGCCCTCCTCCTTGACCTGAGCAGTCCGGTTCCTGCCGCCGTCGGTGCCGTCATCACCGTGGCGCTGTCGTTGAATCGCTCGATGCGCACCGGCCTATCTCTCGTGGGAGCGACGGCCGTGGCTCTGGTCGTCGCTTACGTCCTCTATCAGGTCTGGGGTCTGCACGTCTGGACCGTCGGAGTCCTCGTCATCGTCTCGCTTGTCGTGGGTCGACTCATGCGCCTCGGGCCCGAGGGATCACTGCAGATCCCGGCTACGGCCCTCTTCGTCTACGTCATGGGCGAGGCCTTGACCGATGACCTCATCATCAGCCGAATCGTCGCCACCCTTCTTGGTGTCGCCATCGGACTCGTCTTCTCCTTCGTCGCGCACCCCGAGCGCCCCGAGGAACGCATGACCGAGCGGCTCGCCGAACTCGGCAATCGCCTTGGCGGACTCCTGGTCGCCATGGGTGAGGTGTCCGAGGTTTCCCTGGGACGTCGCCAGGCGACCGAGTGGCTCACCGAAGCCCGCAAGCTTGCGGTGGAGACGCGCCAACTCGGCGAAGAGATTGAGGAGCTTGGCCTTGGCCGGCGCTTCAGCGTCGGCAGCGAGCGCAATGTCGGGCGCGCAATCCAGGACCAGTTCGCTCTGCTGCAGCAAACCAGCGATCACGTCAACACCATCGCTCGCGGGCTTTTCGATGCCACCTCCGGTGGCTCGGTACGCCTGCCCGAGGGCGTGGGCCAGATGCTCTCCTCGACCGGCGCCGCCATTGCCGTTCACGCCGACTCACTCGACCGCGCGATTGCCTCGGATGACCCGCCGACCGGCGTACTGGAGGCGCTCGTCGTCGTCAAGGAGGAGCGGACTCGTTCGGTGGCCGAGCTCAAGGGCATGGACGACACCGGCGCTCTGCTCCTCGGCGGCGCCCTCGTCAATCAGGTCGATCAGATGGCCAAGCGCCTCGCCGGCACTCACGGTCGCTGATCCCTCTAGGCTGCCCGCGTGCGCGCAGTCCTCTACGACGCCCTCGGCGCTCCGTGGCGCGTTGCCGACGTCGCCGATCCCACTCCCCCGGATGACGGCGTCGTCCTCAAGGTGGAGGCGGCGGGACTGTGCCGCAGTGACTGGCACGGCTGGCACGGGCACGACAACATCTCCGAGTTTCCCCATGTGCCTGGACATGAGTTCGCGGGGACGGTTGCCGCCATTGGCCCAGACGTCACGCGCTGGCGCATGGGGGACCGCGTCGCCGTCCCCTTCGTGTGCGCCTGCGGGCGCTGTCTGGTCTGCGAGTCCGGCAACCACCAGGTGTGCCCGCACCAGTGGCAGCCCGGTTTCGATGGCTGGGGTGGATTCGCCGAGTACGTCGCCCTTCCTGCAGCGGACGTGAACCTCGTCCGGTTGCCACCGACGATCGGCTTCGAGGTGGCCGCGGCCCTCGGCTGTCGGGTGGCAACGGCGTACCGGGCGGTGGCCACCATCGGGCGTGCGACCGCCGGAGACTCCGTCGTCGTTCACGGGGCCGGTGGTGTGGGTCTGGCCGCCGTCATGATCGCGCGCGCCCTAGGCGGTCGCGTCGTTGTCGTAGACCCGTCAGCGCAGGCGCGCGAGGTCGCCCTCCGGATGGGAGCAGCGGTTGCGCTGGCGCCCGGGGATGCCCTCCTCGAGGATCTGCGCGAAGCCACCGACGGTGGTCCGACGTTGTCCCTCGATGCGATCGGGGACTCGACGACATGCAGGACGTCGATCGAGAGTCTGCGGCCGCGTGGCCGTCACGTGCAGGTTGGTCTCCTACCCGAGGGCACAGCCATCGATCCGGTGCCAATGCATCGTGTGGTGGCGCGCGAACTCGAAGTGCTGGGCAGCCATGGGCTCGCGGCGCACAACTATCCGGGGCTGCTGGAGTTGGTGGCGTCGGGGCGACTGCGCCCCGACCTCATGATCGGACGCACCATAGATCTGGAGGAGGTGCCGGCAGCGTTCGCCCTCATCGGTACGCCGGAGCAACCCCCCGGCATCACTGTCGCACGGGCCTCCGCCACCTAACGGGGCCAGTCGGCGAGGGTGTCGAGGAACATCTGGCGCACCCGGTCAACCTCGGGACTGATGTCCTCACGGGTCCACTCGTCGGTGGGAATCGGCGGCAGCACGGCGACATCGAGCCGGCCCGATGAGATCAGCACGCCGTGGGACGGCATCAACTCACCGGCATTGCGGATGACGATGGGCACGATGGGCACGCCGGCCTGCATCGCCACGTGGAAGGCACCCTTCTTGAACGGCCCGAGCCGCGGCGTGGCCGAGCGCGTGCCCTCCGGGGCCATCGCGAGGGAGCGCCCCTCGCGCAGTGCCTTAACCGCTGGCTCGAGGGCCTTCTTGGCCTCCTCAGTGTTGGTCCGATCAACGAAGGCCACGTCGGCGAGCCAGCCCAGTGGCGCAAACACCGGATCGTTCTTGAGCTCCTTCTTCGCCACGCCCGTGAAGTCCTCACGCAGCAACGCGGCGAGGATGATGACGTCCAACTGGCTCTGATGGTTGAAGATGAAGACGGCCGGGCGCGCCGCCCAGAGGTTCTCTGCACCGACGACATCCATCTCGACACCGGCGGCCGCGAGCGCCAACTCCGACCCCACCGATGCGGTGACGCCGATCGCCGTGCTCCGGTCGCGGTTCACCGCGCCGAGGGCCAGCCCCGCCACCAGTCCCGCCGCCGCCCCGGCATACGCGGCCGCACTGCGGATCACTAACTCCGGAGACAGATGCTGCGGCCTGCTCAAACGCGCCATGGGCCAACCGCGCTCCGTCGCAGCAGCCGCCAACTCGTCAGTGGGATTGAGCGGGCGTGGACGTCCCACTGTTGCCAGGTAGATCAGATCCTCGGTGCCGTTGCCGTAGGCGAACGACTGCGCAAGGTCGATACCGCGCTCGGCGGCGAACTCTCGCACCGCCGTGGCCTTGGCCTCCCCCCACAGGATCGGCCCATCGACCAGACCGGTGAGTACGCCGTCCCGACTCTCCAGGCGCGTACACAGCACGTCGTCGATCCCCAGATCACGCGCCGACGCGGTCGTTTGGAAGGTGAGGGCCGAAGAGGCCATGACGACCGTATGACCACGCCGCTTGTGCGCCTCGACGAGCAGCCGTGCCTCAGGGAAGATCATCGCCGCAATGCTCTTGCGGAAGAGCCGCTCCCCCATCTTGTCGACGTCATCGACAGACCGGCCACCGAGCGCACCCACCGCGATCTCCACGAGCCGGTGCACATCACGACCACGCATCTCCACGTTGACGCTCTCCGCCACAGACTTCAGCAGTTCCTGCGTGCCGACGTCACGGGCCATGAGGCGGTCCCGGAAATAGGCAACGGCGGAGTACCCGTCGATCAATGTGCCGTCGAAGTCAAAGAAGGCCGCAATGTGCGGTCCCTCAGGTGACTGGTCGATCTCGGAGAGCAGGCCGTCAATGTCCGGCACTTCTCAACCCCTTTGCAAGATGCGGGAGACGGTACGGCGACCGTCACCCTCAATCTGGGCCATGGCAGCACGCCGCACCACGCCGATGCGCTCGACCGCCTCCTGCAATTCGTCTCGGAAATCCTCGCGTGCCTTGCGCAGGTCCGCACCTCCGACCCCGAGAAGACCGCGGTTGTCAGCCAACTTCATCGCTCCCTGCATGAGATCACGGGAGATGGACTCGGGGCTATGCAGTCGGTGCATGAGCCACGACTGCCGAGCAATGCCGAGGCACTCCTGCACGAAGGCGTCCTGGTCGATGGGAGCACCGGGCTCGCACTCGGCCAGCCGTCGCGCCACCACGAGATACGCCTCGAGGAACGGACCAATGATGCGATGCGACACATAGAGGTGCGATTGGTCGAGCGCGTCGAGGACCTGGTCACGCCCCATGTCCTCCGACTCCCAGCCGGGACGCGCAAGGTCAACCTCCCGCCGGATCTGCTCGGCGAACTCACGCTTGCGCGGGAAGAAGAATTCGAATTTCAGCAGATCCCGCAGACGTAGCGCCTCCTGCCAGGTGCGTTCCACGACGTCACCACCGGTCTCGGCACCTGCGAGCAACGAGTTCTCCGCGATCGCCCGGTAGACGAACCAATGGGCGAGGGTGTTGCGATAGAAGGCCGCCTCGTGGAAGCGGTCCGGGGCAACCGCATAAACCGCCTCTGTGCCGCCGTCGTACATCTCGACGACGCCCTCCTGTTCCAAGGTGCGCAGCGCCTGCCGTAGGCCGTCCGGCCGAGCCAGATCGATATTCGACGTCATGGGCAGACCACGCTGGTGGACGTAGACGAGCAGCGGCTCGAGGACATCGAGCAATTCCCCGAGGGTGAGCGCCCGGCCGTCGTTGTCGAGGAGCGCGAAGGTGATGAGTGCCGACGGCGTGATGGGAGTGGCGTCGTTGATGCGGTTGGCGATCTCGAAGGCTACGCGGGGCACGACGGTCGTGGGATCGGCCGACCCAGCCCTCTCGCGAGCATCGTCAACGACGCTCTGCAGGGAGAGTGGCTCACCGAACCGCACATGCACCTGGCCACGCCGGATCGACTGCGCCTTGGCGAAGCCGTAGAGCCAGCGGAAGCTCTCCGGCGTCTTCTTGCCACCGCCATCCTCGAAGGAAATGGCCTCAACCTCGTGCTGCTGGTCGTACACGATCGACACCGGTACGACGTACACGTCCTCGGGAGGCGCACCGGCCGGGCGCTCGGCCTCGTTTTCGACGAAGGCATCAAGCAGATAGCGCAGCACCCCCATGCGTGGAGGCCGCAACTTGCCGGTGCGGGTGCGGCCACCCTCGAAGTACCACTCCAGATTCGCGTGCACGTTGAGCAGGCAACCGAGGTAGAGACGCATCATCGCCGGGTAGACCGGATCGTCACGCGTACTGCGTCGGATGAAGACGAGCCCCGCGCGCTTCGCCAACTTCGACGCTGGCCACATCGCGAGGTTCATGCCGCCCAGGATGAAATCCGGCGGGAAGCCGTGCCGGCTCAGCACCCGGCGCAGGACCAGCGGATCAAGATAGGAGCGGTGGTTCGGCAGGAAAACGAGGGAGTGCTTCAAGCCGAGCGCGCGGATACTCGCGAGATTTTCGGTCGAGGCATCCACGGAGTAGGAACGGGACAGCCAGGCACCGAACCGATCCCAGGCCTTGGTGCTCCGCGGCTCGACGGTGGCGACCAACTCCTCCAGGCAGCCCTTGGCATCCGCCTCGATATCGGCCGGTGTCCGCCCTGTCGCCTCAGCCAGCGCCGAGACGCGCGCGGCGAACTCCGGCGACGCGACGATTTCCTCGACGGTGAGATTCATGTCCCTCTCCCTACCTGCCCGCACAGCCTAGGCTGCTGCGGTGGCCCGTTCCCTCGATATCCGGCTATCAGATTCCCTGTGGACCGCCCTACACGACCGAGCCGAGAGCAGCGGCCAGAGCGTGCACCACATCGTTCAGGCGGCGCTCGCCGAGGCGTTGGACATCCAGCACCATTCGATCTTTCAGGTGTCGACCTCCGGGGCCATCGTCCAGGGCCTCTACCAGGGCTGCGTTTCGGTCGCCGATCTTCGGCGGCACGGCGATCTCGGGCTGGGTACCTTCGAGGACCTTGACGGGGAAATGATCCTCATCGACGGTCACTGCTTCCGAGCTCGCGCCGATGGGTCCGTGACGGAGGCCCCCGATGACGCCCTCACTCCGTTCGCTGCAGTCGTTGCCTTTGTCGCCGACACGTCGGCCGCGATCGGCCCGATCGCCAGCCTGGAGGCGCTGACTGCAGATCTTGATCGGCTGCGGACCTCCGACAACACGATCGTCGCCTTCCGCATCACCGGGACCTTCGACACGCTCAGCCTCCGGGCGGCATGCAAGCACGAGTCCGGGACCGGCCTTGTCGAGGCGACAGCAGATCAGGGCCTGTTCGACTTCACCAACATCACCGGCACAATGCTGGGCTTCTGGAGCCCGGAGTACGCGCAGGCGATCAGCATCGCTGGTTACCACTTGCACTTCATCAGTGATGACCGCCGTCACGGTGGCCACGTGCTCGGCGCTACTGCAACATCGCTGAAAGTCGATATCCACCAGGTCAGCGACGTGCATCTGGCGATCCCCGAGACCGAGGCCTTCCTACAGGCGGATCTCCGCGGGGATACGCGCGAGCAGTTAGATGTTGCCGAACGCTCCCGCGAGCGCCGGTGACGTCAGCCCGGGATGATCGGGATGATGTCGCTCACCCCGGGAACCCCGTCATTGATGACGACGGTGGAGTCGGCCTTCGGCGTTCCCCCTTCAGTGCCCGGCTTGTCCTGCGCTAGGCAAACACGGAACTGGGCCCGGTCGGAGTCAGCCGTGATGTCGTGCAGAACATAGCCGTTGTTCTTGAAATCGGCGTAGGCGATCCATGGCGTATTTGCTTTGACCAAGGGCGCGATCGAATCCAAGCCCAACGTGCTGTCACCGAAGAAGGTCGGTGACGAAATGGCACCGGCACAGATTTCGGCACCGATCTTGGTGCCCTCCCAGCCGCGTACCGCAGCGGACATCTCCGCCGGAGTCTTGGCCAACGATGGGTTGGGCCATCGATCCAGCAGGTCGAAGACCAGGTTCGTGTGGAAGTCACCGGTGAGAATCATCGGATTGCGTACCCCACCGTTGACGATGGAGCGAACCAGGCGGCCACGAGCGCGCCAGTAGCCATCCCAGGCATCGTAGTTAAACAGGCCGTCCTTGATGCTCGCGATGAAGGACGGATCGGGGAACGCCGCCGCACCGTTCAGGTGCGACATCACCGTCTGCTGAGAGATGAAGCTCCAACGCGCCTGATCGGCGGCCAAACCATCGCGCAGCCACTGCTCCTGCTCGGCGCCAAGCATTGTGGCTTTGCGTGAGAACATGCCCTTGCGCAGACCGCCGAAGTCGTTGGGGGTGTCGCGCCCGGGCTGGTCGGAGCGGTACTGCCGGCCGTCAAGCAGGAAGAACGACGCGAGGGTGCCCCAATTGACGGTGCGATAGATCGTCATGCTGGACGGCATCGGTTCCGGCTGGGGAATGCGGATGGCGTGGTTCTCCCAGAAGGCCTGGAACGCGGCGGCCCGGCGGGTGAGGAACTCACCAATGTCCTTCTGGCCATCACCACCGCTCTTGGCCGCGGTGAAGTTGTTGTCGACCTCGTGGTCGTCCCAGATCACCGAGTACGGCGCCGTCGCGTGCAGTCGCTGCAGGTCCGGATCACTGCGGTAGAGGCCGTACTGGCGGCGATACTCACCGAGCGTGAAGGGCTCGCTGTCCCATGGAATGGACCGCGTCGGTACACCGTTCTGAGTGGAGCGCAGATAGCCGTCGTCACCGTACTCGTAGATGTAGTCACCAAGATGCACCCAGTAGTCGGGCTGCTGATCGGCGAGATCGCCATAGAGCTGGTAGTAGCCGGACTGCCAGTTCGCACAGGAGACCTGCCCGACGACGAGACGCGACATCCCCGCCCCGAACTCAGGAGTCGTGCGCGTGCGCCCGACCGGAGAGATCTCCGACCCGTAGCGGAAGCGGAAGTAATACCAAGAGTCAGGTGCTAGGCCCTTGACGTCGACGTGAACGCTGTGACCATAGGTCGCCGTCGCCTCCACGGTGCCGCTCGCGACGATCGAGCCGAAGCCCTCGTCGCGCGCAACCTCCCACTCAACACTCGCAACCGTGTCACCCATGCCACCGTCGAGATCAAGGGGGCTGGGCGCCAGTCGGGTCCACAGGATGACCGAATCGGGCAACGGGTCACCCGAGGCGACGCCCAAGGTGAAGGCATCTCCGGCCGCGCGGGCCTGACGGGCAGCGAAGGCCGGGGTGGCCGGCAGGATCACGGCAGCCCCGGTGGCGGCAGCGCCGAGGGCAAGGAAGGAGCGACGGTCTAGACCGGCATTCGACGTCTCATCAGTCATAAGGGGAGACTAGGGACCCAGAGCCGATGACGCGCGGCAATTCACCGAAGGTTTGGACCATCAAGGTTGGGAAGGGGCCACGGCCATGGAACCCCTGCTCCCCACGACCAAGCACCGCCGTGGGCGACGGACGGCCCGGCAAGAGCGAGCCCTGGCCGATCCGGGCCCGGCCCTCCTGACCGTCAACGCGCTCACGGACGGGCTCAGCGATGGGCGGCCGGTCGTCCTCGATATCGGCTTCGGAACCGGTGAGGCCGTCGTGGCCCAGGCGCGGGCCGACCCGGACACGGTGATCCTCGGTGTCGACATGCACACCCCCGGGATCGGGGACCTGCTCGCCAGCATTCACGAACTCGACCTCACCAACGTGTGGATCATCGACGACGACGTCCGGAATGTGCTCGAACACATCCCGACCGGCCGCCTCACCGGCGTGCGCACCTACTTCCCCGACCCGTGGCCCAAGAAGCGTCACCACCGACGTCGACTTGTGACGGCGGACTTTGCGCGGGCTGTTGCCCACCGAACGCGCCTCGGAGGCTTCTGGCATCTCGCCACGGACTGGGTCGAGTACGCCGAGCACATCAACGACACCGTCGGAGCCTGCTCGGAGTGGCGGGGCGGCATCGTCGGCAAACCCCACGACCGGCCCACGACCAAGTACGAACGTCGCGGAATCGCGGCGGGGCGGACGGCGACGGACCTGTGGTTCGAGAGGATCAACGCATGACCGAGCAGCTGGACGTGGAGACGACAGGCATCGCCCACGGAGGCGAAGCGGTCGCCCGCCACGACGGTCGGGTGATCTTCGTGCGCGGCGCCCTCCCTGGTGAGCGCGTTCGTGTCCGCATCACCGACGCCCCCGCGCACGGTCGATTCCGGCGCGGTGTCGTCGCGGAGGTGCTCGACCCATCGCCGGATCGAGTGCAACCACCCTGTCGGTACGCCGATCAATGCGGCGGCTGCGACTGGCAATTCGCCGCGCTACCGGCACAGCGTGAGTTGAAGGCGCGCGTGGTCCGCGAACAGCTCGAACGCCTCGGTGGAGAGCCGGCTGACCGATGGGCTGACCTGCAGGTGGAGCCAGTGCCCGGTGACGTCGATGGCCTCCGGTGGCGCACCCGCATGCGGTACGCCGTGGACGGGCAGGGTCGCGCCGGACTGCGCCCGCACCACTCCCACGACATCCTGCCGATCGATCAGTGCTTGCTCGCAACCCCCGAGATCGAGGAACTCGACGTCCTCGGCCGCTCCTGGCCGGACACCAGCGAGGTCCTCGCGGTCACCGGCGACGACGAGTCCCTCGCGCTGCCGGATCCGCGGCCGGGCATGGCCAAGGTCACTGAGTCCGCCCTCGGGCGCACGTGGACCCTCGACGCCACCGCCTTCTGGCAGGTACATCCGGGTGCGGCCGAAACTCTCGCGACCTCAGTACTCGATCTCCTCCAACCGCGCCCGGGCGAACACGTCGTTGATCTCTACTCCGGCGTGGGACTGTTCGCCGGGGCGGTTCTCCCCGCGGTCGGTCCGGGTGGCCGCGTTGATGCGGTGGAATCCAACGCCGTCGCGGTGAAAGGCGCTCGACGTTCACTGCACGATGCTGAGAATGTTCATCTGCATGAAGCGCGCGTTGATCGATGGCTCCGCGACACCCCACTTCGACGATGCGATCTGGTGATCTTGGACCCACCTCGGGCCGGCGCCGGTCGCGATGTGCTGCGTCGGACACTGCGCCTGCGCCCTCGTGGCGTGGCCTACGTCGCCTGCGATCCGGCCGCACTTGCCCGCGACGTGGCAATCGCGAGAGAGGAGGGGTGGCGCCTGGCCTCGCTCCGGGCCTTCGACCTCTTCCCCATGACCCATCATGTCGAATGCGTCGCCCTCTTCGAGCCGACCGATACGGTCACCTCATGATCGGTACGGTCAGCACATGAGCGGCGACGACACCCTGAGACGGCAGCTGCGCTTCTCCTTCGTCCTGCAGTCTGCCGGCACGGTCATGTTCGCGATCGCCACGTTGGTGCGGGCCTTCGCGGTCGGCGTTGATTTCGTCACCATCATCCTCGCGCTCGTCACGCTGGGCGTGGGTGCAGCGGCAGTCTTCACGCGCTCACGGGTGAAGGCGATGGGCTCGCCTGCGGATCCGGAATCTCCAACGTGACACGGCAGCCGGAACCCGCGGACTGCATCACCCAATGACCACCGTGGCGTGCGGTGAGTTCTTCTAGGAGCCGTGATCCGAGCCCCGACGTCATCGGTCCCGACAACCCAGACCCGTTGTCTAGGCAGTTGATCATCCACACTCCGCCCTCACTCACGATGCGCACCACGAGCCGTGTCGCCGATCCATGACGCTGCGCGTTGACGGCGAGTTCTCCCAGCGCCGTGCGCACATCACCGATGAGTTCGTCCGGTAGAGCCTCAGCTCCGTAGACATCGATGCGCATGCCATCGGGAGGATTGGGTGCCACTCCCAGCGGTGACCCCATGCGATCGAGCAAACGAGGGATCTCCACACCAGCCATGTCCTCAACGATGTCCCAGGCCTCAGGCCGGCGACCCATGCGCATGAGCACGACGGCTGCAGCTAGGCGCCCTTGGACAGTCCGGTGTAGCGCCTCCGCGACATCGGCATCCAACTGCCGCGACTGCGCGAGGATCTCCGCACGCCGCCGTTCCTCCGCCTCAAAATCAGCAGTCGCTTTGGTGAGCGCTCGCTGTGCTTGAACGACCACACCGTGGGCGATCACAAGCATCAGGCCGATAATCGTGAACCGGTAGGTCCCTCGGAACAGATCCAGACCAATGTTCTGGGCGAACGTGGAGTACAACCCAAGGGCGGACGCGGCCGCACTGAAAACGAGCACCGGGAAAACACCGGTGGAGACCCACTCGAGCACCACGAGGACAGCCCCAGAAACGGTCTGTCGCGGCTTGGGAAGGAGATTGAAGATGGCCGCGAGGGTGATGGCCGTCCCCGCGGTGGTGAACCCCAGCAGGATCGAACGCCAATCCACGTTGAACTGGAAGGCGACCAATTGATTGGGGACAAGGGCGAGCCCGATGAGCGCCACGAGTCCCACGCGCCGAGGCAGCGGGGTGGTGAGTACGTCGCGGATCCGTTGGCGGACGGGCACCGGAGCCTCGACCCCTACCTGGCCGCTCGCGATCTGGCTGGCCGATGGCACCTGGCCACGCAGCGGAGCACGGAGGACGCCACGGCCTGTCTCGTGGAGGCCGGCCACCACCTGCACGGCGTCAAGCGATCCCGCCGCGGAGGGATGAACCGATACTTCGAGTTCACGACCTCGCATCACGAGGGCCACTCGGGTCGACGCATCCGGCATCAACCGGTCACGAATCCAGCGATAGACCTGCAGACGGACGCCCTCGTCGAGGAGCACACCGTCGCGATCCATGCGCTCGATCGCCGGCGCAGCATCCAAGAGGACTTCGGCATCGAGAGAGCGCACGGCAGAGACCAGCCCCAGTCGGACGCTCACGGGATGAAGGACATGCGACAGCGGTCGCAGCCGCGTGGCGATGAATGCGTCGAGGTCATCGGCAACCTCGTTGTCTGTGCGCCCGTCAGCGTTCCGCACGAGCTCGCGAAGGGGGCCGCGAACCTGATGGACCAGAGTGGCTCGCGACTCCTCGCGCATCGCCGTCTCGGCAGCCTCGAGCATGGCGTTTGTGCGACGCGCGAGTTGAAGGCGCTCCGCGACCTCGCCGTTCACCGTCCGCATTGTGGCGAAGCCCTCACCCAATTGGCTCACCACGATGGCGAGGATGATCAGGTTGATGGGCCGCGTGAAGACGTAGATCACCGTGAGAAGCGGCGGTGATCCCCCGTGAGCGCCAAAACCCTCGCTTAACGTGATGATGAGGAGTGCCTGGGTCGCCCCCAGGATGACGTACACCAGCACGACACCGGTCGTCGTGCGAAGTCGAGCACCCCACGGACGACGTCGCGCCACGATCACGAGTGGATAGGCAACGCCTAGCAGCACCAGACTCGCTCCGACCGCGACGGTGCTCGCGAGCAATCCCTGTTGGAAGTCACCGGTGTAGGGCCCGCGCATGACGATCGTTGCAACGCCAAAGAACTCGGGAGGGGCCAGGAGCAGGAAGGGCCAGGGGCTCAGCACCAACCGCGTGTAGTTGGGAGGCAGCGTCATGGCCGGGAAGCGGGGGTCTCTGACTTGCTAACCGTGTGCTGGAGGTAGAGCAACACGCATGCGACGCGAGCGTTGTAGCCATCGATATCGCGCGGGATCGCGAGCGCAGCGATGACGTCCGAGATCACGGACTCCACAGTGCGCACGGACAACACGAGATCTTCAGCAATGCGCTTGTTGGACCATCCATTGGCCATGCGTGCGAGGACGTCGACCTGGCGTGGCGTCAACACTTGCAGGGGACTACTGCCTTGCGGCACCAGCGTCTTGGTCAACGCCGAGTCAATCACCATGCCACCGGCCGCAGACTCACAAATGGCCAGACCCAGTTGGTCGAGATCTGCCACCGACGTCTTAAGCAGATAGGACCATCCGCCGCGCACGTCGTCCGGCAGCCCGGCGAGAAGCCCCGGCATCGCGAAGTTGCTCAGCAGGACCACTCCGAGGCGGGGGTTGCTACGGCGCATTCGGATGCCAGTTTGCGTCCCATCAATCCCTGGGCCGAGGTCAACATCGGTGAGCAGAACGTCGACATCGGATGGCTTGACCGCAAGGAAGAGTTCTTCACCCGTCGCATAGCTTCCGATCACCTCAACATCGTCAAGGTGGGCGATAAGGCCGGTTGACAGCAATTCCCGATAGAGAGGCTCATCCTCCACAACGGCAACGCGCAACACGGTCACCGACCCAGTATGGCCGCCTAGAGGGCCCCGTGGACCCGTGCTATCCCGGTGAATGCCCCGATACGGCGGAGGGCCGTCCCCGAATCCGCCGTACTGAGTCATCAGCATGAATGTCGACGAACGCAGTCTCGTGGCCGCCGACCCCACCGCTGCCGACCAACGGTCGCTGCACTTGCGCATCGGTGTCGAGCAGCGCACTGAGGCCGACCGCGTCCTCCCCGAGGTCGAATCCGTCTGAACTCCTCCCGTTTCCGACCGTGATGGTTGGTTTCCGCACGCTGGAAGTCACCACAACGGTCGGAAACTGGAGGAGCTCCGTGCGAAGGCACCTAACCCCCGAGGGGGCAGCGATTGCGCGGGTGACCGGGCCCCTCGGAAATTGCGGGAAGGACGGGTGAGCCAGCCGGGGTCACGTCTTCCACTGCGGAGCCAGACCCATAGGCGAGAGCACCGCCGTCGGCCCGGTAGCATTGCCCGGTCCTCGCAAAGGACAGGCCGCCTTAGCTCAGGGGTAGAGCAACGCACTCGTAATGCGTAGGTCCGGGGTTCAAATCCCCGAGGCGGCTCCAACGTCCTCTC
>Ga0208542_1000699_pt1 | contig 15103 bp, 12 predicted proteins | sample DEB08_DNA_3_FD_185495 | JGI IMG/M metagenome (GOLD analysis project Ga0208542, IMG submission 185495) | Aqueous microbial communities from the Delaware River and Bay under freshwater to marine salinity gradient to study organic matter... | ecosystem: Environmental > Aquatic > Marine > Coastal ... | reverse complement strand
GCTGTTAATTCAGGAGCACCGTCAGCAAATGTTACCTGACCTGAACCAAATCGGTCAATGTCCCATCCATATTCTGGGTTGTCGTAACCCATAATGTTTTGAGCAGGAATGTAAATGTCGTAAGCATTTGTGTTAACTGTAGCAACTGTTTCTAATACATCATCGTCGTCTATATCGTATTGAATTGATTGGTTGTCAGATACTACCCAACCTTTTTCTTTTGCTTCTTGATTATAATGTACTGCTAATCGACCTGTAGTACTAGTGGCTTCGTATACGCCGTGTACATGAACAGTAAACGTGTCTCCCCCATTACCAGTGATAGTATATCTTTCTCCAATTTGCCAAACATGTGTAGGGTCTTTTCCGTCATAATTGATTTCGGCAGTATGAATCATATAGACTCTATCACCAGTACTCTCTGGGGGTATTCTGGTATATTTTCGTTCACCAGCCATTTAATTTTCTCCTTTCGGGATTTTTAATTTATTATCATATAATGTATTTATTATTTAAATCTTATCATTGGGGCATCAGTAAATGCTCTCCATTCTCCTGGAACCAAAGTCATTACATCTGCTAGATATTCTTTATCTGGCACCCATACAATCGTTTTTATTTCTTGCATTTCTTCCTCAATAATAGGATAAACTCTTATCCACTGCATCTTGTTATCTTGGGCACAAATAAGCGGCATAGACACAGCATCTTGTCCTAGTTCTACTGCTTTTTTACGAACACTACGAATACATAGCCTTACAGCCTCTTCATTTAATGCTGTTTCATCATTTTTATGGATAAGCATATGCCCAATCCATTTACGACCTGATGTTTCTGTCCAAATAACATCGCCTTGTAATGGCGGAACAACTTCTTCTTGTTGTGGTGCATAAAGGTTGCTCAGAACGGTAGTTGCTTCTGGAAACGTTCTAGCCATTTTTTTCTGAATAACAGTATGTGGGATGTTTGCGGCATTATGGTCATATACCATAACTTGCTGACCAGCATCATAAAAGTTTCCTACTGTATAAATCAGCTTATGTTGCATCAATCATACTCCTGGCCTGTAAAAGCGATAGGAAAACAGGCACCGATTTCATCAAACTGCCCTCCCTCTTTTGACCAAAACTCCTTGCGAATGATTTCTGATTGTCTACGTGGATGTAAATCCCAGTTATGTGTAAATGTTTCCCATCCTAACCCATTATTCAGGTCAAGTTGTTCGTCAATAAGTTCAAAGATTGCTTTTCTTTTGTCGGACCATTTTTCTTCTTCGTAGCCTTTCTTCAAGGCATGGGTGATTAGCTGTTCTGTGCCTCTTACTTTACCAGCCGCCCAAAAGTTCATTTGTAAGATTTCCTTACGCATTTCCTTACGAACTTGTAAGATTTCTTTACTGCTTGGATAAGTTGAAGTATATCGTTCTTTTAGTTCTTCCACTTCAGTTTGCTCTGGTGTTTCTGTAACACCTTTAGCCATATTGAGTAAATCCTCTTCACTGATTGACATATTATCTCCTTTATAGACAAAAAAATACTGGGCTTTTACACCCAGTATTTATAAGTTTAGGGAACTGTATAATATTATTATGCATTCAAGTAGTTACGTTCTAGGGCCGCAACGGCAGAGATTGTGATACCAGTAGCACGAGTAATCGTACCAGTAGAAACCACGAACTGAGCGTTGGTTAGACCAATAGCCACCAAGGTCACCGGAGCGTTGGAGTTGGCTGAACCAGCCCCACGCTGTGTGTTACCTTCATAGTCAAAGGTGAATGGGATAGATACGGAACCGTCACCAGCGAACCTTGAGTTGTTGGTGTGGCCTGTAGCGTTTTCACCATTATGGTCGGTATCGGTAGAACCAGCACCGTTCACGAAGCCAGCAATATCAGTACCGTTTGAATCATCGACGATGATAGCATCTTTTGTACCATAATCACGACCCAAGTTTGTACCAGCATTATCGTTGGTAAAGAACAACCAGTACTTAGAGTCAGAACCAGCACTTGTTGGTGTACCCACCAAGTTACTGTTGAATACCAAGTTACCAGATGCCGTGAATGGGAAGTTACGGTCTGTACCGCCATGATCCTGGAAGGTGGCGTTGTTGATATCGCCTGTGTTTAGGTCATCAATAAAGAGGTTTAGACCTGTACCAGTAGGCGTTGCGAAGCTCATCAATAGGTCGGTAATGTTACCAACGGATGTTCCCCCGCCATAGTCAATATCGCTTGATAGACGAAGTTGATATTGGATGAAGCGGAATACATCAGCCAACTCACCGTTGTTACCAGTAACACGCCAGTTGAATGAGAATGATGTGTCGTTGGTAGAACCAGTATCGGATGATGTATCGGTAAAGCCTGTTCTACGGAAGCCTTCACGAACACTTAGGATGTTAGCCATAGCAGCAGATGATGTTGCGTAAGCGTGTTCATCGGTTAGTGTTTCTTTCACGGAAATCTGTGTATCAGATAGACGCTCAAGAACAGTATAACGACCAGCATTGACTAGGGTTGTTGGTGCAACTTGGTCACCATCTGTAACCACAATCATAGAACCCTGACCGAAACCAGTGTTTGTTGCTGGCCATGTGTCGCCGATGATTGTGATTGTTGAAGGTGTATTAGTAACACCAGCGGTAGATGCGTCAAAGAACACATCAGTAACACCAGCCATAGCATCAACTTCTTTATCTAGGTATTCTAGATACATACCAGGCTCAACTACACGATACTGAATATCGGCATCAACGCCAGTACCGCTATCGTTGATAAAGATACCGGATAGGTTTGCTGAACCGGCGTGGTCAGTAGCATCTAGAAAAACTTTACTAGCGGTTGGGTCAGAAGCACCTGTTGTGTTTGAGTCAACAACTTTATAAACACCTTGTGATTCTGTGTTTGCTGTGCCGCCTTCAATAAGAACTAGGTCACCAGCATTTACGCCAGCAAACGGAGAGTTGTCTGGGTCATTTAGTGTTGCTAGTTTCACTGTTGGTGAATCTTCTGCTTCGTAACCAGAAACCATAACTAGACCGTTGGCAGTACCAGTGGAAGTCCAGTTTGCTACGGTTGCGGAGTTTGATGTAACCAAATCTGTTGAAAGGGTTGTTGTGAAGATTTGGTAATCAAGAGATGATAGAGAACCAGTTGCCCAATCGGTATTGAATGTGAAATCGTTACCAGACACGGTTTCTGCTTCACGGACTGTTAGGGTTGTAGTTGTAACAGCAGTGATTTCGTAGTAACCGTTGTCGCCTGTTGTACCAGCATCGTTGATATAAAGAATATCACCAATCTTCACACGGTTCCAAGTGTATGCAAATGTTGCATTGTCGGAACCGCCAGCACCTGTTGCGGCAAGACCAGCAGCAGTGTTTGAGTTGACTGCTGAATAATCACCGCCTGTTAGAATAGTTCCATCCTGACCAACTGAAACGGTACTTGACGCAACGACCAAAGAGAATGTTGCGGCAGTACCAGTACCAGCGGTACCAGCTACAGTCATTGTTCTTGTACCATCTGTAAAGTCGGCAGTACCAGCACTAATAACACGCGCACCTGTTAGGTGGATTGCTGTGAAATCAGAACCAGCAGATGTAAAGGTCAATGTAGATGATGTAGCACCGTCTGTAAGTGTTACGTTACTGTTTACAGAGTTGGTTAGTTCGTATTGGTTACGATATGGTGTAGTACCAAGAACCCGTGCATCTGTGATAGTGATAGCAGCATCTGTGACGTGAGTTAGAGGGAATCGGTTCACGATGGTTGAAATCGTGGTAACACCGATAGCGTCAATATCAGAACCAGCGTATGTGCGGCCTTTCTTGCGGACGAACAGTTTCAAGTAAGTCAATCTGTTGAAACCACCTGTGTAGGTTGTATCCTGGAGTGGGTCATATTGCACTTGAAGTGCTTCGTTCACAACACCAGTAAAGGTGAAGTCGGCTTTGGTTGTGGTTGTTGAAACCTGTTGGTAGTAAACCTGGGCGTCATTGTCCAACGCACCCAAGGTCACGATACCTGTCCATTTAGCCAAATCGTCTGTATCGGCGTTGTTCTTTTCAGCCCAACCACCAGTACGAACCTTCTTACGAGTATAATCGTTGAACCAAGTCCAAGCATCGTGGGCAGCACCGCCCCCGACTTCGAACTGTTCGCTCGTAATAGCCTCAAATGGGAACTCTGTACGGATTGTATCATCGTTCCAATCGTTTGTTTCATCTGTTAGGAGTGAGTCAACACGCCATTCTTCTTTACCAAAGGAATAAACAGCCTGCATGGTAATACCATCTTTGATAACGCCGAGAGCATCACCGGATGTTTCAAATGTATTGATAAACTCACCAGTAGGCGTTGTTGTAACAGAACTGTTGTTAGCACCGTTATCAAATACACCACACATAGCACGAAGACGAAGGATTTGGTCTTCACCACCAGTACCAGCAGTAACAGTTGTTGCTGTTCCAGCGATAGCGTTAGTGTAAGTTGTCGCTAATGAGAATGTGTTGGCGGATAACCAAATAGCATAGTACTGAGTACCTGCTGTGATACCAGTTACTGGTGTTCCATCAGCTAGGTCATCAAATACAACCGCATCACCGGAAACTAGACCGTGTGAAGATGCTGTAATAATGTTTGTAGCAACTGCTGTATCAGCAAAAGTCACGTTTGATGGTACTAGTTTTTGGCTACCGACAACCATAATGTCTGTGCCTGAACCAGCAGATAGTGAAATACCACCGCCACCAGCAACAGCAAGGTCATATGTAGTATAGAACTCAATATCACTTGTGTTTTGTGGGGAAATAGTTCTCACATAGTATACGGTGCCAGCAGAAAGTTCTGCTGGAAGACCTGTATCTGTTGGGAAGACTACGGGAGTACCGATTGTGGTAATACCGTGGTCTGCTGAAGCACTTGTTGAAAGTGTTGTACTACTTGCTGAAGTGTTATCCATAGTAACAACTTGTGAGTTACCGTTTGTTGCCCAACCTGAAACGGCAGGATCACCGTTATCAATATCTGTTAAGAAAATAATCGTTCCGGTGGAATATTCACCGTAAACATAATAGTGTCCAGCACCTGAAGTATCTAGAAGTGCTAGAACATCGCCTTGAACAACACCGTCTGTACCGAAATCGCCGCCATCTGTGGCTCTAATGGTACCTGGTGAGTCAATGAATGTATTGACGTATGTTACTCCGCTGTTTCTTTGGGTTGTTGACACAGGATAGATGGAAACTTCCTGTGAGATCGTACCAAACACAACAGAGAAGCGTGTCAATGAATCTGGATCAGTAATAATTGCCATATTGAGTTCCCTTTCCTATTTTATATGGTTTCTTTATCTATTTATGCCGAAACACAGAAAAACGGAACCAATGCTTTAGAATGATCCAGAATAGTTTCGCTCTGTAATCTGCTGAATAGGGATTGATTGTGAGGTATCATCCAAAGAAACATCCAATCTAACCTCCTTATAATCGTAGTCGAATACGATAACCGTAGCGGAAATAGGGGATGTTAGAGTATATGAGTTTCCTGATAGGTTAGATGTATAGGTAATATTTGGAGCATTATATGTGTATGTAAAACTAACGGTAGAGGTAGATGTTGTTTCCTCACCATAAATCACTGTATCGCGGGTTGTAGTCAAATCGTTATTGATAATCTTCACCTCTGAACCAATAGCTACACCAGTTAGTGTAAACGCCACACTCTGTGGTGGTGTGATAGTAGCACCAGTATCGTCAAGTAGTTCGTAGTTGTTAGCATCTGCGGCTGGAACGTTTGCCAAATATACACCACTAGCACCGAAGAAACGACCACCAGCGAATGTACCAAACGGTGCTTGTTTTGATGCCGGAATACTCTCAACATCGGTGACACTAGTATATCGTGTTGTCACACCGTTATCGGATGTAATGTTTTCACCGGCCACAAATGTTCCTTGTGTATTCATCAGCATAACATAGTTTGTTTCTTCATGGACAACGATACCAGTAGCGTTAGATGTTGCTCCACGCACTTGGTCACCGAGTGTAGCAGATGCTGATAATGTGGTAAAATCTAAACGAGTATCAACACCAATGTATTGCTGTCCTTCAATGCCATTCAATGAAGTTGTAGAACCTCGTCTTGTGATATATTTTGAATATTCATACCAATCGTCAAGTGTTGTTGAGCCTTTCAAGTCAACTTGAATGCTGTAATCTTCATTGGTAGTATCGTTGTTTACGTCTGCTGCATATCCACCAAGTAAGTAAGAAATCTCAACATCCGCTGTTGTGAAAGCAGCAATATTCACATTTGTTGGACCAGCACTGATACCAGTAGCACTAGCATCGCCATCTGCACCAGTTGAAAATACATATTCAGTTAGTGTTGTATTCGATAAATCAGTCAAATCACCAATCAAATAGTATTGAATATCATTGCCGCTTACGTTTGTAATAACGCCCTGTGCCGTTGCAGTAGCCCAAGTGCCGCCAACATAAATGCCACTACCAACGTTCCATGTGCCTGAACTACCAGATAATGTAACTTGTTTATAACCAGTTGTATTGTTCAAATCGTTAGAAGTTGACAGTGGAATAGCAGTTCTGCCGCCGCCACTAACATCTGATACGAAGTTATCATATAGTTTTGAGTATTGACGAGCATAGATAGTCAAATAACCATCATCAATCAAACCAGTATAATCGGTTGTGGGAACAAGAATATCAATCTGTCCTTCGCTCCACCAATCAACTATATTGGTGTTAGGTAGTGTAACTGAGTTTGCTAGAACACTTTCGTTTTGACCAACATAAACCAAACTATTAGCAGCAAGAGTACCAATAGTAAAGATATTAGACCAGATATATTCATTTGACTGTGCGGATGTATGCGCTGATGCCGCTCCTGTACCACTTGTTGTTGATACAGAGGCAGTACCTGACCAATCGTGTGTAGCAGTATTGTCGTTTGGTCTAATCCAAAGTAATCCAGCACTATTATCAAAATGTAGCAAACGACCACTTGATGTGCCGTCTGTAACAGTTCTTCCGATATCTGTTGTTACCCAGTTTACAGTAACAGTAACGCCAATAACAACAATACCAGTGTTTGAACCTGTAACCCTTTCCCAACTAACACTATTCAAGCCACCACCTATTAGGTGTTTTGTGCTTTCTGGATCAATAAACCAGGGTTCATCATCACCGGGATCAAAGGAACCAATCTCATAAAGAGTTGGCGTAACTGCTCGCATCGGTGTTGTTGTACCATTCGCAGCAACCGGAGTTTGATTTGATGGATCATTGAACAGATGCATTAGTTCTGAATACAAATCGTTAATACTATTTGTGCCGCCTGTTGTTCCGGTCCATTTGATCTGTTTATAACCGCCGCCCGTTGTAGCTTCGTCATAATAAACAGTCCAGTTCGTTAGGTTTGGTAAGGTTTGTGCAGTCATTAGAACACTGTATCCCTTGCAATAGAATCAACAACCATTGTTATGGTAGCACCAGTGCTTGCGCCAGCAATATTGATGTTCGCACTGTTATTCACATAACGAACAGGGTTCATTTCTGGATTACCTGTTAGTGAAGATAATGCGATACCACCACCAGCAGCAATAGCAGCCGCCGCTGTTGAATACATTTCAACTGTGTCTGCGTCAATGACTTCTACATAATATGTGGTGCCGTTTGTTAGACCAGTAATACTTCCATTTGTTTCATCCCAAACTACTGCATCACCAGTATTGAACTTGTGTGGGTCAGTGGTTGTAAGTTGGTTTGTTGCCAATGATGCTACTTGTGCGGTATTGGCACTCTGGCGAACAATAGCAATGATAGTTCTTGTTGAACCATCAGTAACAACACTTGCCTGACCAGAAGCATTTGTGATTTGATTCGTTCCGATTTGAGTTCCATCTTGTTCAAAAAACTGAACTGAAGCACCGGGTATAGCAGTACCACCAGAATCTTGTACGGTTGCTGTTACTGTGATATCTTGTGATACGGTTACTGTGATAGCGTTTACTACACTTACTGTAGGAATAGTACCACCATCAACGTTTAGTGTAACGTCAGAAGCAGATGTGACGCGAATAGCAGCATTGGCAGATGTTGATGGTCCAACTGTGTCGCCTGTTGTGCCTGTACCGTAACCAACAAATGTCAAGTTATCAAGTGTGACTGTACCAGTACTTGAGATTTGAATAGCATTACCAGTTCCACCACCATCATCAAACGAACAGTCGGTTATGTTGGCAATATTTGTACCAACATCTAAGTACGCAACGTTTGCCGCAGTTGTTTGACCAGCGAATGAACAACCAGTAAATGTACCAGATGTTCCAGTAACAAGTAACCCGTTGTTAAAAATACAGTCAGTCATCGTCATCGCTGAGTTTGCAGTAAATGAGTTGAAAACGTCAAATGTAACACCATCATATGAAGCTGTGCCGGAAGTTCCAGTTACCGTATATGTTGGTCTGGTATCTGCGTTGCCGCCAGCCGTACCCGCAGACTTGAACACTGAGTCAGATATTGATACAGTAGTACTTGCGTTAGAAAGGTCCAGTGCGATTCCAAAGAAACCAGAGGCACTAATAAACTCTGCTTCTGGAAACACCATAACCTGACTAGAATCGGTAAATGTGGTTGCTGCGGCAGTTCCGCCTGTTTCACCAATAGTCAATTTTCCTGTTGTGTAAATGATACCGTCAAGTGTAGCAACTACACCATAGCGTCCACCGTCTGTTGCTGTCGCACCCTCATCATAATCAATAAAGTTTTGGAATGTTGCGGGACCAGCAGTACCAGTTCCGTCTTTGATAGACATACCTTTGCCCAAATCAACATAATCAATAGCATCCATAGCAACGTTATTAGCACGTGATGCCGCACCAAATTCACAACTAAATGCGTAACCGTCAATCGCTGTTTTAGTAGCGTTGGCGTTGCCAGCACTTGCTGTTACACCAGGATCAACTGGAATAATCAACCAACCGCCTTTCACCGGATACGTATCACCACCAACCACGTAATAGTCAGCAGCCGATGTTAGTCCATTGGAACTAATAGAAAGATAACCACCGGTAGCCCCTTTATTGTTTAACGAACCATAGTTTGTTACAATAACCTTCGCCAACCATACTCGTGCGGTAGTTGTAAAATCTGTTGTGCCTGTGTGGTCAAAACCGGGACCACCACGTGCGGTGTTTGACACCTTGATTGATTGTGATGCTGTTCCTTGATAAACGATGTCAGGCTCTGTACTTCCGCTCCACATACTACCGTCAAAGTCTTCCCACGCCCCGTTTGTTGGGGCAGTTGTGTCGGCTGTGGTAATACGAACTCCGTCAAAATTAGGTACTGGTGCGCCCATTCTTCACTCCAATGTCATAAAATGTGATGGCGGCGGCAACCCAAGAGTAAAATTCGCTTCTGTCTGTTGGGATATAAACCTTTGTTACTTCTCTTTCGCCCAACTGGTCTTCAGTAAGGTTAGTAATATCTGGACCAAATACATAAATTGTGTTGTCTTCGTGCTTGTAATCATGTAATGAAATTTCACCTTGAATGTATTTGCCGTTCTGTGGTGCCATTACGACCACTTTTTGGTCTGCTGGAAGTTCATCAAGACTAACGATATGCTTTGCCTCTTTGAGAATATTCGCTTCCCAAGGCGCACTACCCAAGATGTAGATTTCTTCTTGAGCATAATGTTTTAGAATATAGTTCCAGTGACGGCAGCAATCGTCAACATCTTTTAGGTATGTAATACAGATTGAGTGTTTCATAAATGTATTTATACTATGAAACCACTAGTTGATAAATCCCAATGTTCTCTTTGTTGTTCAGCCAGCCAACAAAATCGCCCATAATCTGCTTGGAGCGATGCACCAACTCTTGTTTTACAACCACAAGATTGCCTTCCTGTCGGTCTGATCCATATTCACGAACAATAACTGGTACTTGATGTTTGATTGCCAAATCGATAACAAAGTCCTTGCCTGTAGTTGTTAGAGTATCTTTGCCAAGTTCACGCACACTAACCCAAATCCCACCATTTACATTCGTAATATTTGAGATAATACCAGTAACATTTGGTCTTTCGCGTTCTGTACCGTATCCCTGTAACCATAAGCATTCGTATTGCTTACATACAGGAAATCTTTTATCATATATACCGCACCCTGTATCGCACAAGTGCTGACACGGTTTCATATATTCTTTGGAGAACTCTGGTGTATTGAATTCTGTTTCCACACAACAAGCCGTACAAGAACCACAATCCCTTCGTACTTCTTCGCTTTCTAAACCCTTCTTCAAGTCACCTAAAAACGGTTCGTATTTCTTCCAAGAATCAAGTTTATTGTATAGTGGTTGCTTGACTTGTTCTCTACTGATTGTAGTAACACCACGATCAAGTTTGTGAAACTCTCGTTGTTGTTCTTCAAACTCAATATCCAAGAAATCCAACAAACCATTTACGGTTTTATCAAAGCCGGTTACTATATCTTCATAGTTCACAATATAAGTATCGTTTGGATATAACGAACACCATAGTTTTACTAATGGCATAAACACATGGGTATAATATTTGCCGATTTCTTCAAGATTATTACAAAACTCCCAAGTACCTTTGCTACCAAGCCGTTCTTTATAACAACTCAACCCCATAGCCATAGGATTTCTCAAACAGAAAACGATTTTGGCATTTGGGAATAACTGTTTGATTTCACCAATATGCCAATAGTTAGATGGCATCTTGTCAATAATATATTTGGCATCTGGGAACGTACCGTCTAATGCCTGTAAGTATCCGTTTGCTGTAACATCCAACGCATTCTGTAAATCACCAGTATGACGATGGTTCATGGATAGTTGATCTAACACACGGTCAATATTAAAACTCTCACCCAAAGACTCAACCATACTATGTGACGCAAGGATTTGATCAACAAGTGTGCTTCCACTACGAGGCATACTTACGATGAATAAGGGTTTAGTGCTGGTATTTGAACTTGTTATTTCTGGTTTTCCAGCCGCAGTACAGCCATCCCTTATAGCCATGTAATCAAAGAAGTTATAGTGTGATGTTTGTAGCGTAACCTCAAACATCAAATCATTATGCATTTTCAGATTATTCCATTCGCGCTGAGTATCACCAAGCTTCTCATATAACTTTGCCAAGCCATAATGAAGCATAGCCGCATTCACCGCAGGGATTTCGTTTGATAGGTATGCCTTTACGTCCTCGATATAGTTTACAATATCTTCGCCTTGTAGATCATAATGTTCTGGGATATGAGATATAAGAATAGGCTGTGTTGGGTCTTGTTCCAACGCTTTTTCCAAATACTCTCTGGCAGTATTTTTATCGCCAAGTGCCATATATGCGCTGAATAGTTTTGTAAGAAGGAAAGAAGAATCGGGCACTAAGTCAAGTGCTTCTTTGTATCCCTCAATAGCAACACGCACATCGCTTTGGTAGATGTTTCTTGCTTTCTGGAATATTTCAGCGGCTTGCTTGAAGTTGGGATGATCGGAACCATCGGCATTCACATCCGCTTTGTAAAAAAACTTTGGGTACATCCATATATTATAACAGATTTTCTACTGATTATTCAAGTGTAATCTGTGGGGTAATCTTGATTTGGTCACCATTATTTTGGATATTGAAAGGACCAGATGTAAAACGTTCTGCCCACATTAGAATACCTGAACTTGTCTGTGTTACATAGTATCCGTATACATTACCCAAAGCACCAGTGAAGGTGAATGTTATTTCTGGATAAGCAGCAGTAGTAGGTGCGCCACCAGTTACTGTCCAGTTAGCAGCAGTAAGGTTAGAAGCAGAATAACCACTACCAGACGCTTCTGTGTATGTTACAGCGGTATCGCTTTCTGCTGGTGTTGTATTTGATGTATATAAGCGTAGAACCAAGTCTTGTGAAGCAGTCTTGTTTAGAAAGTTCGACATCATTACTTCTTCGCCAACATTAGGAACTAAAAGTGTAATCGGTTTATCCTCCGTTTCTTTTATTTATCTTTTTATGTAACTGTGATAAATAAAGATGTGGTTCACGAAGTTGGCCCTTCCAACCACTCTAATACTGAATAGGAGTATCAGCAATGTATTTAGACAACAAATATACCAAGTGGTATTATAGCATAATCCAATCCGCAAAAGCAAATCCATTTGACGGATATACAGAAAAACATCATATCATTCCAAAGTCTCTCGGTGGGTCCAATAAAAAAGAAAACCTTGTTGTTTTATCAGCAAGGCAGCATTTTATCTGTCATTGGTTACTAACAAAGATGGTGGAACATAAGAAGCATAAGGCGTCTATGTATAACGCTTGGGCAAAAATGCTACAAGGTAAGAAACGATACACTCCGTGCGGTAGGATATACGAGTTGGCGAGAACAGCCATGAGCAAAAATCTATCCGGTAAGAACAGTCCTTTTTATGGTGTTCCAAAGTCCAAAGAACATCGTGAAAACATGTCCAAATCAATGAAAGGGCGAGATGCGTGGAACAAAGGTGTCCCAATGCGAGAAGAAAGTAAAGAAAAACTACGCAAAGCCAGAGCAAAACAGATAATACCAAAAGAACAGGGCGAAGAACACTCAAAAAAGATGAAGGGTAGAAAATGGTTTCATATTGGTGACGAAAGGATACTTGTTCGACCAGATGACCCTATCCTAAAAACAAGAAAATGGAAAGAAGGAAATGGCGTATCCCACCCAAATCCTCCTAAAATGATAGATTGTCAGCATTGTGGAAGAACGATAGCGGGTGCTGGAAACTATGCCCGTTACCACGGAGATAAGTGTAAATCACTTTTTATGTGACTTCTTATAACCTTGTTTATTTCCCTTTGTTAGAGGGTCAATAACATTAGCATATGCCTCTTCTTCGATATGCTCGTCACCATCCTCAAATACAATATCTTCTGGTTCTGTTGGTCCAGTTTCTTCTTTCACTACTTCAATCAATGGTTCGCCTTGTGGAACTTCTTCAATCGTCTCACGAACTGTCTTCATATATCCAGCTTCATCGCGCTCAATCGCTTTCGTAACTGTGCGGCGTGTCTCTGGTAGAGTAACATGTATAACAGGGGCTGGAACGTGGATAACTGGTGTGAAGTTCTGCATATTGTCGATCTTATCAATCAACTTTTCTAAAGCCATCAAGATAAGACTTACATCGGTTGAAACTTCTGGGCGTTGTTCTCTATCCTCTAGTTCTTCATAGTGACCAGCAACTGGACCAAGGTTATCTTCATCAGCAACCATCTGTTCTGGTTTTACTGGTTCCATACCTTCGGTAACAACTTCTTCCATAGATAGTTCTTTCCATTCTTCGTCAACTTGTGTTTCAGTGAGTTCGTTTACCTTTTTCACAACATCACGAACCTCACGAACAATCTCTGGCTCTGGACGGTCTTTGGCAATCTGGTCGATTTTATTCAGTAGGTCACCGGTTGTAGGTTGTCTCTTACCAGATTGTGATTCCATTACTGCTTGTTCTAGTTCGTCAGCGACTTTTTGAACTTCATCGCTCGTCATAGACTCCCAATACTGTTCTCTAGCACTGATTTCATCAATGGACCCATCTGCTTGGACACTTCCAAACTTGACTTCGGCACTTGGTTTGATGCGTGAAACAGTATCAATATATTCTTTTAGGTTTGCTTTTTTGCTAGTAGCCATTCTAAAACTCCGTGTCTATGTATTTATACAAAATCATACCCAATAAATAATATTATGAACTTCAATGAGTACTTCTTTGTTAACCACGACAAGAAACTGGTGTATTTTCCTGTGAATAAAAACGCCAGTACCACTTATATCCAGTTTTTCAAAACAAAGAAGGAATGGGAGCATACTGATATATTTTCATCTGAACTAAATGATTATGTATGGTTCTCACATATCCAAAACCCAACGGACAGATGGATAAAAGGTATATCGGAAGTTCTTGATACCAACAATATTTACCATTATATAAGTGATCCGGCCTTATGTGTATTCTTGATACGAATATATCACGATAATCACATAACCTCACTCAGAGACTTATTTGATGAAAAAGTTATGTGTATCAACTTTATTCCTATGAGTGATAAGACGGAACAGACAACCTATAACTTTCTACAAACATTTGGCGTAGATTACCCTGATTTACTAAAACTAAAGCGAATGAATGTATCCAAACGCCGAAAGAAGGTTATTCATGAAAAGATACGCAGCATTATAAGCACATATCCTAAAGCCAAGAAGGTATATGAACAACGCATTTTCCCATTCTATAATACCGATAGGGAACTATGGGCGCAATCTAAAGAAAGTGTTGGTAAATGGCCCTATGCCCCAACAGTCAGCATGCATAAGAAGCATAAACAGGATATACTGGATACGATGGAACGAGAAAAGCAAGAGAAGCAAGAAATAGAAGATATGACCTTCTGGCAACGACTGAACTATGCCATCAATATAGTCATCAAATAAAAAACCCCGCTGATTTCTCAACGGGGTTTTTCGCCATTTAGATGAAAAGGATATCACTACTACCGGGCTTTTTACGTGGTCGCTTCACTGCTCAGACTTATACCCCGGATTTCAGTATAAGCCCCTAATCCCTCACATCCCCCGTTGCCTGTTCTGTGTCTCATAACGCCCAGATTAGGTTGGGCTTGGCGGGGGTGTCTCTAAACCATTATCAGTGTTTCCTTCGCTCCTGTTTCAACCAACTTACAAATACATAATAACACATTTGGCGGGATTGTCAAGTGTTTTCTTTCAGTTTTTCTTTATATTCTTTCAGCCTTTTGGTGTTGGCGTGACGTTGGTAGTTTTCACGTGCCGCCCACGTAATATCGCGATAGGCATCAACCCATACCTCAAGCGGTTCATAGACCTGCTCTTTGTCCATATCCGCCATATTCATAAGTTGTAACCCTATTTGTAAAGCGGCGGATCGTTGAATGCGTCCAGACATAATAAACTCCCTTTATTCGATCCACTGACCTTCGGGGAAGGCGCTTTTGACTTGGTAACCGTTCAGACGAAACAGTTCGTCAGCTTTGTC
>Ga0208542_1000694_pt1 | contig 15137 bp, 33 predicted proteins | sample DEB08_DNA_3_FD_185495 | JGI IMG/M metagenome (GOLD analysis project Ga0208542, IMG submission 185495) | Aqueous microbial communities from the Delaware River and Bay under freshwater to marine salinity gradient to study organic matter... | ecosystem: Environmental > Aquatic > Marine > Coastal ... | reverse complement strand
CCGGGCCAACTGCTCGAGCGCGACCGTGTGCTCAAAGCGGGTGAGGCCCTTGTTCCGCTTGACCAGCTTGGTGGCTTGGTCCTGCCAGTGGGCGAGCTCAGCGCGCGTCATGTCGCGGGTGGTGCCATCCCAGGGGGTCACAGCGCCCGCCCTGATAGCGCCACCCATCGGCCACCACCAGCGTAGGAGACGAGTCCAGCACGCTTGAGCAGTGAGATGGCCCGGTCCCACCGACGGCCGCCGATGACGACATAGCGCCGGCTGTCGTCGTCAGACAGATCCAGCACCCGCACGTAGGTGTGGAGGTCCTGTGAGAACGCAATTGCCACCCCTGGCGGCACGTTGCGCAACACTCGGCGCAGCCGGCGCAGCCAGTCCTCCGTACGCTTGTCCATCAGCCCACCGCCTTGACTCGCGCCATGTGGAACGGGTGCCGACCCAAGGTCAGCGGGTTGCAGGGTTGGCCCGGAGGTGCACCACAGGTCGGGCACTCCTCAGCGAGCGGTGGGCCTCCCATCAGCTTGCGGGGGTTGGGCTTCAGTGGGCCACGCGGATGCACCGCGGCGCTCCCAAGCGAGAACCCACCACCAAGACCCATCAGGACGCCGAGTGCGGTCAGGGCGCGCATCAGAACGGGATGTCATCGGTGTGAGGCACCTGCGCCCCTCCACCTGAGCCGTACGAACCACCCCCGCCGTAGCCACCGCCCTGGTTGCCGCCGTAGCCGCCCCGGTCGTTGCGCTCTTGGCCCTCCCCCTTGCCCAGGAACTTGACCACGTCGGCCACGATCTCGGTGCTGTAGCGCTTGACCCCGTCCTTCTCCCAGGACCGCGTCTGGAGCCGCCCCTCGACGTAGACCTGGCGGCCCTTGCGGCAGTAGCGGTTGACGTTCTCCGCGGTCTTGCCGAAGCATGAGACGCGGTGCCACTCGGTTTGGTCCTGGTAGTTGCCGTCTCGGTCCTTCGCCCGGTGCGTGGTGGCAACGCTCAGGTTGCACACCGCCATCCCGCTGTTGGTGTTCCGCATCTCCGGGTCTTGGCCCAGGTTGCCGACCAAGGTCACGCGATTGATCATCCCATCTCCCCCTGGGCCTGAGCCCACTGTGCTGTGTGTTGGGCCCGGCTCTCCAGCCGCTGCGCCCGTGTGTTGTTGCCCTTGCTGCGGTACCACCGCGCGCAGGCGAGTTGCGCCCCCTGAAGCGTCCGCGCAGTGGCGGCCGTCTGGTGGGCGTTGTGTGCTGCTGTGGCGACCTCGAGCGCTTGCCGCAGGTCCCAACTCACTGGGGAGCCCGCACGTATGCGCCCAGTTCAGCGTCCGACCACCCCAGCCGGTCAGCCAGGGCTTGCAGTTGCGGCTCTCGCGGCAGGCGACCCCCACGCCATCGGCTCACCGTGGCTTGAGTGGTGCGCAGTTCATCGGCGAGTTGCTGAACCCCCACCTCCTCCACGGTCATCGACACCTTGAGCAGCGTGCCCCGAGTCATCCCAGCACCCCCACGCCCGCCTCGCGGCGCTCCTCCTCATCCTCCTCATTGATTAAGCGCCGCGCGGAGTCTTCAGCCAATCGCTTGCCCGCTTCACCAGTCTCTGGCCCCGACTCCTCCCAGGTTGACCAGCCATACGCGGCGGGCGTGATCATTCGAATAGAGACTCGGGCGACCCATCCATAGCGATCAGACTTCAGCCGCCAGTCATCCCCGCAATCGACCCACTCCAAGGCATCTCGCTCGGCTGCCGTCTTGATCTCGTCGGTGTTCATTCCCACCCTCCACACACGGTGTACCACGCGCGCAGGAGCACGCGCCATTGCTTTCGCGTCATGCCACCACCTCAGCCACGAGCCGGTCCCGCGCTGCTCGTAGCCCCAGCACCGTCAGCGACCAGACCCGGTCGGGGTTGCCAAGGCGCTCCCTGGCATCTGCGTTCAACTCCTCGAGCGGCATGGGCTCGACGTAGCCCTTGGACTCCAGGCGGCGCAGTCGGGCTACCGCGTTCTTCTCCATCACCTGGACGCGACTGGCCAACTGCGGGACGCACAACATCCCGCCGCATTCCTCCAGTGCCCATCGAAGAACTGCCCGCTGTGCGCGTGTGAGTGAAAGGCCGCGCCCCTCCGCGTAGGTGGAGCTCTTGACCGTCTTGAGGCAGACGCCGAACGCCTCCGCGATCTCCTCACACGTCCACGCCCGGTCCCGAGCCGCCTGCATCTGCATCACCCGGGTCATGCCGCCACCCCCTGCCGCGTGAGGTCCCGGGCAGCCTTGACGCCCTTGCGGGTGATGCCCCACACCACGCACATCACAGCCTTGGAGCCCGACTCAAGGCGGATGGCGTGCTGCTGCTTGGCAGTCAGTTCGTGCCAGGCGAAGACCTCAAGGTACCCGCGAGCCTCCAGGCGGCGCAGCATGCAACGGCACGCAAACCGGCTGGAGCCGCACTCCAAAGACCACCGGCTCACGGTCATCAGTCCACCGCATTCCTTGGTGAACCGGACCGCCCTCAGTTGGTAGTCGGTCAGGACTGGCGCAGCGGGTACGGTTCGCTTCGCCACCGTCTGGTGACATACGCCCACCTCAGCCGCGATGGCACGAAGCGTCCATCCCAGGTCCCTCAACTCCTGCATCTTCTCCACCCTCATGCGAACCCACCTCGGTCGTCTTTGTCCATGTCGCTGAATCGGAAGTACTTGCCATCCCAGAGCATGCGCTCTGTCCCCGTCTCGCCAGCGCGCAGCTTGGCGTAGATGAACTCAGCCACCCCGGGGCATGTCGAGTCCGGGTTGTAGTAGTCGTCGCGGTAGATGAAGATCACCGCGTCAGCGTCCTGCTCAATGGCCCCGGACTCGCGCAGGTCAGACAGCATCGGCCGCTTGTCCTGCCGCTGCTCAACCCCTCGGTTAAGTTGGGCCAGCGCGATCACGGGCACGTTGAGCTCTTTGCCCAGGTGCTTCAGTCCGCGCGAGCACGACGACACCGCCTGCTCTCGGTTGCCCTTGCTGCTGGGATCTCCCTCCATGAGTTGGATGTAGTCGACCACCAACAGGCCCAGGTGCGGGTGCTGCGCCTTGAGCCGTCGGGCCTTGCTGCGGATCTGGCCGATGGTCAGCCCGGGCGTGTCCTCGATCCAGACCGGGGCACCGTGCAGGGCGCTGTGCGCGTCCTCGATCTTGTGCCAGTCCGCGTGAGAGACGGTGGCGGTACGCATTGCCCGGCCATCCACCTCGGCGGTCGACCCGAGCACCCGCATGGCGAGCTCACTCCCGCCCATCTCCAGGCTGAAGAAGCCCACGCCGACCCCTTGCTCAGCCACCTTGGCCACCACGTTGAGCGCAGCCGAGGTCTTGCCCATGCCAGGGCGCGCAGCCAGCACGATGAGATCCCCGCCCCGCATCCCCTGCAAGCGGTCATCCCAAGCGCGGAAGCCCGTCATCAGGCCGCCCGTCTCTCCGGGGTTGTCGCAGGCGTCCTGCAAGCGCTCAACGCCAGCCAGCAGCAGGTCCGTCATGGACTGCCAGTCGCGGCGGTCCTGACCAGCGGCAAGGGCGTAGATGGCCGCTTCCGTCTCTGCCATCAGGTCAGCGGTCGGCTTCTCTCCGAGCGTGGCTTCAGCCAGCCGGCCACCGATCTCGCGCAGTGCACGGCGGGTGCTCGCGTCCTTCACCTGCTTGGCGTAGTTGCCCAGGTTGGACGTGGACGGGCAGCACTCAGGGAGCCCGGTGGCGTAGGCGATGCCGCCCATGCGCTCGACCTTGCCCGTGCTGGCCATGTAGTCGGCAAGTTGGACAATGTCGGGCTCTCCACCCTTGCGCTCGACAGCCACCAGCCACTCGAAGATGTGCCCGTGACTGCCAGCGAAGAAGTCCCCCGGGGTCAGGGTGGCCGACACCTCCGCGATCTGGAGAGGGTCCAGCAGCAGCCCACCCAGCAGGGCGCGCTCAGCCTGGATGGCCTTTGGTGCGGACCCGTTCACTTGGACGCGCTGCGTGTTGCAGCCTCGACCGCCCTGGCGGCTTCCTCGTAGGCATGGGCGCAGCCCCGATACCACTCAGCGTCTTTGGACTGGTTGCACAGACCCGCCAGCCGTCTCGATGCCCGCGCCGACTCCCGCAGCGCCTCCACCAGAACCGCGCTCACAGGAACACCTGCGGAGCACGGGACTCCTCCTCTTGGGGGTCGAGGGTCCACGCCAGCAGCGCTTGCGCAAGGCTGGTTGCCTGAGCCCGGGTCAGCGAGATCGCGGTGGCCCCGTGGTCGTCCTTCAACGACAGGTCCACCAGACCGGCCGAGCCGAACTCTCCCCGCACCAAGATCAGCCGAGTCACCCCGTTGATCTCATGGTCCCGACCGCTGATGAACACCAGCGGATCTACATTGAGTGTCTTCACTTGCTCCCCCTCTTGGCCGCTTCGACCTTCGCCTTTGTCTCTTGCACCAGGTTGTAGAACCCCGGGTAAAGGGGCTCATGCGGGTACACGTCCCGCACCCAGAACGTCTCGCCCTCCACCCGACCCATCTCCGCGAGGATGGCACGCTGCTTAGCCAGCGCTTCGGGCCGGCACTCCTCGCAAGCGAAGTTCTTGGTTTCCACGCGGTCGCCAGTGCTGACCAGGTAGGCCCCGTGCCTCAGTCCGCTCCCATCACAGGGAGGGCAGCGCCAAGCAGGTGCAGCCGCCAAGCAATCCTCCAGGTGGTGCTGGCGCATGGTGCGGGGACATGGCGCGGCGTCCCCGGTCTTGTGTGGCCAGATCGCCCGGCCCTTTGCTGCGGTGATGTAGTGCTTGATCGCGCCGTTGAGCCGATGGCCTTCGACGGTGTCAACGGTGGACTCACGGTCACAGCCGGCGATCTGGGCCATCTCCCTCAAGTGGGGGAGCATCTTGAGCCACTTGCTGCGGGTGGGCTTGTACGGGAAGCCCATGATCTCGGTGAAGTGCTGTCGCCAGAGGACAGCCGCGAAGCGTGCCAGGGGGTCACTGTCGGTGGACAGGTTGGGGCCGTCCCGCTCGCCCTTGTTGTCTTTGGGTTGGGTTGGGTTGGGTTGGGTTGATCTCTTTGGTTCGGTAGGTGGTGGGGTTGTGGTTCGCGAGGTGGTTCGCTTCTCGTCTACGACACCTGTATCCATGGGGGTCGAGGTGGTTCGCGAGGTGGTTCGCGAGGTGGTGGGGTAGTGGTCCGCTCCTTCACGCAGGCTCCAGAACCCGTATTTGGCCGGATCCGTCTTGGTCCCAGCAGCCACCAGCACCAGAGCACCAATGGCCTCCAGCCCTGTCAGCATCTCCTTTGTGCGGCGCTGCGTACACTTGGCGCCCTGCATGACGTAGCGACGGCTCAACGGCTGCGGGACAAACCCGCAAGTGTCCGCCTTGTCCCACTGCCAGATCCAGAACGCGACCTCTTCGGGCGTCTCCAGCAGGGCAAGGACCCCTTTTGGGATGGCCAGGAACGGCGTCTTGTTGCCGCTCACCGCTGCTCCCAGGGGTTGCCGCCTTTGATGTCCTTTGCCAGTTCGGTGAAGCACCACTCCAACACACCGAATGCCGGCCCGTTGTGCTGGTCGTTACGCAACCGAGCCTCTGTGCCCCGGTGATGGCGGTCCTCAGCCTCACGCTCCAACCACGCCACCAACTCGGCCCGTGGGATGAGGTCGGCGTCTTCGACCATCTGGGCGGCTCGCTTGAGCGCTTCGGCTTCAATCCGCAGGGCGCGCACCACAGGCGTACCGGTGGACCGGGTCTTGTCGTTCATTGCTTTCTCTCGTTCGGGTTGGTGGGCTCGTCCTGTCCCACCCCCCTCTCGTCAGATGTTGCCGGGGATCAACCAGCTACTGACGAGAGGGGTACCGCACGAACGCGGAGAGAGAGACAGGTCACAAGACCGAGGTCATTCTACAGCAGCGGGGTGCTGGGTGCAAAGGGTCAAGGGGCGCTTTCCAGCGCTGAGACGAGGCTGGGTCACAGTCGCCGCCTACCCTTGAATCGTTCCCAGATGGCAGACCGTTGGCGCCACCCAGGACAGGGGAGGGTGTTGCCCGGCCGGGGCCATCCGTCGTCATCGCACCCCGCAGCGTCGGCCCAAGCGACCATCGCCTTGGGATCTGGGCCCTCGGGGTCCACGGCAGCGCACCCCGCGATGGTGTGGGGGCCCTCCCACCGAGGGGAGTGGGCGCAGGAGTAGCAGTCGCGGACGCTCACGACGCACCCCCAAACATTGACACCTGGGCAGCGCCCTCCTCGTTGCGCAGGTTCCTCACGGCGGTGCGCCAATACTCGTCCTTCAACTCGACCCCGACGTAGCGCCGACCCAACGACAGGACGCCAACCCCCTCGGAGCCGATGCCGCCAAACGGGGACAAGACCACGTCTCCGGGGTTGGAATACAGGCCGCACAGCCGCTCGATCACGTCCAACTGGAGCGGGCACATGTGCTTCTCGTCCGAGCTCGCTCGCGCCTCGCGCACGTTCAGGGTCCGCCCCTGGTCCACGTTCCACCACACCGGGAGCGGGGTCAGGCCAGCCCCCGTGTCACCGTTGGTTCGCCAGATGGGGGAGGCCCATTCCTGCCACTGACGCAGCGGGAACGTCTCAGGAGTGTGCGAGACGGGCACCATCATCTGTTCCTCGTCCGGGGTCAGCGGCGGACGGCGAAAGATGAGCAGGTAATCAGGCATGCCCACGCGGTTGCGGGTGCTGTCCTGGCGGATGTTCTTGTACAGCAGCCCGTGGCTCTTGGTCCGCTGCATCTCTGTCACCGGGTCTTTCCAGATGGTCACCCTCGATACGTAGTGGAAGCCGGCATCTTCGTGGGCCTTGATCACGGCGCCGCTGAAATCGCGGATCCCGATGTAGCCCTCCTTCGACTTCCGAGCGGGCAGGTCCGAGACGTGGACACAGCACATCCTGCCCGGACGCACGGCGCGGAACATCGACTGGAGCAGGAAGCGGTAATGCTCTCCGAACTCCTGATCGCTGGCACAATTGCCCATGTCGCGCTCGGAGTCGCTGTAAACGAACAAGTCCGAGAACGGAGGCGAGTAGATGGACACATCTACGCTGGCCCGGGGCAGTTGCTTCACCACTTCCACGCAGTCTCCCCGGTACATGGTCCACGCGTCGCCGTGTTCAGAATCCAGGCACTTGATCATGATGTCTCCCCGATTGTCTTCAGCCAGGTCGGCACTCGCGCGACATGCGCGGGCCGGTAGTCGTCGTGCCTGCTCAGGCGAATCGCTGCCGAGCGGCTGAATGCGTACATCTTCGACTTCATCGCAGCATGCTGCTGTGACTTGCGATGGATGGTGCGCCAGATGGCTTGCTCAGTCGCCGCCATGACGACGTGGACGGTGACCCTACGCTCTTGGCCAAACCGCCACGACCGACGCACGGCCTGGTAGAAGCCCTCGTAGCTGAACGAGCCGCCCATGAAGACCTGACGCGCGCAGTGCTGCCAGTTGAGGCCCATGCCGGCGATCTTGGGCTTCGTGATGATGACCCCGCCTTCATCGGCGAACCGGAGCAGCTGGGCCGCCTTCTGTTCTGGCTTGTCCGAGCCCCGGACCGTGATCGCGTCAGGTAGCAGGGCCTCGACGGCGTCTTGGTCGTAGTTGGTCTCAACCCAGATGATCCACGGCTCGTCAGGCTCGCGCCACACCTGGCCGACAGCGAAGCGGGCGCGGTCGTTGGCGGTCAGCCGCTTCTCTTGGTGGATGCTTGTGGCACTCATCTCCGGCTGACGAAAGAGCATCCCATCGGCGCGGCCCTCGAGCAAATCGACGCTGACCAGATGCTTCTCGATGTTCAGGGGCGGCAACACGTATCCGTCGTCGCTGAAGTGGTCGCCCATGTGAGACGGCTTGCCGACGCAGCGTGCCCAGGTGGTCACCCAGCGCCAGAAGTCGTCAACGGCGTGCATCTTGAGGCGCCATGGCTGGACGGTGTCGCCGGGGTCGTTGATAAACCAACGCGCACGCATGACCGACTCAGACATGACGCCGAGCCATTCGGCATGATTGCCGAGCTCGACATGGTCATTCGGGCTGGGGGTCGCGGTGCATGCGAGCTTGTACGGCGTGTCCATGAACTGCTGGATCAGCCGGTTGCGCATGCGGCCGTGTGCATTCTTCAGGATGCTGGACTCATCCAAGACCACGCCACTGAATGCGGCCGGGTTCAGTTTGTGGAGTTGGTCGTAGTTCCACACGCATATCGGTGCGTCATGAGAAAACGCCACCACGCCGCTGATCCCGAACTTGGCAGCCTCCCGCTCCGTCTGGCGAACCACAGCAAGCGGAGCCAAGATCAGGACTTGGCTCCCGGTCTGAACGTAGACACTTCGGGCCCACTCCAACTGCATGATGGTCTTGCCCAGACCCGTGTCAGCGAAGACAGCCGCCCGTCCCAACGCCAGCGCCCATTCTACAATCGCTGATTGGAAAGGGAAGCACGGCGACGCTTCCAGCGACACATGAAAGCCTGACGCCGTGTGTGCTGCGTGCTTGTTTGCGCAGAACTGAGCATAGCTCACAGGTCACCCCGCAGCGCCTTGGCCACCTTGGCTTGGGGCAGTTGGAGCACGTCCGCCACAGCCTGGAGTCGGTTTGCCTTGGGCATGACGCGCCCGCTCTCCATGTTCTTGACCTGCTCTACGGACAGGTCGCACAGCTTCGCCAGGTGCTTGCGGGTCCAACCCTTGGACTCGCGGTGCTGGCGGATCAAATCACCGATGGTCATCGGTTGTCCCCCGAGCCCTGAAGGGTGCCTCGTGCCTTGCGGCTGGCCAACTTGTCGAGGTTCGCCTGGGCCACGTCGGACAGGCTGACGCCCAGCTCCTGGGCCACTGCGGCCACGTACCACAGCACGTCACCGAGCTCGGCCGCCATGTCGTCACGCTGCTGCTGGGTCAGTTGCCCACCACTGTCGCGTAGCACCTTCTTGGCCTTGTTCGCGATCTCGCCCGCCTCCCCCGACAACCCGAGGGCCGCGTAGGTCAGGCCCAGCGCTTCACCCTTGCCCGGGTAGATGGCGGTCTGTGCTGATTCGGTCTCGTACTCGCTAAAATGCATTGGTGTACCTCCGACCCACACTTAGGCACATCGGGCCTCTGTGTGCAACCCAACCCGCACAACAGGCGGGCTATACGGGTGGCGACCGTTATTCACCAGATGAATGGGCCGGGTATGGTCGGCCTGTGTATGATGTTTGGGCGAGGTGAGACGAAATGACCGACCGCATCAAAGCATCCCGGGCACACAGCAAGGCGGTGGGCCGGTGGATTCGGGCAAAGGCGACGAAAGAATGTGGGGCGCTCGGTGCTGCTCGCTACGAGCAAGCAACTGATGAGATGCGGCACACTTGGCGCATCCGAGAGCAGGCATACGGGCGCGGCTAAGCGGTAAGGGTGGATAAATGCGACGGACAAGCGAAGTCCCAGCCTACGGGGTGTCAAAATGAGCAGCAACGACCGAGGGCTGTCAAGTCGGCTCGACTGGACTGTCGAGCAACTGTCGGAGGGGCCCACCACGGCCGCCTCACTGGCCCGGCTGGCTGACGTGAGCCCCAAGACCGTGCGGCACTGGCTGGACGCGCTGAAGGGCGAGGGCATGGTTCAGGTGGTGGGCACCATCCACACCGGTCGGCGGGGCAAGCCGGCCAAGGCATGGGGGCTGCTGTGAGCGACCGAGCGATGACGAAGGAGGAGCGCACCGAGGACATGTGGGCCGGGCTCGTGTTCCTCGTGGGGTTGGTGATGTTCTGCTGCGGGCTGGGCGCTGGCTTCGCCCTGTGGGGTGGGGCATGAGCAAGGCTGTGACGGTGCGCTGCATGAACTGCAAGGCAACGCACGATGTGGTCCCCTCCAAAGGCTGGTGGGAATCCGGTGGGGTTGTTCGCTGCTGCCTGATGCACGGGCAGGTGTGGACCCACAAGGGGGCGCCGCGGGTTGACGGTCCCTTTGTGGCTGTGGCCAAGTGGCCGAAGACCCAGCCCTGCGCCAACTGCCACGGGGCGGGGGAGGGGTGCGTGCACTGCAACGAGACGGGGCGCATGACTGCGGCTCAAGTGGAAGACTACAACCGGTGGGCGAAGGAAAACGCCGACCTTGGGGGGTTCTGATGAACGCGGAGTTCCGCAAGTTGGTGTTGCGAGCAGTCACCGAGGATGACAAGCCGGTGTTGCGCGCCATCGAAGAGGACGCCTTGTCCGAGCTGATGGAGGACGGGGTCATCCGCTACAGCGGGAACCGCTGGTGGTTGACCCGCACCGGTGCCGCCGAGGCGCGGTGGGCACTGGCTGAGAGCAGGCACAAGGCGATGGAGGCACTGCGCGAGCAGCACCGGGCCCGCATGGCCCGCGTCAAGGCCGCCACCCTCGAGGGGGTGGAGTGATGAGGGACGCACTGCACGAGTTGGCCTTTAGGTGGTTGAAGGCGTCCGAGGGGGCTCTCCGTCTCTCGGAATACGAAACAGAAGAGGGTAACCGCATCGCGGCGGCACGCTTGGAGGAGTGCGCCACGGTTCAGCGCACACAGGCAATTGAGCTGCTGGCAGTCCTCAACGAGTTCTCAGGGGGTGAGTGATGGGCGAGACGATGACCATGCAGGCCAGCGAAGGGCTGGGCAAGTTCGCTGCGGCCATGGCCAAGGCACAGGGAGACATGGGCAGCGCGCTCAAGAGCAGCCGCAACCCGCACTTTAAGTCGATGTTCGCTGACCTCGCGTCGGTGGTCGATGCTGTCCGGGGGCCCCTGTCCGCCAACGGCATCGCCTTTGTGCAGATGCCCACCTCAGACGGCAACACGGTCAGCGTCACGACACGCCTGATCCACGCCTCTGGCGAGTGGCTGCAATGCACCCTGTCGGCGACCCCTCGCAAGAGCGACCCGCAGAGCGTGGGGTCTGTGGTGACCTACCTCAAGCGGTACACGTTGCAGGCCATGTGCGGCATCCCCTCGGCCGATGACGACGGAGAGGGGTCTATGGCCCGGGGTGAGCCTGAGCGCCAGCAGGAGCGCCCTCAAGCCTTCGACCGCAACGCTGCGGTTGCCACCATCGAAGCGGCGTGGAGCGAGCACTACAAGGGCACCGCTGCCGACTGGGCGCAGTCCGTGGGCTTCGACCTGAAGCAGGAGACCCGAGACGGGCTCATCCACCTGCTGCAGGACGTGCAGGCCGGGACCGTTCGTGGCGCGGACGGGCTGCGCAAGTGAGCCCGCTGGCCTGGGCCTGCGTGCTGGTCATCGAGGCCGGGCGCCTGGACTCCCCGCTGGTGTGGCGCGCAGCCTTCTGCTTGTTCCGCCGCCACCACGACGACAGCGAGCTCAGCGCGTGGGTTCACGATGACCTTGTGGCCCTCGCCTGCAGCCTCAGTGACCCCATCCCCGTCTCCGTGTGGGACGACCTCGCGGGCTCCTCTCTGTGAGCCCCATCAACCAGCGCCGACGGTCGCCTCTCACCCCGTGCATCTCGCATTGGGCGACCGTCGGCGCTTTCCCTTTGGAGATGACATGAAAACTTATCTGCACATCGACATTGAGACGCTGCCGGCGCTCTACATGACTCCGGCCGAGCGTCAAGCCTACGCCTATGCCCACGTCCCGAAGACGTACAAGAAGCCGGAGAGCATCGCCAAGTGGGTGGACGCCAACACGGACGAGCAGTGGCGGCGCACGTCGTTGGATCCGCTCTATGGCATCACATGGATGGTGGGATTGGCCGTTAACGGCCAAGACCCCGAGGTCTTGATCGGCGACCCAAACAACCCGGGCCAAGTACTGAAGGCGCTAAGTGAGTATGTGGGGATGGTCTACGAGAGACACGGGGCGCCGACATGGGTCGGGAAGTCCTGCCGACGCTTCGATCTGCCATGGTTGGCACAGCACGCGATGCTCTACGGTTGCGGCTCGTTGAGCGCTACGCTGCTGGATGTGCTGGCGTACCCCTTCGACAAGCGCGTGCAGGACGTAGGCGAATTGTGGCCCAGCCAGAAGCGTTTGAGCCTCGACCCCATGGCGCGCTGGCTGGGTGTCGGCGGTAAGTCTGACGGGATGCACGGCTCCAAGGTCTACGATGCGTTCCTTTCTGGTGATGTCGAGAAAGTCGCTGACTACTGCGCTCAGGACGTTCGGAGCACCCGCGATGTGTGGCGGCGACTGACGGGCGCACTCGATGGAAGGGGGGAGAGGCCCACACTTGAGCCTATCCCTGCGGAAGTTGCCGCTTTGCTGTCGCCATGACCTGGGACCAACGAGCGAAGCGGGGCGCACGCTCTCGCACCTTCGACACACCAACCAAGGGGGCCGCTGTGGCTGCACGGGTAGACGCCATCAAAGCGAGCCACGCAAAGCACCCGGACTGGGGATGGCAGACCGTGACCCCGGAGCCGGTGCCCCTGACCGACGCCGACTGGGACGCCTTGCAGGTGCCTGCGATGACCGGTGCGCAGTGTGACGCGATCCACGGGTGGAAGCCGTGAGCAACAAGGCACGAACAACCAACGGGCTCCGATGGTGGGGAAAGTGCATCCTGCACAACTGCATCATCCACCCGTGGCTACCGCTGTTTGACGCCATCGATATGGCATCGATGAGGCACAAGGGGCGCCCGTCTCGGGTTGCCTCGGTGGTCTTTCAATTGCACGACAAGACCGCGCCGGTGGGGGGTGGGTGATGACCGCAGTCCAAGCCGTCACCAGCACCGAGGTCAGCTTCTGCGTCCCCGTCGCCCCGTACGGCAAGCCACGCCCGCGGGTGACCGCTCGCGGTACCCACATGCCCAAAGCCTACGACGCGTGGCGGACCCAAGTCCGCTGGCACCTGGGCCGGCTCAACGGCTGGGAGACAGCAAAAGCGCACCAGCCCGTAGAGTTGGACAGCGCGATGTTCTGCAAGCGCCCGCAGCGACGACCGAAGCACGTCCCCGCTGACTTGTGGGCCTCGGGGCTGCCCTACCTGGCCACCAAGACGCCCGACCGGGACAACGCGGTGGGGTCGCTGATGGACGCGTTGAACGGCATCGCATGGCACGACGACTGCCAAGTGCAACTGGGCCGCGTCTACATGTGGGTCTGCGCCGAGGGTGGAGAGCCCCGGTGCGAGCTCACGCTACGCAGGCTGGGCCTGCATGGGGGGCCGGCATGACCCGGTCTGAGCTCGCAGTGTGGCTGGCCCAGAAGGCTGAGGTGCTGGAGGGGCAGGCGCAAACGGCGCGGTCCTTCGCACCCCACGGATCCACGGCTGGCCAGGTGCAGGCGGCTGAGGCTGAGCGCTACCGAGAGGCGGCACGGCTACTGCTGGGCGATGTGCCCACCTACGTCGGCGCGCAGTGCCAGTGCATGGACGCGGAGGGCAGCAGCGGGCCTGACGAGTTCTGCCGCCACTGCTTCGGCTCCGGCGTCCATAGGGGCAAGCAGTGACCGAGGCCGAGCACCTACTGGAGGAGCGGGCCGCCATCATCTCCGAGGGCTGCGGGGTCTCCCAGCGCGAGGGTATGCGGCGGGCACTGGCTCAGCGCGCACAGGAGGAGGCATGCAGATCTGCGAGTTCTGCTACACCGACCACAACGCCTACCTACGGGCGGAAGCGGTAGCCCGGGTCGACCAGTTCCAGGGCGGCGAGCCCTCCCCCCGTTGTAGGTCCGGGCGGGCGCAGTCTGTACGCTGAGGACAGACACGCGCATCCAGTTGGGGCGTCGGGGCAGGGGCATCACCAGCCCAGACCTTGCACTGCGCCTGGATCTCGGCCCAGTCGCCCTTCACCGCGACTCCACGAGATCGCGGGGTTCCCTGACAGCACGCGGACAGGTGTACTGCTTCGGGCACTCAGCACACACGCGCGGATCTGGCTCGGGCTGTGGCCTGCCCGCGTCGGCTGGTCCAGCCCAGGAGGCGCACAGCTTCGCGAGCTCGGCCCAGCGGTTCAAGGTGTCCCCTCGGTGGTGCTGGACCCTGACAGTTCAAGGCCCGGGGCGCGCACCGCGAAGTCCTGGAGCGTCAGATATCCGCCCCAGATCAGCGCCGACAACATGAACAGAAACAGCACGGGCACCACGATGACCGGTCGCAGGAGGGATGCGATGCGCTTCTCTCGGTCGCGCCGCGCCTCCTCGGCCTCAGCCCAAGCCTTCAGCGCGGGCTCTACCTTTGTCCTCAGCTCATGTAGTTGCTGCTCGGTGGACGCCATCTGCTTGTCCGACTGTGCGGCCGCACCTGCAGCAGCGCCGTGCATGTGCCACACACGGCTGACGGTGGTGTCCAAGAGCGCCTTCAGTCGTTGTAGCTCTTGGACGATTGCGGCGGTGTCAGACATCAGCGCGCTACTCGGCCCGCGCGGTGCGCACGGTGTCCACGAGCTCGCCGGCCTCGCGCATGATCTTGCCGGCCTCGCGCATGGTCAGCCGCTTGTCGGCTGCCGCGTCCACGCACGCCGCCACCACGTCCATGGCCTGCTCGAGGATCTCGGGGATGTCCTGTGCGTCGATGTTCAGGGCGGCCAACTTCTCGGCGAGGCCGTCCACGCGCTGGCGGACCTGGTCGATGTTCTTGGGCATGGTGCCTCCGGGGTGGTTCAGGCTTGGAAGCGCGCGGACAGTTCAGCGACGCTGGCGCCCTTGGGCATCAGCGGGTGGCGGATGTCGTTCTTGCGGGCGTTGATCTGGGCGTGGGTCAGGCAACCCAGACGCTCCCACCCCATCTCGATGAAGTGCTCCCGCGCCCACTCGACGCTCTCGACCAGCATCGACGCGCTCAGCGGCGGGTAGAAGCCGGGGACCTCGCGACCCTTGCTGGGCAGGTACAGCGGGGCCTCGATCTCGCCTGCAATCCCTCGGGACCTGGTCGACGCGCTGATGTAGGGGACACCCAGGCCAAACGCGTTGCTGTTCGGGTTGTCCAGGCCCTCGGAGCCGCCCGCATGGTAGGCGCGCTGTCCCGGCGGGGTCACCAGCGCCGGGCCCTCGGGGAACCAGACCGCGTTGTAGCCGCCCCACGCCTTGCGCCGCTCGCGCTCGGCCAGGTCCTCCATCTTCGACATGATGGTCTCGCGGCTGTACGCGCGCGGGTCGTAGGTGTCGAGGTCGCCCAAGTAGGGCACCGTGAACCAGTGCAGCACCAGCAGATGCGGCGTGATCTTGCCGTGGCCGGTCAGGGGGTACG
>Ga0208542_1000691_pt1 | contig 15142 bp, 20 predicted proteins | sample DEB08_DNA_3_FD_185495 | JGI IMG/M metagenome (GOLD analysis project Ga0208542, IMG submission 185495) | Aqueous microbial communities from the Delaware River and Bay under freshwater to marine salinity gradient to study organic matter... | ecosystem: Environmental > Aquatic > Marine > Coastal ... | reverse complement strand
TGGATAATCAAGATGATCCTCCAAAGCGTAAGCGGGGTAGACCTAGGAAAGACGAGGTAGTTAAGAAGACTACTGGCTCTAGGGGTAAGGTAGGTAGACCTAAAGGTGATGCTTCGATTATTAATGAGTACAAGGCTAGGATGTTAGCTTCCCCTAAGTCTCGTAAAGTATTAGACAGTATCTTTGATGCAGCACTAAATGATGACCATAAGAATCAAGCTGCTGCTTGGAAGTTAGTTATGGACAGGATGTTACCCCTTAGCTACTTTGAAAAAGATAGTGCCGGTGGGCGCTCTGCGGTATCCATAACTATCTCAGGTATAGGTAGTGGGTCTGTAGAGACAGATGTTACACCTAAAGAACCTATTGAAGGAGAGTTTAAAGATGTTTAAGTACTTCAGTAGGGATGAGTTTACTTGTCAAGCCACAGGCGAGAATGAGATAGAAGATGAACTGATTTTTGCCCTAGACGAGCTTAGAGAGCACTGTGGCTTCCCTTTTGTTATCACAAGTGGCTATAGATCACCTGACCATCCTATTGAACTAGGTAAGAAACGACCGGGTACACATGCACAAGGTATTGCAGCGGACATAGCTGTGTCCTCTGGTTTACAAAGGTACACTATAGTAAAGAATGCTGTTAAGTTAGGCTTTACTGGGATTGGTGTTGCCGGAGGCTTTGTGCATGTGGACATTAGAGTTACTGATACACCTGTAATGTGGACATATACCTAGCCACTGCGTGGCGCGAATAGCGGAGCTATTAGTTAGTGCTTACTAACAGAGAATACAAGAAAACCTTAGCACAGCAAGAGGATCTAAACTGGGACGGTGATCCTGATTTAGATGCTGAGTATGAGTGTGCAGAGGAAGAAGATTTAGACGAGTACATAGTCAGATGGTTCTATGACTAAGAGAGTAGCGAAGTAAATGAGTGACTTTAAGACTAAATTCTATAGTGCCATCAATGAGGCTGTAGTATCCCCAGAAGAAGCTCAACAAGAGTTTGGAGAAGAAGATTTTAGATGGGCTGAAACAAAAATAGGAGATGACTCACCTACTGGTAAGCCCCAAATTTACATAAATGATGCTAAATTCAAAAGGTTTAATGCTGGCCCTAACTATAGAAAAGAGATGCTTATAGGAGAAGGTTTACATCTTATAAAAGAAATAGACCCTGAAAGAGCAGAACGCTTATATCAAAGTGCTGTTACTGACCCTGTTACACGAGGATGGTTAAAAGAGTCTTACAAAAGAGAAGCGGAACGCGGTGAAAAAAGACCTTTTGACAAATGGGTCAAACACTCACGTTTAGACCAAATAATAGGCGGGTACTTACTAGGAGGTAATAAATCTTCTGTCCCTACTATGCGAGATTGGCCTACAGAAAGACTGCCTTATGGTAAACAATTTAAGACTGAGCTTGAAAAATTAAAAAAAGATTTAGACTTATAAGTGACTGAACTAAACATACAACTGCTAGATTGGCAAAAGCAAGTCTGGGCGGATGACACTAGATTTAAGATTGTAGCTGCTGGTAGACGTACAGGTAAGTCCAGACTAGCAGCATGGATGTTGATTGTTAATGCCCTACAGGCAGACAAAGGGCATGTGTTCTATGTAGCTCCAACACAGGGACAAGCCAGAGACATTATGTGGCAAACACTATTGGAGCTGGCGCACCCTGTTGTAACCTCTAGTCACATTAACAACCTACAGATTAAGCTGGTCAATGGTGCAACCATCAGCCTCAAGGGTGCTGACAGGCCAGAGACTATGCGTGGTGTGTCACTAAAGTTCCTAGTGATGGACGAGTACGCAGACATGAAGCCTGAAGTCTTTGAGCAGATCCTTAGACCTGCCTTGGCTGACCAGAAGGGTGCTGCACTGTTCATTGGTACACCTATGGGGCGTAATCACTTCTACGACCTGTACAAGTACGCAGAGCTAGAGGACGATGAGTCATACTCTGCATGGCACTTTACAAGTTATGACAATGAGTTGTTAGACCCAGATGAGATTGACCTAGCTAAGAAGTCTATGTCATCCTACGCATTCCGTCAAGAGTTTATGGCATCCTTTGAAGCTAGAGGCTCAGAGATGTTTAAGGAAGACTGGGTTGTATTTGGTGAGTCACCGGAGATAGGTGACTACTACATAAGCATTGACTTAGCTGGCTTTGAGGACGTAAGCAAGAAAAGAACTAAAAACTCTAAGCTGGATGAATCAGCCATTGCTGTTGTAAAAGTAAATGAGAATGGCTGGCACCTAGAGAACATCATACATGGTCGCTGGGACTTAGCGGAGACAGCTAGGAAGATATTTGAGGCTGTTAGGGACTACAGGCCCATTAGTGTAGGCATAGAGCGTGGTATATCCAAGCAAGCTGTTATGTCTCCCCTAATGGACTTGATGAAGCAGCGTGGTAGATTCTTTGTTGTAGAAGAACTAACCCACGGTAACCGTAAGAAGACAGACAGAATCATGTGGGCCTTACAGGGTAGATTTGAGAATGGTCAGATTACTCTAGGCAAAGGTGAATGGAACAGTAGATTCTTAGACCAGTTGTTTCAGTTCCCTGACCCACTGACCCACGATGACCTTGTGGATGCCTTTGCGTACACAGACCAACTGGCTAAAGTAGCCTACAGTTATGACTTTGAGATTGATGATCTTGAAGTCTTGGATGCAGTAACAGGATATTAACATGCCCAAGAAAGGACTATATGCCAACATTCATGCCAAGCGTAGGCGTATTAAAGCCGGTAGCGGTGAAACGATGCGTAAACCCGGCAGTAAAGGCGCTCCTACCGCTAAATCGTTCAAGCAAGCAGCCAAAACAGCCCGAAATAGAAAATTACGAAGGGGTCGGTAATGGATTACGGTGATAATGACGTTCTGTCGAGCGATGAACACCTAGAAAACTGGGTAATGGCTAAGTGTGACTCGTGGAGAGACCACTATGAGTCCAATTATGCAGAAAGATTTGAAGAATTCTACCGTTTGTGGCGTGGAATCTGGGCCGCAGAGGACATGGAGCGCAAAAGTGAGCGTTCACGTATCATTTCACCTGCATTACAGCAGGCTGTAGAGTCTAGTGTAGCTGAGATTGAGGAAGCAACCTTTGGTCGTGGTAAGTATTTTGACATTACCGACGATCTTGGGGACGCAGAGGCACAGGATGTCGTTTATTTGCGACAAAAGCTGCATGAGGACTTTGAGAAGACACAGATACGTAAGCAAGTAGGTGAGTGTCTAATCAACAGTGCTGTGTTTGGTACTGGTGTAGCTGAAGTAGTGCTAGAGGAAGTCAAAGAGATGGCTCCTGCTACACAGCCCATCATGGACGGACAGTTACAGGCAGTAGGTGTTAACGTCACAGACCGTACAGTAGTTAAACTACGCCCTGTACTCCCACAGAACTTCCTGATTGACCCAGTAGCTACGTCCATTGAGGACGCTATAGGTGTTGCTGTGGATGAGTTTGTGCCACGACACAAGGTACAACAGCTACAAGAAGAAGGTGTCTACAGGAGCGTGTACGTAGGTCAGGCGGCTAGTGACTACGACCTAGAGCCAGATCAAGACCTAACGAGCTACGACGAAGACAAAGTACGCCTAACAAAGTACTATGGACTTGTGCCTCGCTACCTGCTGGAGGTAGGTGAAAAAGAAGCAATGCTTGATGAAGACGAAGACATTGCTGATATTGACATAGAAGAACCAGAGGCAGATGAGAATGAAAGCTACTACGTTGAAGCTATTGTTGTTATTGCTAATGGTGGTATACTGTTAAAAGCAGAAGCTAACCCATACATGATGCAGGATCGTCCTGTAGTGGCATTTCCTTGGGATATAGTACCCGGTAGGTTCTGGGGACGTGGTGTTTGTGAGAAAGGCTACAACAGCCAGAAGGCGCTTGATACAGAGCTACGTGCCCGTATTGATGCCCTAGCACTAACTGTACACCCAATGATGGCTATGGACGCTACAAGGCTCCCTAGAGGCTCTCGTCCAGAAGTACGCCCCGGCAAGATTCTATTGACCAACGGTGACCCTAAAGGAGTCATCAATCCCTTTAACTTTGGTCAGGTTAGTCAGATTACATTTGCACAGGCAGCAGAACTACAAAAGATGGTTCAGATGTCTACAGGTGCTATTGACTCCGCTGGTATCCCCGGCAGCATCAATGGTGACGCTACGGCTGCTGGTATCAGTATGTCCCTTGGTGCAATCATCAAGCGTCACAAGCGCACCCTGATTAACTTCCAGCAGTCTTTCTTGATTCCATTTGTTAAGATGGCTGCTTGTCGTTACATGCAGTTTGACCCAGAGAACTATCCTGTTAAGGACTACAAGTTTAACACTACGTCTACTCTAGGCATCATTGCCCGTGAGTACGAAGTAACGCAGCTTGTGCAGCTACTGCAAACCATGCCAGCAGAGTCTCCACTGTACAACACGTTGATTCAGTCAATCATTGACAACATGAACCTGTCTAACCGTGAAGAACTGATGGCTAAGTTGGCTCAGGCAGAGCAAGCATCACAGCCTACACCTGAACAACAGCAGATGCAACAAGCGGCTGCACAGGCACAGATGGCTTTCCAGCAGTCACAGACAGCAGCACTCAACGGTCAGGCACAGGAGTCTAACGCTAGAGCGCAGAAGATTGCTACGGAAACTCAGTTGCTGCCTGATGAGCTTGAGATTGATAAGATTAAAGCTGCCACTAACAATCTGAAGGCAGGCACTGCTGACGATAAAGAGTTTGAGCGTAGGCTGAAGATTGCAGACATAGCTTTGAAAGAGAAGGATATAGACTTAAAAGAGAAAACATTAAAAACCCAAGGTAAGCAACAAGAGCAAAATGCTCAAGCAGAGCAGCAGCTTCTTAACAGACTATCTTAATGATTAATCCTGATCTAAAGCTAGCAGCGGTCTATGACTCCTTAGAGTCTAAGATCAACGCTGTAACAAAGCAAATTGGCCCTAAAGGAGACACAGGTGCTCAAGGGCCACAGGGGCCGCAGGGGCCACAAGGTATTCCCGGTAAGGACGGTGTTCCCGGTAGGGACGGTAAGGACGGCAAGGACGGTACAGACGGTAAGGACGGTGAAGCTGGCCCTGAAGGTTTAGGCATATCCTCTGTAGAGCTAGACATAGATGGTCATTTAGTATGTACCATGACGGACGGCTCTACTATTGATGCAGGCTCATTAGACGAGCTAGGCGCAGCTAGTGGAACTAAAGGCAGTTCAGTTGTCTACTCTAGTGGTGGTGGACGAGGCGAACAAGGCGAGACAGGGCCACAAGGGCCACAGGGCGAGACTGGCGCTCAAGGGCCACAAGGAATCCAAGGAATCCAAGGAGCCACAGGCCCCGCAGGACAGGATGGAAATGACGGCGCACAAGGGCCACAAGGGCCACAAGGGCCACAAGGAATCCAAGGAGCCACAGGCCCCCAAGGGCCAGCCGGAAATAACGGTCAAGACGGTCAGGATGGAAACGACGGTGCCACGGGTGCTCAAGGCCCCCAAGGTATACAAGGGCCACAAGGCCCAGCAGGCCCAGCAGGTTCTGGATCTACTTCCAGCACATTAACAGTATTTGGCAGGACTTTAAACAGTATTATAAGTTCTGTATTTAACAGAGCAGGGACATCAGTATTAAACTCAGCTTCTTCTTCAACTTTAGTTGCGGTAAGTAGAACAGCAACTACTGCAATAACACAGATACTAAATCGTTCAGGTTCATCAGTTATTGATCCTTCAGAACTAACAACTGTGACAGCTAGGTCTGGAGATGTTACACTACAAAACGCTGACTTGTTTGTACTACAAAGTAGGTCTAGTAACTTAACGCTAAAAGCAACAGGAACATTCTTTGTTGTTGCAGGTAGAACACAGAATCATTTAGTAGGGATATAGTAATGGCTAATAGATTTCCGTTAACTCTTGATGGAACAACAATTAAAGAACTACCTTCCGGTGACAACTTAGACCTTACTGGTTCAAGCATTAGTATTAGTGGCTCTCAGGGCACAGACGGTCAAGTGCTCACTTCAACAGGCTCTGGCATAGCATGGGAAGACGCAGCTTCTGGTGGGGGAGGTGCTCGCTGGACTCAGATTGCTACGAGCACGATCTCATCAGAAGTAGATAGCGTTGAGTTCACCAGCTTGGGCAGCTACGACGAATACGAGCTTAGGTTTATAAACCTCTTGGGCGCTGTGAACGGGGGTCAGTTAGTAATCCAATTTGACTATGGCTCTGGGTATCAGACTTCAGGTTATCGTTACAAGATGCAACTTTTTGGCGGGTCAAATGCTTCATATGATTATGATAATGGCACCAACAGTTCTTGGGCAGGGAGTGTTCGTGTTTCAAGAGCCAAGCTTCCCAGAGAAACAAGGACAGCAAGAGCAAAACCCTTTGGCAATGTAAGGTGGACAGGCTCTAGCAGCCTTTGGGTCAGTGAGTTTTTTGGTAACTCAAGCGAGGATGATTATGGGTTAGATAGAACTATTACTCTTGGGGCGCATGGTTCTAATGAGAACACAGCGCCAACCAAAATCAAACTTGCAATGTTCCAGAACGGCGTTTACGGAGGAACAGATAAAGGTTTGGTTTCAGGAAAATTCACCCTTTACGGACTATCAACTTCATAGGATCACAAAACAATGGCTAACAGATTTCCCTTAATTGTTGACAGTTCAGGTGTTGCTGCGCTTAAAGAACTACCTTCTGGAGACAATCTTGATTTAACTGGCAATGGCATAGTAGGCGCTGGCACTGTTGCACTCACAAACTTAACTGTTGGTGGGTCTCAAGGTACTGATGGGCAAGTGCTGACTAGCACAGGCTCTGGTGTGGCTTGGGCTGATGCAGCCGGAGGCGGCGGCGCTTGGAATGTTGTCTCCAGCACAACCGTGAGCAGCGCGGTTGCCTACATTGAGTTTACGATATCAGGCTATGACAGTTATGAGATCAGGTTTTCAGATATCAACGATTTCACCATGAATGGAGTGAGTCGTAATTTGCAGGCTTATTTCAGCACAAATGGCGGAACAAGCTACTCAAGCAATTGCAATTGGGTTTACACAAACACAAGCACTCGCAGCACTGGCTCAGGGATAACCAACTCGGGAGGGTTAACTGGGTATGTCAGGCTGAGTGACATATATGGTGATAACAGCTCTTCCAATGATTATGCATTGTCGGGATCGCTTACTTTAGAAAATAACAGCTCAAGCTCCTCACAAAAGCATGGCGACTTCAGGGTAATTCACTCAAGGGACTACAACAACCTTGACCCACATATCAAGCGTGGTGATTACGGAGTTAAAGAAACTTCCCCAATCAACAAGATCAAATTGAGTTTTGATGCAACGCAAAGTGGGCAGGCTCAATTCAACATTCCGGCGGGGTCAAAATTCACCCTCTACGGATTGGCAACTTCATAGGAGAACAAAATGAGCACAGGTGTATTCAAATTGGTCGATGGCGAAACCATCGAATTGACGGAAGAAGAAAACAATCAGCGCATCGCAGATGGCGAGGCAGCACAAGCTGAGTATGAGGCTGGCGCATGGCTTCGTGGTCGGTTGGAAGGATACGGCGATTGGCCTGACCAGCTTGACGAGATGTTTCACGACTTTGACGCATGGAAGGCTCGCATCCAAACAGTTAAAGACAAATACCCTAAACCTGAGTAGTAAGAGGATAATCTATGGTTGTAACACGTACAGAGCTAACTCAAATAGTAGATCAAGTTAACAAGAAGTTTGAAGAACTAGAAGCTAAGATTAAAGAGTTAGAGGAACTAAATGCTAAGAATTCAGCACCATCTCGAAAAGTTACAAAACAAACACAGAAGGCTGCGTAATGGCGAAAGAAAAAGATTCGCGTCTCCAACGTGCTGGAGTCAGCGGTTACAACAAACCTAAACGTACACCAAACCACCCTACTAAATCTCATGTGGTGGTAGCTAAGGAAGGTGATAAAATAAAGACTATACGCTTTGGGCAACAAGGTGTTAGAGGTGCAGGAAAGAATCCTAATAGTCCTGAGCAACGAGCAAGGCGTAAGTCATTCAAAGCACGACATGCAAGGAATATATCCAAAGGCAAAATGTCTGCGGCATATTGGGCTGATAAAGTTAAATGGTAGTAAGGAGAATACTATGCCAAATGTAGCTGGGAAAAAGTATAGCTATACCGCTAAAGGTAAAGCAGCAGCGGCTAAAGCTCGCAAGCGTCAGAACATGAAACCTAGAGCTTCAGGTGGGCGCAGAGGCCGCTAACAATGATAGCAGAGATAAGTGCAATTGTCGCTGGTGTTAACGCTGCAACATCCGCTATTAAGCGTGTAGCTGAGACTACCAATGACATCTCAAGTATCTCTAGTTTTCTATCGACACTTGGTGGTGCAGAGGTTGAGTTAGCAAGAGCGCAGAACGAAGGCAAGCTGTCTGAAGGCGATGCTGTTAAAGCTGCGCTCGCTAAGAAGCAGATACAAGACACTATGAAGGAGATCAAGGATCTCTTTACAATCAGTGGCAATGCTCAACTATACAATGAAGCTATGTCTGCTATGGCTGAAGCAAGGAAGACTAAACAAGCTGAACTTGCCCGTAAGGCAGCAGCCAAGAAGAAATTTTGGAAGGACGTTAGAGAGATAGGTTCTGTGATAGCAGTATTGGTATTTCTGATACCTATGACTCTAGCAATTTTAATTGGATATTTAGTAAAATAACACTTGACAAACACGAAAAAGTATGATATAATATATAGGTACTTATCGTACATTCAGTATTCTTTAACAAAGGTAAAATACTATGACTCAAGAGTTAGAAACATACTTCAATAATTACTTTGCTATGTTTAGATCAGAAGGCTGGAAACAGTTAATCTCTGACCTACAAAGTAATGTTGGACAGATCAACTCAGTAGAAATGACTACGGATAACGATAACCTGAACTTTCGTAAAGGTCAATTAGCTATCCTAGCAACCATATTGAATCTTGAAACACAGATTGAAAACTCGCACTCTGAAGCAGAAACAGAAGAATCTGTCGATGAGGCTGTTTGATTTTAGATGTCCTTGCGGCAAACTGTTTGAAGATTTAGTTAAGTCTGATGTCACAACTTCTAGGTGCAGTTGTGGCAAGGACGCTAAACGTGTTATCTCCCCGGTGAGGTCTAATCTAGAAGGTATCAGCGGAGACTTCCCTGATGCACATGACAGATGGGTCAAGCGGCGGGAGCAGCACATGGCACATGAGCGAAGGCAAACCTCATAGAGAACCTTCATACTAAACATCTCCACAATACTAAGGTACGGAGTTAATAATGGCTAATATTATTGAACCTGAGCGTCAACAGGATAACCAAGAGAACGAACAACAACTGGATTTACTTGCACAAGTAGAGGAACAACAGGAGACTCCTGCACTACAGGAACCTGACATCCCTGACAAGTACAAAGGTAAGTCTGCTGAAGAACTTGTACAGATGCACCAAGAAGCTGAGAAGCTATTGGGCCGACAGAGTTCTGAAGTAGGTGAACTGCGTAAGGTTGTTGATACGTATATCCAGACACAACTCACTCAAGATACGCAACAAGCACCACAAGAAGTCGAAGAAGTAGATTGGTTTACAGACCCTGATAAGGCTGTAGATAGGGCTATTCAGAACCATCCTAAGATTAAGGAAGCTGAAGAAGTCACAAAGCAGTATAAGGCAAGCACTGCGCTATCAGAGCTACAACGTAAGCACCCTGATATGCAACAGATCTTGCAAGATGCTAACTTTGCTGAATGGATTAAAGCCTCCAATGTTAGGACTAAGCTGTTTGTAGCAGCAGACCAGCAGTACGATAGTGAAGCCGCTGATGAGCTATTTAGCTTGTGGAAAGAGCGACAAAGTATTGTACAGCAGACTGCCGCTGTAGAGGAACAATCTCGTAAGCAAGCAGTTAAGGCAGCCTCTACTGGTAATGCCAGTGGTAGTACTGAATCAGCACCTAAGAAGATCTATAGACGCGCAGACATTATTAACCTTATGAGAAACGACCCTGATCGCTATGCTGCTCTACAACCAGAAATTATGAAGGCATACGCAGAGAAACGGGTCAGATAGTATATCTTAGGAGATATTTATTATGACTGATTCCACATATCCCGCAACTGGCGGGTTCGTTGACAACACTAGCGCAGCTACTTTTATTCCAGAAATCTGGAGTGACGAGATTGTTGCTGCATACCAGAAGAACCTCGTCTTGGCTAACTTGGTCAAGAAGATGTCTATGGCTGGCAAGAAAGGCGACACCATCCATGTGCCTAAGCCTGTTCGTGGTGATGCTCACGCTAAAGCTGAGAACACTGCTGTAACGGTTCAGAACGCTACGGAAGGCGAAGTGCAAATCTCTATTGACAAGCACTTTGAGTACTCTCGTCTGATCGAAGACATCACGGACGTACAAGCTCTTAGCTCACTGCGTCAGTTCTACACGGAAGATGCTGGCTACGCTTTGGCGAAGCAAGTTGACACCGACCTGCACAGCTTGGCTACTGGCCTTGGTGCTTCCGGTACGTCTTCTACGACTTACCTCAACAACGGCGGTACGTTCTTCGCAGACGCTACCAACGGTTTGTCTACCTACACGGCTGACACGGTTGTTCCTGCTGACGTATTCACTGATGCTGCATTCCGTGGTCTGATCCAGAAGCTAGACGATGCTGATGTTCCTATGGAGAACCGCTGCTTTGTCATTCCTCCTTCAGTTCGCAACACCATCATGGGTATTGATCGTTACGTTAGCTCTGACTTCGTAAACAACGGTCAAGTCACTAATGGTCAAATTGGTCAACTGTACGGCATTGACGTATTTGTTAGCACCAACTGCCCTGTTGTTGAAACTGCTGCTGACAACTCTGCTTCTTCTGTAGACTCTCTGGGCGCTCTGTTGTTCCAGAAGGATGCAATTGTAATGGCTGAGCAACTGGGAGTTCGCTCACAGACTCAGTACAAGCAAGAGTTCTTGGCTAACCTGTTTACTTCAGATACTCTGTATGGTGTTTCCGTACTGCGTCCTGAGTCAGGTGTCACCTTGGTTGTTCCTAAGTAACAATCATTTAGCTGGGGGCTGCTACGGTGGCCCCTAAGCTTTATCTTTAAGGAGTGTATTATGTGGCAAGCATTGATTAGCCCTATAGCTAACCTAGCTGGTACCTTCCTTAAAAATAAAGCTGCTGAAAAGCAAGCTGTCCATGAGTCCAAGATGCGTAAGATTAATGCTGACGCAGACTGGGAAACTCAACAAGCCGCTGCATCACAGTCCTCTTGGAAGGACGAATGGTTTGCAGTTATATTGAGTTTACCTTTAATTGGAGCCTTCATCCCTGATATGGTTCCCTATGTACAACAAGGGTTTGCCGTATTGTCTACTATGCCTGACTACTACAAAGCATTCTTAGGTGGCGCTATTGCTGCCAGCTTTGGCATTAAAACTTTATCTAGCTGGGGCAAATAATGCAAATAAGTTTGTCTGACTTAGTATTAGATCAAGATGCAATAGATCGCCTAGCAAGTGGGGATATGTACTTTGGCCCACGCACGCCGTTTACTGATTGGCAACAAGCAGCTAGTGATTTAGCTAGAGAGTCTGAAGAAGAAGTAGCTGAACGTGCTATAGACTTATATAGTCAAGTAGATCCCGGCAGAGGCAGGGCTATGGGAGGCTCTACTGCCGACCTAGCTTTTAGAGAGATTGTGCAAGAGCCTGTTGCTGAATCATGGATGGATACCTATACAAGAGAAGGCTTGTCTCCATACAAAGTTGATCCTGTATCTGGAGAAAAAGTTTACATAAATACTCCTGCTGGAGTTAACCTAATTGACTTGTTGGAAGGAGAGGACAGGCAAGAGTATCTAGCTAAAAAAGAAGCAGGGTACGATGAGCGTTTAACAAATACTCCTTACAATGTAGAGACAGGTCTTTATGGTTCTAGCGCAGGAGACTATGGCACTAGAGTAATTCCTGAGACACCTTCTAAGCTTCAAGAAGTATTGTCAAGTCCTGTAGCTAGTATTCTATCTTCTTTTATTCCCGGCGGCCCAGCGTTACTAACTGCTGGTAAAGTTCTTTCAGGTACAGATGTAGGTCTTATGGAAGCTGCATCAGCAGTTGCTGGTACTGCTAGACTTGCAGGCACACCTACAGCAACAACGGTAGCTGACAACATAGAGTTTACCGCAGCAGTTGCTACAGGAGACCCTGTGTTAGCTGTGTTAAACAAAGGTACCGACCTTGTTGACGAGGACGGTGAAGTAATTGGGAGAACAACTCTTGGCAGAAAGTATACTACAGAAGCTCTTGACAAAGTAGGCTTAGATGCAGATACTTTATCAGAAGAATACAACATAAACCAAGATGATTTAGTCGAAGGTTTAGTTAAAACTGAGAAGGAGTTAGTAAAAGGTAGTTCTCTTGACGAGGCTTTACTACAGGGTCTAGGAACCTATGTTAGAGAAGGAGGATCTTTAGGTGGTCTTCCTGATCTTCCTGATTTACCAGACTTAGGTATAATACTAGAGACACCTGAGCTACTTAAAAAAGCAGAGGATGTTGTAAAAGAAGTAGGCTCTGTTGTAGATGATGTTGTACTTCAGCCACCTAGAGAACTTGTAGAAGCAATAGCAGAAGCTACTCCATCTCCTACAGTAATTGAAGACATTGCTAGAGAAGCAGGGTCTACTACTGAAGACGTAGTTAGAGCAGCAGGCGCAGTTATTGATGAGCCTGTGCAAGCTATAAAGGAAGCTGCTGAAGCTATATATGAACCTTTAGAAGCTCCTGATCTTCCTTCTTTAGAAATATCTACAGATGTAGACTTACCTTCAGTAGACGTAGATTTACCTTCAGTTGATTTAGATATACCATCGCCGTCTATAGGACTAGCAATATCGCAGCCCCAGCCTACTAAGAGTGTTACAGAAAGTTTGTTTGAAGACTTTTTATTTGAAAAGAAATACCAAGCTCCTGAGTTAATAGAACGTAGAGTTCCTTTACAAAGCTACCAAGCTCCGGGTTTATTTAGAGGATTTGTATGAGTACCACATATTTGAATATAGTCAACGAGGTACTGCGTAGGCTACGGGAAGACGAAGTATCCAGTGTAACACAGAACACCTACAGCAAGATGGTAGGTGACTTTGTTAATGATGCCAAGCAAATAGTGGAAGACTCACATGACTGGTCTGCACTACGAACAACTGTTGTAGTTCCTACTGTAGCAGACACTACAGAGTACAGCCTAACTAATGCTGGAGAACGTGTAAAAGTGTACAGTGTCATTAACGACACCTCTAACTTTTTTATGCGTTATGAGTCACCTAACTGGTTTAACAACGCTTACTACATCTCCGGTGAAGTCACAGGCACTCCTGACTCCTATACCTTTAGTGGTATTGACAGTAACAGTGATACTAAAGTAAGAGTATACCCTAAGCCATCAGGTGTATTTAACATGCGCTTTGACCTGATTGCTAGAGAAGCTGAACTGTCTGGAGATGCAGACACTACAGTGTTACCTAAGAATGCTATTGTCCACAACGCTGTAGCTTTGTTGGCTAGAGAGCGTGGTGAGACTGGCGGCACTACTGCACAGGATTACTTCTTGATTGCTGACAAGCACTTGTCTGATGCTGTTGCGTTGGATGCTTACAAGAACCCTGAAGAATTTATTTACACGGTTCCATAATGGCTCAAGAAAGACAGAACATATACATTGCTGCTCCGGGCTTTAAGGGTCTTAATACACAAGACGCTCCTGTGGCTCAGGATGCGTCCTTTGCGTCTATTGCTGAAAACATGGTAGTAGACAAGTACGGACGTATTGGCGCTAGACAGGGCTTAGATAAGCTCACAAGCAGTGCTACGCCATTGGGGTCTAGCCTTGGCATTGAGACTATCTTTGAGTACGTAGACCAGAGTGGTGACATTACAGTTCTTTCCACAGGTAACAATAAAATCTTTAGTGGAACTACTACACTAACGGACATTACACCTGCTGCTTATACTGTTAGTGCTAACAACTGGAAGATTGTAAACTTTAACAACCATGCGTACTTATTTCAAAGAGACCATGAGTATCTCTTGTACACTGACCACGGTGGTTCAAATGTTCTGGAATCCCATAGCAACCACGGCCATGCTACAGGTACACCACCTTATGCTAATGAAGTTTTAGCAGCTTTTGGTCGTTTATGGGCAGGGGACGTTACAGGCAACAAATACACGCTGTACTGGTCTGACTTGTTAAACGGTCATCATTGGACAGGCGGTACTTCAGGCTCACTAGACTTAACTACAGTGTGGCCTACAGGATACGATGAGATTGTAGCTTTAGCGGAGTTTAACGACTTCTTAGTTATCTTTGGTAAGCGTAGCATTCTATTGTACTCTGGTGCAAGCTCACCGTCTACTATGGTGTTGTCGGACGTAATTACAAACATTGGCTGTATTGCACGAGACAGTGTGCAGTCTACAGGTACAGACTTAATCTTCCTCTCTGACACTGGTGTACGTAGCTTAGGCAGAGTTATACAAGAGAAGTCTAACCCTATTGGTGACGTATCTAAGAATGTACGTGATGAGATGATGTTCACTGTTAATACACAGACTAATAACATTAAGTCTGTCTATAGCCCAGAGCATTCTTTCTATTTGTTATTCTTGCCCACTAGCTCTATTGTTTACTGCTTTGATATGCGAGGTAAGCTAGAGGACGGCAGTAACCGGGTGACTACTTGGCCTAGCACTAAGATCCTATGTGGCAATAGAGCAGCAGATGGTACACTGTACTTAGGTAATGTCAAAGGTATCAATAAGTACAACGGATATTTAGATGACACTGATACCTACACAATGCGTTACTACACTAACCCGTTGTCCTTTGGTGACGCTAGTAGACTGAAGATTCTAAAAGAGATTAACTTTACAGTTATTGGGGGTCAAGGCGCACCAGTAACAGTTAACTGGGGATATGACTACACTGAAGGATACACAAAGCAAGCTGTAACTGTAGCCAACGCTAGTATCGCTGAGTATGGATTATCTGAGTACAACGTAAGCACAT
>Ga0208542_1000671_pt1 | contig 15344 bp, 20 predicted proteins | sample DEB08_DNA_3_FD_185495 | JGI IMG/M metagenome (GOLD analysis project Ga0208542, IMG submission 185495) | Aqueous microbial communities from the Delaware River and Bay under freshwater to marine salinity gradient to study organic matter... | ecosystem: Environmental > Aquatic > Marine > Coastal ... | reverse complement strand
TTATTAAACTACATTAAACATATAATACTATTTTTAATAAAACTATGGATGCAATTTACTACATTTTATGCTGTTATTTTTTTAATTTTATATCATATCCTATCGCAGGCATGTTTTTAAATTGGAAATACCCAAAATTCAATCAATACAATAGTCAACGCCGAAATTATATTATTAAAAATTATGTAAAATGTATAGTATTAAAATATATTAGCATATCTACTATACCATTTACCATTCTTTTTTTATTTGATATTGGAGATCATACCAATTATATTCATTTTATTGGCTCTTTATACTGCACATGTGACACAATTGCTTTAATTAAAGATATCAAATTATCCAAATCTACCAAAATTCATCATTCCATTACTACATTTTTTTCTTTTATTAACATTTCTATTAATTGGTATCAAGCAAATCCTATACTAAAATTGATGGCCCTATATACTACCCTATCTTGCTACAGTTTTAGTGTAAATTATTGTTTGGGAATGCGTTTTTTATTATCAGAAACCGAACAACAATCTATAAAACAAAAAGCGATACAGACATACAGTCTAACATGCTTTGTTAATTGGACCATACATTTACTTTATCTTTATAATAACATATATACAATTAGTTTACCAGGTAAATTATATTATTGTTTAATAGCATTTATTGTTTACGATGATATAATTTTATTAAAGTGGTTAAATAATTAAATTATATTAACTGGTTCACGATCAATATTAACATCAACATTATAATCTTTTTGACGAATTTCTTTATATATTTGTTCCACTCTACGATCTCTTTTCATTTTTTTTTTCATTATTGACAACGATTCTTCCATTGTTTTTCTCATTTTACTTAATACATTTCCCATATATATATTATCAGAATTATTATTATATATATTTTCCCTATTATATTTCTTTTTATTGTCGCTATATTTTGTTTCACTATAATGCGATATTAGACTCATTACGGTTCCCATTATATTAATCGGTTATTTTATTTTTAAATGTGGTATTTACTATAGAATCATCGATGGCATCGGTAATTGACATTGTATTTGCTATATTTGTAATAGCCATTTTGTTGTTTTTGTCTTTATTTGCTATCATATCACTAGACACCTGACACTTTATTATTTCCTTTTCTGTATCATGAGGTAATGGATTTTCCTTATCAAATTCCTTAAAAAATTCTATATAAGCACGATTTTGTAATTGGTTTACTTTATCATATAAAGAACCACTTGAATCCATTCCATTATCCTTTACCCATCCTATTGTTTCATCTTTTACCATGAAATTCTTTCTTTTATTATCAGTGCAATGTATTGGACGCTCCGTAAATGGTATACCTTGTAAGTTTTTTATTAACTTTTTTGATAGATAATCCTCTATTAACGAATTATTGTTTATTATATCCTTTAATTCAAAACTAACATTTTTCAAAAACTCTTGAACGCTTTTCGCATTATTGCAATAATTATCCAAGAAAACAGTAATCGATATATTATTATAATTATTTATAGTTGTCGCATTTCGCTGTTTTACCTCCTCCTTCATTTCTTTTTGATTTTCTATTATTTGATTTATTTGACTATACAATTTTTCCATATTTAAATTTTCATTTTTTTCACTTTCTTTTTTTAATATTTCTTTGGTTTTTTTGGATTTTTCGCGTTTTTTTGTTATTTTCTCTGATTTTAGCGTCTTCAGTTCGTTTAAAAGGGTATTATAGGCCTCAACTGATGGTTTGCTGTCGTCTTGCTTGCTCGTTTTTTGCTCGTTTTTGAGGTGCTTAACGCTGACGATATGTCGAGACCAGTTTGATTTTCGTGAGGTAGAGTAGTCACATAATTCACAATGAAAGTCGCAATTCACTGAGACCAGGCGTTTGCTCGTTTGAGTAGTTTTGGCCGCTTTTTCTAAATGTTTGTTGGTGCGAAGATGTTTTTTATAATTTGAATTATTAGACGATGTATAGTCACAACTGGGACAGTAATAGGTGTTTTTTAAAATCGGCATTTTTAGAGTAGTTTTAGAGTAGTTTTGCTTTTTTTTACCCCCCATTTATATAAAAATAGAAAAAATCTCTATGTTTTTTTCATAAAAATTGTTGTAATAGTGCCTTTTTTTCGGATTTTTCACTTTTTTCATTTTTGCGGAGTGGTTGTCAATAAACAACACATATGTCGTAATAAAATATTTCTGTGCTAAAAATCACAAACCATAAGAAAATCGTCCAAAATGAAAAAAAGGCTCCCATCGAACAGTTTTTTTCATAAAAGTTTTTTGAATTTCGAAAAAGGACAATTTTAAAATGTCCAAAATGAAATCTCAAAAAACTTTTTGTAAAAAAACTGTTCGATGGGAGCCTTTTTTGGAACCTTTTTTTCTGAGACCATTTTTTTACAAGACCACATTTTATTATATGTGGGATTATTTGTGATGATTTATGGTAATATTTTTATGAATGTATCAAATCGTAAAAATATTGCAAAAATACGCGATTTTATGAAAAAAAGGCACCCAAAAAGGCTCCCATCGAAAAACACGCGGCTGTTCGATGGGTGCCTTTTTTGGAACCTTTTTGGGTGCCTTTTTTACATCACCAAATTTTCCTGAATCCACGCCCTTATTTTTTGATTTATTGGGACCATGAAATGTTTCAACGCAGTTAAATAACTGTTTAATACTTGTTGTGATCCTTTGTTTTCTTCCATTAACAACAATATGTTATAAACAACTCGCATCATTTTATCATCATAAATATCTATTATATTTTTAAACACCTTGTCCATATTTACAGCTTCTTCCGATTTATCCTTAAACAAATCTGAATTATCCAAATCCAATACATTTTTATACAACGATAGCGTCTGTAATATTGAACGCTCATCGCATTTTTTATATGTTTCTATTAACTTATTTAAACCTATAATTGCTTTTTCTAATATAAAATTAAATATTTTATGGTCCTGCGTTTTATACCATATAAAATACCTTCGTATGGCATGAAATAAATAATGAATATCTTGTTTTTTATCATTATTCCACCATCTTATTAAACCTTGGGTATATGAAGGTTGATGTAGTGTCAATAAATTTTCATCTACACTTAATTTCGTTCCAATTTCACAATACGACAACATACTTAATTCTATCATTACTTGCAAAGGTTCTAATATCATATCTGCTTTTTCCTTTACATTATTCATCAATTCCATTAATAATATATTAATACAAGTTAAATATTTAATATATTTAAAATTGTGTTTAATAATCTTACGCGATAATAACATTTAGTAAAAAACCCAACAGATTATTTTACCGATATTTATAAATGTTATGTTATGTATATATAAATGTCGACATTAGCTAAAAGTTCAACACAAGGGGAGGAATCTTACTACAAACTCAATGGAAGTATTTTTTCATGTTTATATAAACTTCATGTTATGTATTTTTATGCTATAAAACGCGTGGAAAAAGGTAAAGATAAAAATACAAAAGAAAAGGATCCGTTGACAAACGCAAATATCGCGGATATTCTTACCATGATAAAAACTGACACTGACAAAGCAAACGACCAAATAAAAAAATATCCTGCAGGGCCAGAATTTACTACGGTAATGACAGGAGGAGGTTTTGATAAAAGAAAATTGTTTATTGGTTTCCTTGCTATATTAAATTCAATGGTTACACTTGAACAACATTATACACTAAGTAAAGTGGGTGCTATGGCGGCAGACACATTTATCACGGTGGCCGATACAGTTGGTGGAGAAACCCAAAAAGTTCTTACCCAATTGGGAGAAGGTAATTTTGTATGTGAGTTGCCTTCAACTGACCTACTTGAAATAAAAGATGGAAAAGACAAATCAGCGCCAGCGTCAGAGTCAGCGTCAGAGTCAGCGTTAGCGCCAGCGTTAACGCCAGCGTCAGCGTCAGCGTTAACGTTATCTATAATACCGAACGAACTCGGAATCAAAGAGTTCGAGTCAAACTTAAAATGTGCTATTTCAAACCTTATCACGGCGGCGAAAGCAGATGCTGAAGAGAGTGCACAGAAGCTGGTAACTAATGCGCTCCCTAAGGTTACCCCTGGTATCATTGCAGTAATTTCTTCAGTATTTTTTGCTCAAGCAGATGTTGCGACCGACCAAGCAGGCAGGAATATAAAACATGTGGTTGAACAAGCCACTCTTCTTGCTAAGGTAGAACATAATGAATTGTCCAATCTAATGTCAACAATTAATATGATGGCAAACGACATTATGACGAGTTTAGCGAACGCACAATATTCTATTATGGTTTTATCAAATGTAAAATATTTTCTTTTTACTTTATCATTGGCACTGGTTAATAACATTATCAAAGACAAACAAGGATCAACAGCCAGCTTGGCAATTCCTGAATCTATATCAAGATACAGTTTACAAGGCATTGGAGCCGCAGCAACAGTGCAAATTATAAATATGATAGCTTTTCCAGTTGTTGCGGCTATCAAGGATGCGTATACCAACAGTGGCCCTGCAGGAGGAAGGAAAAAGCATTCTCGAAAAACAAAGAAAAGAAAGAAAAGCAAAAAAGCAAAGAAAAGCAAGAAAAGCAAAAAAGCAAAGAAAAGCAAAAAAGCAAAGAAAAGCAAAAAAGCAAAGAAAAGCAAGAAAAAGCGCAAATAAATATATTAAGATAAATACTTGATACTACTTAAAATTGTGTTTAATAATAACTATATTTAAACTTTATTATTATACTAATTTATATGACATTAGAAGCAAACAACCATTTAGACTATATATATAAATATGTTGTAATTGGAGAAGCCGGTGTTGGGAAAACTTCAATAGCAAGACAATTTATATTTAATGATTATAGCGACAGATACAACACCACAATTGGCGTTGATTTTTCATGTAAAACCCTTTCAATCGGCGATAAAAATATTAAAATTCAGATATGGGATACAGCCGGTCAAGAATCATTTCGTTCCATTATTAGTTCGTATTACAAAGACACAGTAGGAGTTATTATAGTTGTTGATAGTAATAGTGAAGAATCGTTGGAAACTATTAAATATTGGCAACAAGAATACAACAGCACACAACACGACAATACAAATGTATATTTTATGGTTCTTATCAATAAAATAGATCTGTTTTCTAATTTTTTTGAATGTGATTTAATTAAAGACTACTGCACCGACAATAATATAATATTTTATGGAGTTAGTGCCAAAACCGGTTGTAATATAAACGAATCATTTCGCTACTTAACTACTCATATTTATAGAAAAACCAAAGATTTCCCTAATAAAATAAAAGGAATAAAAAAAGGCAGTATAGAATTAGAAAAACCCGAACGCTCTTATTATTATACTTGCTGTAATATTGTTTAATAATTTACCATACAGTTAATAGTAAACGACCAATCCGTGTTATTTAAATTAATAATATGACCGTATTTAGACAATAACTGCACTTTAAATTTACGCAAAGTAATCGGTCCAAAATAATTTCGTTCTCCTACAAAATTAAAATCGCTTCCTTGAATTGTTATTATTTCCTGAAAATCAAAATTCACTAACACCTTTGCTAATAAATCCGATACAATAGGAGCACCATATCTATCTACACCAAGACTACTAATGGCCGATTTTATTTGTTCCGCAGTATATAATTGATTTTGTGTTAAGACAGTTTTGTCATCTACATCAATTGGAACATTTGCACAACTTGATGGTTCGGGTAAACAATTCGTAGGAAATGTTGGTGTTGGCTGGCCTTCACACTCAATATCCATAGTATATCTATTATAATAAGAAGGCAACTTGTATTGATCTTTTTGCTTTATATTTGTTATTAGATCGGGATTGGGTTTATTATTTACAAAATCATCTAATGAAATAAATAAATAATCAAACCCCTTTAAATTTAAAATACCGGTTGCTGTTAGTGTAGTAGAATTCGCAACCGTATTGCTTCGATCTCTAAATCCTAATAACCAACCAAGGTTATAATCTAATTTTTGACCTTGTGCGTATCCACATTGTTCAGTATTTTTAGGATAATACCAATTTATTTCAATGGTGCTTCCTGTGCTATTTGTTACAGATACTTTACCATTATTAGCATTATAAGCAAATGTTATCGAGACACTAACATTTGAAGCAGCCGTATTTAAATTTGTTATTAAATCGGCGGCGGAATAATTACCTTCTGCTATTTCAATAGATTGATGTGCGCCATTAAGTGAAATATCAATATAATTTGTTCCATAATCACCGCTAAACACATACCAGTTCATCGGTATTGAAACTTGAGTTAATTTAATTTTGGTAACATTTTTAACAGGCTGTGATAAATTAATAAGATAATCAGATGCGTTTTGTGTTAATTGAGATGGTTGTGTTGATAATTTTAATCCAGAACAATCCACTAATGGAATCGGGTCTAACATCGGTCTATACTGACTATCAAAATTAATTGTTTTTGTTATTTGTGATAATTTATTGTTGTTTACACCATTTATTTCTCCTGGTGTTTGTATAATTGTATCAGGTGCGGTTTTTTTTATTAAATCATGCATTTCACTTATTTCTTTTACATCGTTTTCCGCTTTTGTAACAGCCTGTGCTTCTGTAAACAAATCTTTTTCTTTTAACAACTTACTTTGAACATTTAAAAAAAACTTTACATATTTTTCTTGCCCTTTAAATTCCTCTACCATTTCTTCGACCGCTTCAATAATACGCATTTTAGACAACGGTGCCTCGTTTTGTATTTTTAATATATGTATTAAATCTTCCACACTATAATTATCTACATCAAAATCAGTATTATCACTCATTGAAATATATAAATACTTAATATTTAATTGTTTATTGTTTAATTAATTATGTATTTAATTGCGTAATCAACTTATATTTTTCTATTAAAAAATTTATCTTATTATAATTTATAATGGTTATGTTATCAAAAAAAAATAAAACAAAGAAAAATAAAACAAAGAAAAATAAAACAAAGAAAAATAAAACAAAGAAAAATAAAACAAAGAAAAATAAAACAAAGAAAAATAAATATAATCAAATTGGTAAGGGTAAATCGACACAGTCGAAAAGATCGATAGCACAAAAATCGATAGCACAAAAATCGATAGCAAAAAGTAAATCAACCCTAAAACAACACGGGCGTTATGATCAGAAAAACGTTTTTCAACACCTGCTTGAAAGAGTATGTGGTAAAAGACCAAAAGATAAATGTAGAATTTCTTTTATAGAACAAAATAAAGGTTGCCTTGGAATTAATTGGGGGGGATCGACTTCAAAAACTACAATGGGAGAGGTTTACTTAGAAAATTTTGGAAGGCCTATTGAAGAATTCGGTTTATCATGCAAATTACCTAAAGGAATAGATGCTATGTATGATCGTGATCGTTATTTGCATTTTGATTTTAATTTAGGAAAATACTGCTGCAAACCCGAACCCCCAAACCGAGAAGACGCGAAACAATGGATTTTAAAATATGGTTTACCTCGTGTTGATCAATTGGGACTCGAATATCAAGAATTAGTAGATTTAAATAGTTTTATAGAGCAGCCTCCTTTGTTTGAAAACAAAAGACTAACCGCACGTATGGAAAAATTGAAATCTGAATTCGAAAGATTTAATCGTTTTTTTGACAAATTAAAAAAATTTTCTGGTGAGTTTGGTGCTTCAGAAGATTTTAAAGAATTTGAAACTCAATTTTTTGGATACTTTGAAGACGAATATCAAAATATATATAACAATATTAAAGCTGTATTATTGCCTAATTTTAAATAAGAAAAAACGGATATTATTCATAGATAGTAAACATTAATATAACTTAAAATATGTTATATACAGTTTGTAAAATATTTATATTTTTCTATTAATCTAATGACTTGTTTAAGGAATTCTGTGTTTTTCTTTCTACCAGGGCATATGTGAGCCAGTCCGCCGTTTTGTTTTAATGGGTTTTGACATACTTTACATCGTTTTCTTCTAATAAACCTTATTTTGGAGTGTTCTTTTTTGCAGACATGGTCTTTTTTAAGTTTTCCGCATTTTGAACAACGCTGTTTTATTGGCTTTGTGTTTGGGTTAAATGACATAATACGCTCGTATGATAACTTTGTTAATCCATCACCTCTTTTAAAATGTCTTGGACCAGAACATAGCATTTTTTCTAAAAGTGTAATGGTTTCCTGTGATTCTTTATCTATTATCAATTGTTGTTTGGTTAAATAATGTTCGCCAAAATACATAAACCGGTTGTATTCCCGGTTTTGATATATATCAGGACAGGTGTGTTCCTTATTAATAAATCGTAGCTCACCTATTCCATAAATATGCGGTGGTGTTTTTTTTGTATTTGCATTGCATCTAATATCAATAACATAAATCACCCCCATATAATTAAATTTAGACAGCGGTATTTCTCTATCAAAACCATATACACTACCCGTGTGATTTTGTACTTGTTTCCATTTAAGGTTTTCGTCGTATGTCTCGTCTGTGAATCTTGAAATACCGATTTCCAACATATATTACCTTAATTTATTGCCGTTAATTTAATCGCTATAAATTATAATTAAAATTATTTCAATTTTGTATCTATATGGTATCCATTGTTATGTTATGTTATGTTATGTTATGTTATGTTATGTTATGTTATGTTATGTTATGTTATGTTATGTTATGTTATGTTATGTTATGTTATGTTATGTTATGCTATTTAATATGGTTGGTTTGCTTAATTGATTTCACCAAATTAAACAATATGGTGCTAATTTTCTCTCCCTCAAATGACAATAAAATATCAAACTGTTGGAAGGGATTTAAATTATAAATATCTACTATGTCTTTGTTTTCTTTATAGTAATTGTAATAATTGTTTATTTTGGAAATTAATAGTGACTGAACTTCTTTGATTTTATTAGTGTCTTTTTTAATAAATTGTAATCCTTTATACTGTTCTTCAAGTTTTTTCATTTGCATCTGCATTATCATTACAGATGGTAAGTAATTGTAATCATTTACATTTAAAAAATCTTTCAGATGTTTTGAATAGCACGAAACAGGCGTCCCATATACCGTCTCTAAAATTAGTAACTTAGATTTAAACTTGTGTTTTATTTTAAGTATATGAAAACAAGTATGCTGTAAAGCACACAGTATTAATAAAGCAGTTTGATGATCTTTTTCTTTATTGGCTTTTAATGCCAGATTACAATAAAATCCATAATTTAGCTTAATTTGATTATATTTACATATTGTTTTGTCTTTTGTTAAAATCAACATAATAATATTAACAACCGCGTTATTAATTAATCCCGGTATGATATCATTATTAATATTTTTTAAGTAAGTATATAACGTTTTAGAAGAGTTGCGCATCGCCGTTTTTGTCATATCCAATTCAACATCATAATCGGTTGTAAATATATCATGTAATAATTGTTTTATTTTTGAATAACAATACGTTTTCACAGGCATATCTTTTATATCACTATACCTATTATAACTGAGCTCATTATGTTCTGTATCTTTACTATCACATATAGCAATGTTAAATAAATTTAATCCATCGTCGGATAAATTTCTAGTTCGCATTAATTATATTAAATTATTAATTTTATATAATGATTTTATAATGATTTTATACTTTACACCCCTGAATATTTAAAATGGTATATTTTACATATATAATTTATAATCGGCGTAACAAGCAGAATTGGATTTTTTTAGTTTTCCGTGATTATCACAACATCTTTTACCTAATTTAGAAAAGTCAATAGTAGTTTTATCACCATTCTTTGTAGAGGAATGAGTAATAGTATGGTAATTTGTATGTTTACAATTATTACAATTTACAACCATTTCAATTAAACCATCATCATAAATATTTATACGTTGTATAGTTGCTTCCATTTATAAAATAAAATGATAACTCTTTATATTATTTTGTCTCATTTTAAATATTCAATGGTATAAATAAATTATTATAACTACTTATTATTAATTTTATATTGTATAATTAAATATAATGGAAGGAACTAATTTGTATTGTTTTTATGTATTAATGTGTTATTATTCATCTTGTTGTTGTTTATTTTGTTCTTCATTTGCAAAAGATAAATATGATAATTATAAAAAACAACAACAAAACAAAATAAAAGAAAGGGAAAATCAAATATCAAATGAATTAAATCAATTGATTGAAGAACAAGAAGATCACATTTCTATGCCTCAATTAAATATTCCAACCAAAAAAATGAAGATTGCCACTCATAAAACGCCAGCGAAACATCATTACAAACCATCTGAACGATACATTAGAATGACACAAACAAATCCATTAGATGTTTTATATGAATAAACAGATTATTGTTATACAATCAGTTCACATAAATCTGCAAAAACTAAATCAAGCGGTAAGTCCTCATCTAAAACTAAAAAATTGGCAAAAAGAATCCGAAAAAAAATGCGAAAAAGTGTTAAAAAACGAGCATAATAATATTACACTTATATAATGAATAAAGTTTCATTATATAATAAGGAAATATATGGTGAAGTAACGACGCCTACTGTTTTAATAGATAAATTATTTAATATGTTGGATAGTGATATCTTTAATAAAAAAGGCGTAAAATGGTTGGATCCATGTGCAGGACAAGGGGTATTTTTCACCAGATTATTTGATGGTAGAAAACTTTCTCTCCCTAATCACAAAAATAATATATATTGGATGACAGAAATCAATACTCCACATGTTAATTTATTAACGACACATTTTAAACAATACAAGTTTGTAAAGATTAAACAAATCGATTTCTTAGATTTCAAAGAAAATAATTTTGATGTTATAGTGGCAAACCCACCTTTCCAAACTGGAGGTTCAATAAAAGTTCCTACAAAAAAGGGAGAGAAAAGTAAAGATGGAAAAGAAATGTGGAGCCATTTTGTAAGGCATTCTATTGATTTATTAAAAGATAATGGTTGTTTGCTTTGTATTACACCTGTAATATGGTTAAAGCGGGATCATAAAATGCATGATTTTATATTAAAATACAAAATAGAATCTATGATTTGTTATGATGCTGGAACGGCAAATAAATTATTTAAAGGAAATTGTCAAACACCTATTGTATTGTTTAAATTAGTGAAAACCCCTGTTATTAATAATATTCAACAAGTAAAAATGGGAGAGATAATTTACCCATTCAATGTAAGTGAATCCATTCCTATTAAACACTATCGCATATTAAGTAAGATGAAAAAATATGTGGAAAAGGTGGGGTGTTTAAAAGTAATAAAAACAAGTATGAGACCGGGACGACCCAAGCAATTAAAGGTGAATAAAGACGAAACTTGTGATTTTCCATATAAAAATGTGAAAACTTGCGTATTACATACGGACCCTAAAAATAATGACAATATCTCTCCCAAATTAATAATAGAATATTCTAATATTCCATGTGTGTTTAATAATGTAACAAAGTTAATACTAGCACATAAAATGTGGGGATATAGTTATTTTGATGAGAAAGGAGAATATGGAATATCAAACCGAGATAATTATGTTATAGTGGATTATACGAAAACACAATTAAAGCAAATAAATGATTTTTTAAATTTAAAATGTATAATGGAATTGTTTGATGCAACGCGGTATAGAATGCGGTTTTTAGAAAGATATATTTTCGACTTTCTACCAAACATAACATCTCTCCCTAATTTCCCAAAACAAATCGATGAATCACAAGTTAAAACATATTTCGACTTTTAAATATTATTTACGCGTTTTCTTTTTCTTAGTTTTAAGTTTTTTCTTTTTCTTAGTTTTACGCGTTTTCTTTTTCTTAGGTTTAAGCGTTTTTCGTTTAGTCTTTGATCTGTTTTTTTTCATTCCGCCACCAACTAACATTTCAGAATCATCACCAGAAAAATCAGAAAAATCAGATACACCAACATCAGATCGTGCTGGTACTGGTTCGAAATGACCTAATTCTTCCCTAACTGAACCTCTGCAAAAAACAGCATATAATTCAATTTGTCTTCCTTTGTATATGGTATCTAACAAATTAATAATATCTTCTAATGTCATATCCTTATCACTTAACAATTTAAAACCAGCATCATTATTATATTCAAATATGCCAGTTCCCTCATCAAACTCAATTTCATAATTATCTACCTTGGCGTCTGGTACAAAAATATCATGTGTAATAGTATTCATAGAGTTTACTACCATTTTTAAACTATCATCATCATATGGAACAAAACATGTTTCATTTTTATTAGCATAGAAGTGTATATTATAATTTAATGGTACATTAAAATAATTATTGTCATAGTCATGTTTATTTGGATTTGACGAATGACCCGAAATAATTATTTTTACGGGTGTTTCGTTTATAGTACCTACTCCAAAAGGGTCAAATATATAACACCATTCTCCTCCACTACCCATATCTGCATAAAGACATCTGGGATCTTTTTTACATCCCCGTTTATCTATTTTATACTTACCTTTGTAATACTTTTTACAATACTTTTTCTTTTGGGTTTTTCTAACATTGGCGGCTCGATCCCAGGAATGAACCACTTTTTTATGTTTTACTGATTTAACTTTTATTGGTATCTGTTTCATGTTATATAATATTACAATATTATAGTTATTTATCTAAAAATGTCTTTTATGAAGTTCTCCTAATGTATCAATCATCGCTAACTGTATAGCTAAACTAGGAAATGTTTTTACATAAGCAGCCGGTAATCCTCTGTATAATCCCGCCATTCCTTCCTTTTTTATTACCTTTCTAGCACAATCTATTATACCATTATATTCTGGAACACTATCACATCCAAAATGTTGTAACTGCAGTCGTCGTCGTATTAAATCAGTTGGATATGTAATGGATATTGCCGTCATTCCAGCAAACCCACCACATACTAGTTTTACAAAGGTAGGATTTTCAATTTCATAATGGTTGTGTAGAAAATCCTTATACATATTAAAGGTAGTTAAACTAATCGCATTCCATGGAGCAAAACCCATTACACTCATCATAGATCCGCCATATAAATTCCGCAATGGAACATGTTTAACTATATCCATTAAATTTTTATACTTATTTTTATTAGTTTGTAATGATAAAAATGTTCTACAGGTTTCCAATGGATAAATACATAACATTGATAACGAGCCAGCTAAAAAACTTGATATAAAAATATTATGGAATTTATTTTCAAAGGTTAATTGACTTAATACATTTCTATATATTGTATAATTAATCGCATATTGAGGAAATACACGCATACAATTTACTCCATTTCCCTTCCAAAATCCCTTATGTCCTTCATTTTTTAAAATATACCTTAAATTGCTACCAGGTATAAAACTATTTTGCCGCTGTAGTCTATAAATTTCTAACGGAGATGTGCATGTTCTTGATACAATGCTGGATACTCCTCCTATCAAAAGATAGCAAAAAGAATCACTCATTATATACCATATACATTAAATTCTAAATATTTTTACTTTGTCTTAAAGATATTTTAACACTTTTTCTACGGTTATTTTAACACTTTTTCTACACATTTATTTTGCGTCTTTATTTTCTTCTTTCATTATCATTTTCAGCAAGTTTTCCGAAGCGTTCAATATATTATTGTATATCTTTTCAGAATTGGCGATTGCGGCATTTGTTTCATTTAAATTTTTGTTTTTTGTTAACAATAACTGAATAACAACCTGCAATTTGCCTTTTAAATCTTTTAATGAGCATACTAAATCATCTTTCTCCCTGGTATGTTCTGCTATTTCCATTTCCAATTTTGCTTTTCTCTCCCTTAATTTCTTTAAAGAATCAGCAAATTTATTATTAATATTATGTAACTTATGTTTATCACTCATGTATATATACATTATATAAAGTTATTAGCATATTTGCTGTTGAAAAATGTATCCTTTTTTTCTTGCTAAATACCTATCATAACTGTTATGCTTTACATCCACACCTGGGTTTCTATCAATTAATCTATTTTTCTGTTTTGTTCCAAAACAGCACACGGTAGGAATAGATTGGACGCGATCACCTGGACCACCTACATTGCTTATTTGCTTATTATTAGGACAATTATTATTAACCGTTTGTGTTTGATTTTCACCATCATTAGAACGAATCACATTTAATATCTTTTTATGCTGGGTATGATGAGATGAAGAAAGTTTGCTTTGTTTTTCATTTAAACGCGTATCACTTGGATATATAATTAAACCATGACAACTATTAATAGACATATAAATAATACTAATATTTTATATTTTATCACATATTTTATCACATATTTTATCACATATTTTATGTTATGTATATAATATAATGGAATCGGGAAGAACCATGATTTTGCACTCCGCTGTGATCGGTATTTTGTTGTACCTTTTTATGCTTTTAGTATTAAAGCAGCGACCTGCCGTTGCTGAAAACCGCAGCATTTTAATAGCCAGTTTTGTATTGGCATATATGATTATGTTTGGACATGGTATGCCAACATCCTTAAACAAAAACTTATTTTAAGGGGTTAGATACATAATATAAACCAATTTCATATTATATTTAGCAATAAGCGATAATATGAAATTTAAGCAAAATTGATGTGTTATAAATGAAATGGTATTTGCCACAATTATAATTTAAATGGCCACCCCAGCTGAAACATACATAGAAATATCAAACAAATCATATGATATTATACAGTTTTATACTACTAAAATAGCTGAAATTCGGCCAACTAAACAATCAAAACGCGGACGCAACCGGCGCAACAGTGATATTGTAGTGCAAAATCAACCAACGACAACCAATGACAAATCAACCGACGCCAAACAAATTACTGAGTTAAACAAAACAATTAAAACTAAAACCGCAAAGATAGAATTGTTAATAAACCAAAAAAACGATATTGTAAATGAAAAAAACAAAATAATACAAGAAAAAGACGAGATTATAAACAAACTATTACAACAAATAGCAAACGGATTGTGTGCGTCACAATCAATAGAAAGCGTAGCAACCGCACCGTTTGGAAACGCAAATACACCCAAATATTCTTTTCAACAATGTTTGGAAACCTTTACTGTCTCCAATGATGATTATGAATATGTAGTTGAAAATGGATATGTAAAGGGGTATTGTGATATAGCAGTAAAAGTATTAAATAAAAAAGATAAACTAGTAGTCTCTCATAAAAAAGAAATTTATGTTTACTTAAACACAAGTGATAAATGGGTTGCTTTTACCGAAGAACATTCCAA
>Ga0208542_1000669_pt1 | contig 15351 bp, 22 predicted proteins | sample DEB08_DNA_3_FD_185495 | JGI IMG/M metagenome (GOLD analysis project Ga0208542, IMG submission 185495) | Aqueous microbial communities from the Delaware River and Bay under freshwater to marine salinity gradient to study organic matter... | ecosystem: Environmental > Aquatic > Marine > Coastal ... | reverse complement strand
CTTGCCTTATAAAGATAAGGACAAGAGAAAGCAGTATAACAAAAAATACGGGTCCACTTGGTATGAGCGGAACCGTGAACAAGTTATTGCCAGAACAAAGCAGCGACGAAAGGAGGAGCGCGAAAGGTATAAGAAATACAAAGCAAGCTTATCTTGTTTTTTTTGTGGCTTCTCGCATCAAGCTGCAATAGACTTTCATCACCGCGAGGCAGACGGCGACCCCAAGGTGCATGAACTGCTTAGCTCTGGTAGGTATAAAAAGATGTGGGAAGAAATTGGAAAATGCATCCCGCTTTGCGCAAACTGCCACAGAATATATCACTGGATGGAACAGGAGGGAAAGAAAGTTGAGTGAGATACCAGAATACTTCACCATCGCTGCGAAGATTATAGAGCGTGCAGAGCGCGGTTTGCCGCAAGACAGGTGGATGCGTGGCGACCATGAGGTTGAAGCATTGGTGAGGGCTTACATAGCCTTGCTGCGCACGTGTGAAACAATGCATGCTGACATGATACAGCGTGGAACAGACGCAATGGATATTAGCTGACCTTCCGGCAAAACCCTGTACAATGGGGGAGCCGACATAAGGAGTGTAGCTATGCAAACTTTCGTGAAAATCGACATGAATGACGATATTGACAGCACAAGCGAAGAGGTAGACGCGCTTCTTGAATACATGGATGAGCGTGTAGAAGAGGGAGCGCAGCCAGAAGAAGTTATGGCTGCAATCATTGTTGTATTAGCGATTATCTCGGGCGAAATAGGTGACGCGGGAACTCTGCATTAACCGCAAATCCTAGCGTGCGTTTCGTTGTGCACGATAGTATCTGTCAGCAATTGCTGGTCGTTCTTTAGCAGCCACTCTGCAACCTTAGCATCAGCAAAGTAATGTGGCTTGGCTATTTCACAGTAGCTATCACTCGTTATCTTTTCGCACCCACTTATCAGCACGACCAAGCAAGGCATTGTCGCCCAAGCTTTCAATCTCATCTTCCACTTCCTTTGCGGTCTTCATATTATCAATTAGCTTTTCATCCAGCTTACGTTTGATTTTATCTTTGCCCCGCGCAATACCTGCCGAATAAATTCCAAGCAAGCCGAGTACGAATGACACGGCAATCAATCCATATATTTGTAGTTTGTTTATTCCAAACATTTAAGTCTTTCTGCCTCCAAGAATTTCGACGCATTTAATAAATACTCTCCCTTCCGGAGGGCGAGTTGCTTCTAGCCTTGCGAGCAAATTCATGCGCCCCGCTTCGCAGATTTCCTCGTTTTGATAAATGACTTGGTTGCTCGCTATTTTGTGTGCGTCAGGCAAAAGAAAGAGAATAACCAAGACCCACATTAGTGCCAGCCTTCAGCCCATGCTTTTAATCGTTCTCGCATGATGACCAGAGCAAACAATACTGTTAAACCAGCAAAGCCAAGAATAATATACTGGCTTGTCTGATCGACCTTTGCGAGTGCGGTGATCGTCGTGCCAGCGGACGCGGCAATTGTTGCCGCTGATGCTTTCACGGTCTTGGACTGCACAGGCTTCTCGCGTTCCGGCTTTTTAACTGTCGCCTCTGACAATGACATGCCGGAGATCCACTTCTGCACTCTAAAGCCGGGGCAGGACTTGGAGCTAAACCTATTGTGTCCGAACACCTGATCCTTCTTGATGTTGAACTGACCTTGCAGTTTGCGGATGAGATCATAAGTTGCCGCAAGTTGCACAGGCGTGAAGTGATCCGAGGGCAAGTCGTCACTGTCGGAGCCAAAGCCGCCCCACATTGCAATGCCAATTGTATCCGCGTTGTGGCCCTTGCAGTGAGCGCCTTGCTGGTCCAGCGGACGCCCTTCTGTGATTGTGCCGTCACGGTCCACAAGAAAATGATAGCCAATGGATCGGAAGCCTCTATCCAAATGCCACCGCTCGCATTCCTTCATCTTCTCCTCAGAAGATTTGTCAGCCCACCATTCGGGCCGCGTAGCTGTGCAGTGCAGGATAATTCTCTTGATGTCGCGCATTCAAACCTCCATATCCACAATCGAGCCTTGCGGTTTTAAGCCAGTGTTTGATGCACCAAACTTATCATAACTCAGCATTAAATCAAGCTGTTGTCTCTCCAGCGCCTTAGCGAGCTTGTGAGCACGGTTATGCTCTACCTGCACCTGTTGCTGCGCCTGATGGTTTTCGATGCCCTCGCGGCTTCTCTCAACGCCCACGGCAAACGGTAAATTTCCTACTGGCTCAAGCATTGGCTAACCACACAAAGCCCACAAGACCAGCAAACAAAACTAAGAACAAAGCAATGCCAGCGCACCACTCAATAATAGCTTGTTTGATTTCCATGCGACGGAACTCATGCTCTCGCTTTTGCTTTCTAATCTCAGCTTCTATTCTTAGAAACTCTTGCCAATGACTTGGCCCAAGTATTGCAGGGTGGCTAATGATCTCTCGCAATTCATCACGCATTTGCTGCGCTTTCTTTCTAGCTAGGAAAACTTCCATCGCCTGAGCCTGAGTGCCAGATCCCAAAGCCTTATACCAAGGCGGCTTCTCAACCATCTTCTCCGCTTGATCTAACTCAGCCATGCAGCCAGCCCAATCTTGTAGCTGCTTGCCCATGTCTTGAAGATCGCGCCCAACTTGAACGCCCTTCTTGAGAAAATTAAATGCGGCCGTAGCTCCCGCGATTGCAGTAACAGGATCAATCATGTGTCGTAAATCCTCGCGGGGCAGGCGTAGTTGGGGGGCGCTACATAGCTCTTATCATACCACATATAAGAGGGTCTGTCATACCCGCAGTCGTAAACGCAGATTTGATACAACCCCAAGGCAAAAGATTGACCCCACAGAATAGAGACCAGAGTGCACACTAATTTTTCAAATTGCGTATTTCTTTAAATAGCTCTTTTTGATCTGCGCGTACTTCTCGCAGAACTAAATCCATGTTTTCTAACTGACTTTCTAAAACTTGTATTTTTGTCTGATTGGTAAAAATCATTTTAAGAACAGCATAAAGGCCAGCTAAAACTGCTAGGCAAAATGCTACTACTGGACTTATTATTGCGTCAGACAATTTCATCAGCCTATATCATAAATGATCTTAGTTTTAATTTACCAAATAACTGGCACGGCCTCAATAAATTCATTAGTATGCTCCCTCCCAAACGCGCAGACCGCTAAACTCATTGCTCATCATCTTGCGCTTTATTACCTCCTTAACTGCAGGCGTGTCTGTCCAAGCGACCCCAGCTTCCTTTAGCCAAACGCCAAGCAGCGGCATAGAAATGGTTCCAACAAGTTTGTGGTCAGACGCAAACTTGTCTCCGCCAATTTTGTCACGCGCATAACGCGCATCTTCTAGCATTACATTTGCATCAAATGTTTTCTTGACGATCAGCATATCGTCTTCAAAATATATCTTTTCTGCAATTTTACTCATTTTCCCATGCCTCATTAATATCTGGCGTGGATGGGTCATCAGCTTTCAGCGTGCCATCGGGGTTACGCGCACGCTTGCGTTTTGTGGTGGTTTTCTTTTTTGCCGCTGGCTTGACTGCAGGATTTGTTGGCTTGGGTTCTTCCAGCGACAACTCAGGCAAAATCTCTAGCGCCCTTGGCTTTGTTACCAAAATTTTATTAACTTCCGCTTGTGGAATATCAATAATATCGCCATTTCTAACACGGCCCACGCTTGTAGACATGCTGCGATATGTTACCAGAACTTTCATTTTTTCCTCCTAATGAATAAAGGGGCGACCCGAAAGCCGCCCCAATATTACTATGATGTCGTGTTGTCGAACACACCACCGCTTGCAGCTTCGTTTTTACAAACCAAAGTAAGTTCCGTTGTAACCTGACGGGTGGTATTGTCGCCCGTTTTAGCCAACGCTACGTTTTTGGTTGGACGCAAAGTCGCAACTTCCCACATATCGTCTTGCATGATGAACACATCACGCGAACGGTTCTCGCGGCTAGGCATGAACTCAATGGTTCCCCATGGGGTAACATATACTGCGAGTGATTTAATCACACGCTCGTCACCGGCTTGCACAGATGAACGCTGGTTGTTGTTGCCCGTGAAGGACAGCGCTTTGTTCATTTGGAACGCTGACAGGTACACCGTGTCGGGGTTCCCGCCGTTTTCCCAGATAGACTGCATAACACCATCGAAGCGAGTTTGGTCAAACGCCCGCAATGTTGTTGTTTCGTCTGTACGCGCATCCGTACCGTCGCCAGTTGCATCCGCACCTTCGTTAGCACCAAAATCTGTGTTTGATGTCAACCATGCTGGTGCGCCAGCAAGTTCACGCGCCGTTGAAGAGTTGCCAGCCACACGCGCGTTGTTGTCAAGGAGAGCTTTCTCTATATCGAGTTTTTGCTCCTTTGCGATTTTCAGCGTTTGATACGCAATCTCACGTGCGCGACCTGCCTTGTTAAGACCCTCATCAGTGTCAGGGACGACAACTGCGTTCTTGAAGATTTGAGTGTAGTTTCCAAGGCGGGTTGTTGCGGACATTGCGTTAGCAGTCGTTGCATCGCCCTCAATGTGCGCGTTTGCCGCACTCGCACGCAACGCATCAGTCTGCCACTCATGCAGAGTGTTGCTTGCGCGAGTTTTGCCTGATTTTGTGTAAAAAGGCGTTTCTTCTGGTGAGACATTGGTGATGATGTCACTCAAGTCCTCACGAATGCCGACAGCATCGTAGCTGTCGAATGTGTTGGTTGGCTGTGCCATGTTTTACTTTCCTTTACTAAAGTTTAGGGTCTAGCAGTAAGTCAGCATAATCACGAATGTTTCCAGATTTAGCTGCCTGTAGCGCCTGCTTCTTGCGAGTTACAGCTTGACTATCTTGAACGCGCTTAGAGCCAGACTTAACTGATGGTCTTGCTTTTTTCGCTTTAGCATCAACATTTTTACGATTGGCCTGCATTCTGCGATAGCGTATTGCGTCATACAGGATTTCAATCTCTACAGCATCCGTAAGTGACATGAGAGCCTCTTGCGGAACGCCATAAAACTCCTGACCACCGCGCAACATATCTTGCGCTGCCTTCTCATATCTTTGAGGGTCGGCAAAGTCTGGAACCCTTTGCTTCAGAAGTTGCATTTGCTCTTGCCGATGAAGCGCTTTGCGCTCTTCAGCCTGTTGCTCTCTCTGCTGCTTAATGGCCTGTAGTTGCTGCATCTTGGTGCTATATTCAGCCATTTCCGTTTCGTAGGCTTCCTTTTCTTGCATGTACCCAATAGGGTCACTCTCTAAAAGTTCCTTGGACGGAGGTTTGGGCTGATTAAAGTCACCATTTTGCATTTGACTGTAGATGTTCAAGACAGCTTCTTGCTGCTGAGCTAATTGCGTTCGAATTTCTGCATTCTCACGCATTTTTTGCTGAATATAGCCCTGACCCGCTGCAGACTGCTTTAGTTGGGAAAGGGTCCAACGCTCTGGCCTGCCGTTAATAGTAACGTCAAACAGGCTTTCCGCATTGTCATCCTCAACGGCTTCTACCTCGTCAGTATATTCAGTTGCGTCTTCTTCGTATTCATCGTCAGACGCCTCGATGATCTCATCATCTACTTCATCAATGATCTCGCTCTGGTCGTCACCAGTTTGGTCAATCATCTCATCAGCAGTTTCTTGAGAGATTTTTTCTGAGCCTTCGCTCTGTGGCGCAAGTAGACTATCTACTGCGACATCAATCGTAGTCGTTTCCACGGTGCTACTCCTATTTGTTGCGATCTAAGATGCGCTCTGCCGCAATAGCGGCGTCAAGCTGCACCTCAATCTGGTTTAATGCACGTATGATAGCGTGCGCCTCTTCCCGCCTTTCAATTTCGTCAGCGGTGCTGTTTGTGAATATGCTGGTCTGCAAATCACGAACATCTTGAACAAACTGCATAAACGCAGTGTCATTCTTTAACCTTTTAGCTTCACTAGCCTGTATGCGAATATCGCTCATTATCCTCTAGCCGCCTGTTGCGCTGCTTTAATTGCAGCCACGTCCACCTGAGTGCCGTATTGACCCAAAACCTTAGCCGCATCAACAAGCAAGTCCTGATCCATCTGGTCGCGCTTGCGATCATCTTCCATCATCAGCTTCTGCTGATCCAATTGCAGCTTAGCCATGTCTGACTGCATCTGGGCCTGCGCCTTCATTTGCTCAGCAGCCAAGAACGCCTGATTTGGGTCACTGCCTTGGGCTTGCTGCGCCTGCGCTTGTTGCTGCATTGCCAGCAATTGCTGCTCTACCTCCGGCGTAATCGGAGCAAAGTACCTATCAGAGTTGCGAACGCCAGCAGCCGCAAGCATGTCAGACAACGTGTTTCTTATATTTGTAAGGGAAACCATGCCATTGTAAGGGCCATATGCAGTATAAATCTGTTGTTGAATTTGAAATGCCTGCTGAAGCGCCATCATTTTTTCTTCTTCACGGCCCGTACCCAAGCCCACGTTGATCCCAATGTCCATGTCTGCACGCCAGACACGCGGATCAACTTGCACAAACTGACCGTTGATCTGCATAGCTTGCTCTTCGTCAGTGTGCTTTATAGATGTGCGCAGCATAATCCCAAACAAGCGCTTCATCCCATCCGCAAGGTTACGCACCATAACCTCAATCTGGCCCGCCTGCGCTTGAATTGTAGCTTGCACCGCCGCTTTTGTGGTGGACTGCATGGCATCTGGGTCAAGCCCCATACTGGCACGGGACACGCCAGTTTTATTTTCAACAAGCTGATCCATGTACGTCAGTGCGCCAAGTGTTTGGCCTGCGGTGAAAGGTACAGCTAAATCCTGTATCGCGCCTGCCTGACGCATACGCACAATTGCGCCAATTTCATTGTTTAACACGTCATCAATATTTACAGCGCCGTCAACAATGCCAATGCGCGGATTATTTGTCATCGCAACATTATCAAGAATGCCACGAAGGATTGCTGTGCTCGCATCCTGATCGTCCATAATAATTTCTGCGAGGGAACGACCATAGAACGTGTGAGGCTCTGGGTCCACCTCAAACACGGCAAAAGGCACCTCATCCCAAGGCTCCAAGTCAAGCAGCTTGTAATTTGTGCCGCCGCAGATAAACCGATGCAAAACAGGTATGCCCGTGCCGTCCACATCAATCTTCATATAAGCCTCTGTGACCGCGACCTGACGCATTGCGGGGTCGCCCTCACGGTCCTCATAATCATCTTGAGAGTAGCCCTGACGCTCAATTGTTTCAGCCTCAGAAATGTCAGAAGCGCCATATAGCCCGTCTAGGTCATACACGTCCTCAAAGTCAAAACCCATCTCAACAAGCTCGCCCACACGCATCTCAGTCCGATGCGCGACAATGTATGCATCATCAATGCTGCGTGCCTGTGAGTTTACAAAGAACTCTTCTGGCGGCACGCTTTCAATGCGCAAACGTCCGTCTGGCATTTGCTTGCTAATTTTTAAAGAATGCTCTGGCATCTCTACTTCCATGCCAAATTCGTCAACGGACATGGATGTGGTCACGCCATGCTCAAGAATAGTCACATCATCATCAGAGGCAATCAGGGTGTACTCTTGGTCCGTGAGATTGTCATAGGTAAAAATCTCAGCTTTATAGCTGGTTTCCCAATATGCCTTAATTATACCGCACTTCTTGATAAGGGCATCGTGAAAGGCGTCATTTAAAACGCGATACCCGTTATTCTTATTAAAGATGTAATGCATATATTGCGTGGCCTGCTCTGCAGCCGCAACATCCTCTGGGCCAAGCGGCATGTATTCAACAGGTTTGCTGGTGGACATGAATACACGCATCAAGCTAGGCTTCACTGCACGTACGGTATCACGTACTTTTGTCGCAACAACTTTGCTGCGCCCATCCTCATAGCCAATGTCCACCTCTCCATCGAAATAGCGCTGCGCCTTTATGCGTTGATCCGTAATTTCGCTTTCTACAAAGTCTACAGCCTGCGCAATGGCGTCTTGCAGGATGCCTTCAATTTCGCGTCTGTCTTTTGCTTGTGGCTGCATGTTACTGTCCTTGTGGTTCCATTGCGACAAGGCCGCCCATACTGGCTACCATGTCCTGAACAAGTTCTTTAGTAATAACCTTAGACGGCTCCTTTACTCCTCCGGCGCGAACTAAATCTTCAAGAGCCTTGCGTGTTTTGTTCACTTTTGCGTTATAACCCAATTTGGCAAAAGTTGTTGCTGTCATGCCTACTGCTTCAAAAAGGGTGTACGGACTTAAATATGCAACTGTAATATTTAAGCCCGCCATCAACCCATTAGATGTTGGCGATAATTTTCCCAAAGCCCCCATTACGCGAGTGGGAACACTGCCCTGCGAAACTAAGCGCAATGCATTCAATTCATCATCCGTCCAAAAATCATAATTTTTCTTATTTTTCAAAATCCTTGTCGCCGTTGCTTGTAGGGCTTCTCCAGAATTTGAGATAATTTTACCCTTTTTAGACGACTCAATTGCGTCACCGAAGTGCTTCTCCAACATTTTCGCTTTAGCATATTTTGCGTTTGCAGCCTTAGCTGCTTGAAGCAAGTTAGCGTCCGCTGAGTTTGACGCTAAGGCATTGTCCATTCTCTTTATCATGGATAAGACTTCTGGGGCATCTGGCGCTCTGCGATATATTTTTCCCAGCGCCTTTTGAAGCTCGTTAAATTTAGATAAATTCATTGCGCCGGATTTTTCAACTTCGTCAACAAGCTCTAATGCGCGATTTATAGAAGGTTTTGCAGAAAGAACTATGTCGTCCATATTTAACACCCCCCTCATATCGCTGGCTAGAGATTTAACTTGAGTATCCGTCAATCCGACACCCTGCGTTTTTAGCGCCTCATAAGCGGCGGTTTTTTCTGCCTTTAATGTTTGTACAGTCGGTGCTGTTACATTTTTTTTCTGAAGCGCAGACAGAGTTTTATTAGCAGTATATGGCGCAATCAAAGCGCCAGCTATTCTTGCATATGGCTCAAATTCTTTTCCCTCTGTTGCCTGACCCGCAGCCTCGCTACCAAGTCCCGCTACAGTTGCTATCCCAACCCTACGCGCAAGCCCTGCTGGGCCACCAATGGCGGCAGGCAAAAACTCGCCAACTGTGCCTGCGTATTCACCCGCAGTTGTTCGCGGCTGGTAATCATCTAGCGCAGTAGCTTCCCTTAAAAATTGTCCGGTGGCGGTATTAAAGATTGGAGTTTCTTGCTCAACCTCACCGCCGAATAATTGCTTTACTTCTTGAAAGCCACGACGAAGAGCGCGACCTGCCATTTCTGGCGCTTCAGCTAAGCCAATAGCCCCACGCACAGCGCCGCTGCCCAGAGACTTAAGAACATCCTCTGTGGTCGAAATTTCGGGCTGGGCTACTCCCTGCCTTTTTGCCTTCTCTCGTTTCGCTCTTTCTAGCAGGGCTGCTTTTAGCTGTTCATTGCTCATTGTGAGTTTTCCTCAATCCACGCATTTAGCTCTGCGTCTGACATTTTAGAGAAATCAGGCTGAGCGCCTTCGTCGCTGGATATTTCACTTTGACCTAAGTACCTACTTACACCGACCAAGCGCGGCCCACCCTGCTGAGTGAACGGATTTATGCCCTTCGTCATCAAATCAAGTTCTTCCTCAGTGGCATTTCTGTAGGTGTCTGTTTTTGCATCATAAAGCCCATTCTCAAAGTAAGAACGGAACAACATGGCTGACCTTATGTTTCTCTTAATAGCATCTTCACCCTGCAAGAAATCAAAGTTAAATTTAACCTTACCCAGCGCCCTACGTTCGCTATCGGTAAGCTGACCAAGGCCAGATGCGCCAGATGGACTTTGAGCTTTTAGCTGCGCCAATGTCTCAAACTGCATCTGCGCTTCCATAACCGCCAAGTCTTCGGCGACATTCTTTTGTGTCTGCCCGAATACTGTGTCCCTAATTAAACCAGCAATAACTCCAGTTTTCGGAATTAAAGTTGGGTTTTCGTCAATTTGCTCTAGTATCCGTCGGCCCGCAGAGTAGAACGAAAGCGAAGACCCTATTTTACCTTGGGCAGAAAGTTTCTGTTGCTCAATTTTATTCTGTTGATCAATATAGTCTGGGCTGCCCTTAACAGGAACCATGGAATAGGTCGGCTGCCCCTGATTATCTGTGCTTTCAACAAGCTGATAGCCCGCTGGAATAGTGCCAAACTCAGTCTTTTTTTTGCCAAGCTGCTGCCAATCTGCAAATGTACCCTTGTAACCCTGAGATTGGGCAAGTCTGTATTCTTGAATATCTGCAGTTTCCTTAGCGCTCTTTTGCACCGCAGAAAGAGCTGTTTTTGCGTCAATACCACCCTGCCGCAGCAATTTTGCCAAGTCAACTTGACCAATACGCTCCAAATAATCAGCAGTAGCGTTTGCCTGCGCAGTTGCACGCGACAGCGCCCTTCTTTCTTGACCCCTAGCCTCTATTGCAGAAACCATAGGAGCAAAGCGTTGCGGATCAGAGCCAAGAAGAATACCCATCTTCAGCCTATCACGAAAGTCCTCGCTCAAGCCAAGTGCGCCGCCTATGCCCTGCCCACCAAGTAGGCCGCCAAGTAAGCCTTGCGACTGCTGAGGTTGTGTTGGTTGAGTTGCCTGATTTGCCTGATTTGCCATCATAGCACCGCCTTTCCCATAACCCTTCCAAGCACCAGTGCCTTGGGTTTTTAAAATATACTTGCCAATTCTGTCCTGAGTGGCTTTGTCAAACCTTTGATTTGGATCAATCCCCAAAGCGTTTACAGCTTTGCGCAAGGTTGAACCTACAACCTGATATGCGCCTACTGGCGTTGCTACTTCACCAACCTTACTTTTGACGTATTGACCGTATTCTCCTGAAGGACTTGTGAATTTAATCACGTCCCCAACAGGCATTTGGGAGACTTTAATGTTTGAAAATAAACCATCAGGGCGGTTCTGATAGCCAAATAGGGCGTCATAGTCGCCCCCGCTTTCTCCGCTGAAGATGTTTCTTTGAACCTGTTCCCAATTAAGTGCCATATTAGATAAACGCCGTTAAGAGAGCCGTGGGGTCGAACGGAGAGGATTGCGTTTGCGTGGTTGAGTAAGGCACAGCCCCAAGAACGCCTGTCATAGCGCCAAGACCGGCTAAGGGTGCGCCTGCCGCGCCGTAATACTGCTGCTTTGCTAAATCCAGCATTTGCTGCTGAAGCTGACGCTGAAACGCACCCTGCGCCCCAATCGCTTGCTGGGTTTGTTGACCCATGCCAAACAGTTGACCGCCAAGCCCAGACAGCCCGCCCGCGCCAGCTTGCTGTACGCCAGCCGTGCGAAACGCCGTATCCATAGCTTGTTCATATGCACGTTGACGCTGCTGCGCAGCAATATCACCAGCCATGCGCCCATATTCTCCAGCCATAACGCCCTCAGCTACGCCATGGCGCGACCCGCCAAAAGCACCCGCTGCGCCTGCCTGCGCCCCAAGCTGATTTTGCGCCATCTGCTGTTGCCGCATAATATCTTGCTGTGTGCGCTCAATTACATCTTGCGTGTAAGGGTTCATATACTGTTGCACGTTTGGCTGAAAGCCAGATAAGCCGCCATAAGTTTGTCCAGCTTGCTGCATTGCCTGCGCAGAACTCTGAAAAACATTTGGAGTGGTCGGTTGCGGCGCTGCTGGCATAGGCGCTGGCGCTGCTGGCATAGGCGCTGGCTGGCCTGCTGTCATTCCAGTTACGGTTGGCATTCTATTTGCTGCTGAAGTGCCCATTTTACCTACCCCTTAGCCCACTAAATAAACCACCAAAGTCACTTTTTACCTGACCTCTTGCGGCGCTAATATCTGATTTTAACTTATCTAAAAAGGAGCCAGAAGGAGGGGTTGCGTATTTTCCTATCTGACCCTTTGTGTCTAATCTGCTTGAAAGCCTTGATTGCGTCATTGCGGGCATAAAATTGTCAGCCCCAGAATTGTCTTGCGCCCTTGAAACTGCGGGCGCATAGTCGGGCATAGTCGGGGCGGGTTGCTCAATTCGAGCACCTGTAATTGGGTCGAAACCTGTCATTTTAGCAAAGTATTCATACTGGTCTGGGCGAGCTTCCCTCAATCTTTCCATTGAGGAAATATAAGATGGATAAGAGCTATACCCTGTTAAGCCGCCTTGCGTGACGGCTTGCATGCCGCCCATATCAAGCGCTGCAGGGGCTTCCAATCCAAATGCTGAAGCCATGCCCCCAACATTCCTTGCAAGAGCCGCCTCATGTGGATTTACCGCCGCAACCTCTGGCCCCATAAATGGCAACCTGCCAAGAGCGTCGATTTGCTTTGACCTTTCAAGCGCGTACTGCCCAGCCTCTTCTATATATCTGGGTACTTCGCTTTTTTGGACAGTCTTACTTCCACCCATTTTAAAACTCCAAATGCATTGTTATAGAGTGAGGCTTCCAGCCCATTTTCTCTAAAGGTTTCTGCCATCCAAAACGACCATCAAATGACGCAAATGAACAGCCTTGCAATTTTGCCCATTCTTTCACATTTTCAGTCATTTGTAAAATTTCATCTAATTCACCGCCTGCAAGAAACACATGCAACGCCTTTGTGTGATGATATACCACTATTTCAGTAACAATGCACCCCCGCTCTGCAGGCCAAAGTTGCATTCGCCCATCGCGTATTCCCTTAACGACTTCATCCCAAGTATTTAAATGACCAGATCGCTTTAACGCAGCCTCTATCCAAGGACGGCAGCGTTGGAGATCATCCGGTAAAATAACGTCTTTCATCCGTGCATCCTAGTTATGTGTAAGGTAGTGGATGGCGCAGCGGGGCTAAATGCAGTAGCCGCTGATGCGTCTAAAAAGCCAGAAGTGCTGTCTACAGCCCACATTACTTGAAGATAATCTCCAGCCGTAACATCAAATTTTGCGCTACGCGAAACAACGAAAGTCGCATTGTTCTGGTGTAAGGCATTTATCATTGTATTATTAGGCGCGTCTGTTCCGTTTAATCTAGGCCAAAAATAAAACTTTACCGTACTTGAGGATGTTGAAGCAATTTGCGCCGAAAACATCACAAGATATTCTCCGCTTTCAGCAAATACAATTTTTGTCGGATCAGTGCCATCCAAGGAAATTCCAACATTCCCACTTGGCGCATCATATTGAATAGCATACGCAGTATTGATCGCCGCAGCAGTTACATCTGACGCTTTGTATAAAGATGCATGCCCATCCTCCAAAATAATTTGCACAAATTCCCCGTCTTTGGAAACAACGGGATATTTGTTTGCACGATCCCAAAGGATTACCCCATCCTCAGATGGATTGTCATCCGCAGTTTTAATGGACAATTTTGCAAGATTGCGCTGCAAATACGCGGAAAGCTGGCGCCCCCATTGACGCAAGTCAGGGCCAATTGGGGGCAGAATTGGGCTTGGCATTATCTGCGCCCCCCAGCAACCATATCTATTCTCATGTTGCCTACGCGCCAATCAGCAAGTTTTGCACCCTCCACCTTCATGCGCAATTGCCGCCCCGTAAACCTTACAGAAGTTGGGTTTGCAGGGGCATAAGGCCCATGCGTGGTTTCCGCAGCATTAGGATAAAACCTCGTCTTGAAGGAAACATTTACATCGCCTTGCGTTTTTTCATCTGGCAAAATTTGCGTAACTTTTGCAACCTGATCCCCAGCGCCAATGCTAATTGGGCCAGTTTCTGCAAAAACAGAACCGCTGTCCACGTTTAGCCCAACCTCATGCTCATAAATATCTGTGTCTGCATTGTGACCAGCTAAAAACGGGTAACGGAACACACCTCTCTGAATGCCAGCCGTGCGCGACAAGCTGCCTATCAGCCAATGGTTTTCCTTATAGTCGTAAGCTACATAACGATCAATTTCTGTAGCGCCAGCTGAACAATAAAACCACCAGATTTCTCCAAACTGACCATTTGCAAATGACCAAACTTTTGACTGTTGCGCACGGTTAAGGTCAGTAAATACATAGTCGTGAACGTCACAGGGTATTTCTTGAACACTGTTACCGTCAAATCTGAAGAAGCCACGCTGACCCATCCAAAAAACACCAATATCCACATCGGAAGCGGATTTGCGCGATATTGCTCCGCATGAAGTGCCGACACGCTCGAAACCATAAACATATGGCGGCCCTAAGTACCTAGCAGTATGTGCGTCAGTATCAGTAATAATTAAGGTTTGACCGCGTGTCCGAATGGCTTGCATAATTTGACCAGAAGTCTGCAATTCAATATCGCCAGCCTCATTGGTCGCAGCCGCAGTCCATGTTGTATTGCTTTCACGATCACACCACTGGACCTTGCGCGGATTGCCACCAGCGCCCAAAGCAAACAAAAAACGCTCTTCCGTTACGACCAAGCCCAAATTATCCGTAGGCGCGTTTGCAATCGGAGCGGCGTCGCTTCCGGTGCCAAGCTGCCACTCCAACAAGCGCCCATCGTCGTAATGGCATCCGACGAGATATTCGCCCCAGTTGTCTAAAGCCCACGTCGTCGCCTCCGCTGGAACTGCCGTTGCCAGTTGCTGAATGGGCGTCCCGTAAAAACCAAGTCCGTAGAAGCCGTAGCCGTAGCCCGTTTCAACTTCTGCGTCCTCACGCCCCGCTGCCAAGTCGGTCGGCGTAATATCGTATGTCGTGCCGCTGCCCGTCATGGCTATTAGCTGATCGTGTGACCCACCCACAAGCCACGCGGTTCCGTCATTACTTTCCCATGCGTGCATGCCGCGCACGGGGTTTGTGCAAAAAGACGTCTTGCGCTCTTGCCAGCCGCCAATTGGACGCAAGCTGCCATCGCGCCAACGCACCAAGCTGCCGTCGCGCCAACGCCCAGACTGTTCCAAGTCGGTGCCGTTTTTGTAAAAGCCAGCGGGTATGTCGAGCGGTACTAGCGTCATTAGCTTTTCATTATGTAGGCAAGGGCATAGTATGGTGGGCGGTTTTCATGTGAGGCGCCGCCGCCAGTGTTACTGATGCTTGTTGACGTTGACACAGAGATGCCGGTCGTGGCGCTGCCAGTTGTTTTACCTGTAGGTTCTGCTTGGCGTGAACTGTCGCCCGTTCCACCTGATGGGCTGCTACCGGTATATGAGTGCGCGTGGCCCGGATCGCTTACAGTCGAGGTCGATGTTGCCGTGTGGCTGTGCGCAGGGATTTGGCTTGTCGTCAGGGTGACGCTTGCCGCACCGCCTGTTGCATTTGGCGCATAGTCACCGCCGCTGTCAGCGTCTGCGCCGACGACAAATCTGTCACGCAAGTCCGGCGTGGAGTTTGTGCCGTCACAAAGCACCCAGCCCGTAGGAATAGTTGCAATAGAACCAGACCAAAGGAGGATGACGCCGCTGGGTAAGAAGTCTTGAGCCG
>Ga0208542_1000660_pt1 | contig 15424 bp, 26 predicted proteins | sample DEB08_DNA_3_FD_185495 | JGI IMG/M metagenome (GOLD analysis project Ga0208542, IMG submission 185495) | Aqueous microbial communities from the Delaware River and Bay under freshwater to marine salinity gradient to study organic matter... | ecosystem: Environmental > Aquatic > Marine > Coastal ... | reverse complement strand
GTTGTGCGATTAAAAGATGACTACAATAGGGTTGACGACTAAAATAGCGTGTTTAACTTATTCTAGCAAGGGCGGAAAGCCCACACAGGAGGTAAATAATGTTTTATACACTACGCGCTCCCCGTCGTGATTTCTGGGACGGGTTTCTAGGCTACGAAAGCACAAAGGACAGTTCTTCATTTGTAGAACAAACGAAGCAAGGCCAGGTTATTCGTCTTGCCACCCCAGGAGTAAGGAAGGAAGATCTAGAAACCTACATTATTGGAGAAAGGCTTTTTGTTTCCTACGCAGGGGATAAGACTCATTTCCGAGATCCTTTCAAGCAGACTTGGCTGCTCCCAAAGGGTTTTGATGCTTCTACTATGACGGCTTCTTATGAAAATGGAGTTTTGAGCATCAACCTTCCAAACTCGCCAAAGCCAGAGACTAAACGACACAACATCCCGATCCAGTGAACTGACTGGCTCCAAACTGAAAGGCATCCTACGGGGTGCCTTTCTTTGTTTCAAAACTATTTACTGAGGAGCCAGAAAATGAACTATTACGAACTTGTTTCAAAATTTCAAAGAACCCTACTCTATGAAGAGATCGACGACACCCGTCTTTTCAGAATAGAAATGAAGATCCGTCTAAATGATGATGTTGGCGGCGGCATTGAACAGAAATTAAACCGCATCCGTGCTATTGAAGGCGTCACGGTTGTCGGCCACGAACCCCTCCCAGGCACCGGTGCTAACATTATTCAGGCAAAGATTAAGTTTCACCCTCCGTCAAACTCTATTCGCCCAATGACTTATGTGCGAGAGAAACTTGTCCCCGAGATCAACAGTGAACTTCCAAAGCACGTCCCAGGTGCAAAGGTTATTGAGGTTGTTGCTGGCTCTTTGAAGCGTTTGGATCGATGAAACTATTATTGGAGAGATTTGCTATGTCAATGAGAGAAGGCAAAGACACACGAAGCGTTGTAAAAGTTGTCTTCATTGACGGAGACGGCAAAGTTCTTATTCTAAAACGCTCTGGCAAAGTTGTAAGTGAAGCCTCGCCTTGGGAGTGGGATCTTCCAGGAGGGCACGTTGAATACAAAGAAAGAATGATGGATGCTTTGGAGCGCGAAGTCTTTGAAGAGACAAAGATGCGTTTTGAAGGGGCAAAAAGGATCTACTCCGAAGATGGAACAACTTTCTTTGTTTGTGAAGAATTTGCAGGAAAACCAAAGTTAAGTGATGAACACGAGGAATTTATTTGGGTAAAGCCTGAAAATGTTTCTAATTATAACATTGGGTCTAAATACGAAACAGCAATAAAAAGGGCACTGGCGAAATGAAAGAACTACTTGAAAACTGGCAACTTCTTATGGAAGAGGAAGGAAAGAAGGACGCTTGCTACCATAAAGTAAAGTCCCGCTACAAGAAGTGGCCTTCCGCCTATGCTTCCGGTGCTCTCGTCAAATGCCGTAAGGTCGGTGCTGCAAATTGGGGCGAAAGCGACAAGAAAAACGAAGAAATGGAGTTGGAGGAGGAGTGGTCCGAATCCGAGCGTGAAAAGCGTCGTTCAAAGTGCGACAACCCCAAGGGCTTCACAATGAAGCAGTTCTGCAAGAATCAGCGCACCCGCAGCGGTGAAGGCGAAAAGAAGAACGAGGCAAAGAAAGCAGGCACAGAGTCTTCAAAAGAAAGCAACCTTGGCGACTGGTTTAAACGCAAGGGCGAGTCAGGCTCAAAGGGCGGCTGGGTTGATTGCAACACTTGCCGCAAAGACAAAAAGACAGGACGAACCAAGTGTAAAGCGTGTGGCAGAAGCAAAGGTGAAAAGCGAGCAAAGTATCCAGCGTGCCGTCCAACACCCGGTGCCTGCAAAGAACGCGGCAGAGGCAAGTCTTGGGGCAAGACATCAGCTAAAAAGGAAGGTTTAGAAATGAATAACGACTTACGACAGATCGTCAAAGAAGAACTGCAAAAAGCACTTTTCAAGCCAGGTCTTCTCCATCACGTTGAAAACAAGATCCCGGTGTCTGAGAACATCTACCGTCCAGGATCTCCCTGCTTTTTCAACGTCATCCGACAAGCCCGTGCTCACTACAAGTCCGGTCTTTACGAGGCTTTAAACGACGAAGAGCGCGATCTACTTGAAAACTCTAACCTCGGTGAGTGGGCGGTTGTTGAGGGAAAGCGTGTTCCCCTTGACTTCCCGTTATTCATTGACGAGGATCTAAACGAAGAAAAGAAGAAAGATCCTCCTCTCAACAAGCCGATGCGAAACAGCGGCAGCGGCAAAAAGTACAAAGTTTATGTTCGCGATCCAAGCACAGGAAACGTCAAGACCGTTACTTACGGTGATGCAAAGGGCGGACTCAAAGGCGGCTGGAACAGCGCCGAAGCACGCAAGTCTTTCGCTGCACGCCACGACTGCGAAAACAAGAAAGACAAGACAAAGGCAGGCTATTGGGCTTGCCGTGCTCACAAGGACTTTGGCCCCGGCGTAGGTAGGTTCTGGTAATGTCAAGTGACTTCAAATACACATATGGTCTTGGGCACGTCCCTTCTTATCAAGTTTCAAGCAGACCATTCCTTACCTCTTCTCTGACGGTTCCAGCATCCGGTTCCGAGCCGCTTGAGATCTCTTTCGACTCCGTTTCCCGTTTTATCGTGGTAACTAACACTTTGGATTTGTCCGCAACCTCAACGCCTATTCGCTTTGGTATGTCGGCAAACGGTGTCAAAGGAATAGAAAATAACAACTATGGTATTCTGAGTAACGGACAGTCTTTTGAAGCAGACTTCAAGGTTACAAAAGTTTATTTGATGTCAGACACGCTTAATGAAGCATCAGCATCAGTCATAGCAGGATTAACAGGCATTCATTCTAATCATTTAGCGACCAACTGGTCAGGTTCATCGGGGGTAGGATAATGGGTTTTACTAAAATAACAGGACCGGAAACACAAAGAGGAGCAGATAAGGTTTATGTTGACGGTCCTTCTTCCACTTTTGGAGAATTGAAAACAGTTAGCAATTTTCCACAGGCACAAGGAGACTTTGTTTATGGCATAGATGCCCAATCCTTTGTCACATCGTCTTTCCAAGGCGCTTCTGTTACCGCTGCGGACGGATTCTGTTCTATGACAAGCGGCACAGACGCATCCGGCTCAGCTACGGTCCAATTGAGAAGAAATTTAAAGTACCGCCCAGGACAGGGAAGTTTGATCCGCTCTACGGCATTGTTTGATACGCCCGACGCTGGCAACGCACAGTTTGTTGGCGCTGGATCCGCAGAATCGGGCTATTTTATCGGATATTTTGGGACTAATTTTGGTATCCTACACTCTGAAAAAGGGCAAAGAGAAATAAGAAAACTAACCATAACAAATGGCGCTGGAACAGGAAATGTTACTGTTACGCTGAACGGAAACTCGATAGCTGTTCCCGTCACCGGCGGGTCAGACACAACCCAGACTGCATATCAGTTGTCTCTTGCGGATTACTCACAAGTTGGTGATGGCGGGTGGCTAGTAGATGTTGTCAGTAGTTCCGTTTATTTCATATCTGCTCGCTCTGTTGCCGGCTTAAATGGCAGTTATTCTGTTGCAGGCTCAGGGATTGTTGGCTCGTTTACTCAAACCAAAGAAGGGGAAGCACAAACTACTACATTTATTCCATCCGGCTCTTTTAACATTGATCGGCTTGATGGTTTGGGTCCAAGTGGGATGACTTTGGATACATCAAAGGGAAATGTTTTTGGTATTCAGTTTCAATATCTTGGTTTTGGTGATGCAAACTTTGAAATCGAAAACCCAAACACAGGAAAGTTTTTCGATTTTCACATCATAAAAAACGCAAACAACAGAACCACTCCTGTCCTAAAAAACCCGAATGTTTCTTGTCTTGCAACTTCTGCAAACATTGGTGGAACAACTACAAAAACATTAAAAGTTGCCTCTATGTCTTCGTTCGTTGAAGGCGAACCTGTGGCTTTGGATCCAAAGTTCTCGCACTCTTTTGCAATTAGTTCAGTTGCAACAACAGGAACCTATAAACCACTTGGAATCATAAAAACCAATAGAGTATTCAACGGACAGAGTTGTTACGGTGAACTTGACCTTTTACAAATTTCTTTATCAAATGTTGTCAACAACAAGTATTATACAATTGGATTTTTTAGAGATTTTATTATCGGAGGAGATGTTAACTACGAATACGTTAGTGAAACACAAAGTGTCGCCTCGATAGCAACACTAGCACCTGCAACAAACACAATTACAAACCTAGCTAGTATCAAGCCATTTTATGAAATTACGATTGGCGGCGATCAATCTAAAACAGAAGATTTGTCTAAGCTTAAGTTTGTGTTCGGACTTGGACGAGGCGCAGTTTTATTCGCCATTAAGGGTAATGGTTCCGTGACGGGCGATTTCATCATTAATTGGTTTGAGCAGCAATAATGGACTTTCCCTTCTCCGAAAAGAAGGTCGGAGGCAAACTATTCCTCAGAGAGTTCAAGGAGGATGTTGCCTCCGAAGAGTTGGTTTGGCATCAGGATCGAGAAGACCGAAGGGTCAAAGTCATTGAATCTGATGGCTGGATGCTCCAGATGGACAACGAACTTCCTGTTTTGCTAAAAGAAGGAACTATTTACAACATACCCGCCTATGAGTTTCATAGGGTCATCAAAGGCAAGGGCACACTAAAAGTATTGGTGGAGAAAAATGAAGTTATTACTTGAAAAATGGAACCGTTTTATAACCGAGGCAAAAGAGATGGTTTGCCCAAAACCAACCCAAGACCTCAAACTAAACACAAAGAACCGCAACTCTGCGATCAAAGCCGAACACATCCAGTATGGTCCTCTAAACCTTTCAGATGAAGACTATTGGGTCAAGGCAGCCGAGCACTGGAATACAAAGCCAGAGGTCGCAAAGAAATCAAAGTGTTCTAACTGCGTGGCTTTTGACATTTCACCAAGAATGAAAGACTGTATGCCAGGCCCAACCTCCGAGCCTATTGAGGACGAGGAGGGCTACTTGGGCTATTGCTGGATGCATCACTTCAAGTGTCATAGCGCAAGAACCTGCCTAACTTGGGCTGCTGGCGGCCCCATAACAAAGGACGAGGTGTCAAAGGAGTGGCAAGGAAAAGATGAAGCATCTTGAAGAGCAGGGTGAAACTTATTTTCAGCATATGAAGCACGCGATGGGAATAGCATTTCTACTTGTTTCCACAGGTGCAAAGTGTTTTATTCACGCTCTCGTCCCTCCTCTTTTTGTCTGCTGCGTCTCCTCTCGTCTAACTGAGATCAATGCAAAGGTGAATAGAAATGAAACTCCTGCTTGAAAACTGGCGTCAATTCCTAACAGAACAACAGGGCAAGATGCTTTCCATCTTTGACTTTGACGACACCATAGCCGCTTCAAAGTCTAGGACAATAGCCAGAGATCAGAGAACAGGCAAAGTCATCCGAGTCCCAAACCAAGCAACGCAAGACGCGATGATGGCAAAGGGAGGTTATGACTTTGATTTCAGCGAGTTTGATTTTGTCATTGGCCCAGAAGAGATCACGCCGATCGTGAATAAGATGCGCCAACGCCTAAAAGAACCAAACACGCAAGTCATCGTTCTAACTGCCAGAGCACCGGCAGCAGAAGACGACATTCAAAACTACCTCAACACGCTTGAACCCCCAATAGACACTGAAAACATCGTCATCTTTGGCACCGATGGAGGAAACAAAGGCCAGTTCCTCCTTGGTTATTTGGGAAGAAACCCAGGCTTCACCGACATTGAGTTCCACGACGACTCTATGAAAAACGTGAAAGACATGAAGAAAGCAAGGGACTTTCTCGGAAATAACATAAGAAGTTTTAGGATCTATCATGTTGATGACGGCTCACCAAACCTCGTGGAAGCACAGGACTAAACCTATCCGGCGCTCTATTTACTACATGGGGGGTGTCAGATGAAAAATATCCTATTACTTGCTTCCTTACTGGCATCCTGTGTCACGCCAGCAGACAATCCGTTTTGTCCGACTGGCGAAGTTGATGCTTTCTTTGTCAAAACACACGAAAAGAAGCATGCCCTACAAGCAAGAATGGCGACTCACCGTGTCTTTTCTATTGACATGAACAACATGGTTGGTGTCGGAACTGGCACGGTCTTTGACTTTGAAGGAACAACGGTTGTTCTTACTGCTGCCCACGTTGTTGCTGCTGAAAACGCCCGTGTTAGCATAGAGGTCAATGGCGGCTTTTATTCCTGTGAGATCGTCTATTTTGACGAAATCAGCGACCTTGCTGTCCTCTTGCCAGAGTCCAAAAGCGGGCTCCACCCTCTTCCTTGGAAACTCACAACACCTCGTCAAATGAGCATTTACGACAAGATCACTTACACTGGCTTCCCAAATAACGACGCCAAACTTAGCGTCAAAGGCTACATTTCGGCGGTGTCAGAAAACGGAAACTATTATGTTCACTCTTATGCTTGGTCCGGTGCTTCTGGATCGAGTGTTTATGACAAAAGTGGCAAACTTCTTGGTGTCCTTATTGCAATAGCCCTTGGGTCTGGTCCGATGGGTGTTCCCGTTGCGATCGAGGATGTTGTTGTGGTTGTTCCGATTTGGAAGTTACAAGAAGAACTTTTACGCTTTAATCTTGAATCGCTTGACAAGTGATGCCCAATAGACTATGTTATTAGAGTCGGGAGTTTCCCAATGAGGGAAGAAGAGTTATTAGCCAAAATTGAAGAACTCAAGCAGTTAATCGAAGAACTTGAAGAAGAAAACGCTATTCTTTGGGAAATGCTTGACGAAATAGAGAGATCCGACAAAGCCGCCTGGGAACTGTTTCAAACCCAAGAGGCGGACATTTTTGTTAATCTCGCAACAAAGCTTGGAAACACCGGCGAAGCATAGAGGAAGCAATGAATCAGATCTTTATTTTTGACATTGATGGGACACTTACACCCGCACGCCAGGCTATGACTGACGAAATGATCGAGGTCTTTCGTGAGTTTTGCCAAAGAGAGCGTGTTGTCCTGGCAACAGGCAGCGATATGATCAAGGTGAAGGAGCAGGTTCCAGAAGAGCTTTTGTCTCTTGTGGAGGGCATTTTCACTTGCTCTGGCAACGTTCTTTACACCGGAGGAGAAGAGTGGGGAGATCTGATCTACAAGAGAGAGTTCGTTCCTACACCAGAACTTATCGGCTTTTTGGAGCGATGCATCGAGTTTTCCAGTTGCCCCGTCAAGACCGGCTCGCACCTTGAATTCCGCCCAGGAATGCTGAATTTCAGCACGATCGGAAGGAACTGCACTCAAGCCCAGCGCGAAGAATATTACCATTGGGACGAAGAAACCGGTGAGAGAAAGGCGATCCAAGAGAAGCTTGGACACATGTATCCAGCCCTTGACTGTGCCATCGGCGGACAGATCTCGGTTGACATCTACCCACGAGGAATGGATAAGTCTCAGGCTTACAACTATTTAAAGAGCACAGAACCAAAAACACCAATAGTTTTTCTTGGAGATCGTTTAAGACCAGGAGGGAATGACTACCCCTTCTTTCGCGCAATGAGCAAAAGCCATTCTTCTTGTCGTCCGCTTGACATTTGCGTCCCGGTCCACGATTGGCTTGACACAAAGCGCTTTATTAGAAACGTGATGGAGGCGAAAAAGTGAACGAAGAAGAAGAAATAGTACAAACCGATGCAGAAGAATTGAAGCCAAAGCCCCCGACGAAGTTCGCTCCGAGGGGCATTGAGACATTTACGATCTGCCGCCAGAGCGACGAAAGTGGTGTTTCTGGCACCGGTGTTGTTATTGAGGGAGTTCAGTATGCCACAGGCCAAGTTGTCCTCCACTGGCTTACCCCGGCTCCGAGGGGCTCTATTGCTATTTTTGAAAGCCTCGAAGACTTCAAGCGAGTCCATGTGAATCCGCATCCAGGCAACAAAACCATTATTACTTGGTCCGATGGACGACAAGAAGAGTTTTAAACTATTTATTTAGAGGAGAAAGACAAATGAGAACACTTATTACGATCCTACTCGCCGGTTGTGCCGAGTCTTACTTGCCAATTGTTGAAGAAAGCGAAACACTACTTATCGGAGGCCCACAGGACTTCGTAGAGGTTGCCGAGGAGGCACCTTCTCTTTCGTTTGACCCACCGGGCACCACCGCACAGCCAGAGGAAGCAGACGAGGAGCCACCAACCCCAGGCGTCTTTTTCCCAGATAAGATCGACGTTTCTCCTCCCGTTGAGGAGCCAGAGCCAGAGCCGCTTCCGGGTCTTTACATGGAGCAGACAGGCGTTTCTTATTACTCCATCAACGGCCTCGCCATTTCCCGCGACGGAACAACTGGAATGCTAGGAATGAGCGGTGGAAACTCCTGTGAGTACAACCCTGACATTGCCGCCCTTTCCGGTGCCGACTTCACAAACCAGATTTGCCCTGACATTCCTGAGGAGTACGACAACTTCGGTCGTGTGATGTTCCTCTGTGGCGAGGTTGTCGGCTTTTGGAGCCCAACTTGGGGCAGCCAAAACTATGTTGTCCCCGGTCTACTCGACGCCCAGACCCGCGACGACGGTTTCGTGACCCTTGAGAACGATGGTTCTTGCACGGTTTCTCGTCGAGGGCACGATGGTTCAGTTTCCTCCGTTGTTCTCCCAGATGAACTTTGCGAGACGAGCCCGCACATCGAGATCAACGAAATTGACGACATTGTTTATTTCGCAAACGGCGACCTTTATGCCGTGACCGATGCTGACTACCGCGTGCTCGCTTTTGGCGTGGGTGACCTTGTTGCCTATGACACGCTCCACGATGCCCTTCTCGTCGCTTGGGAAGCCGAGCCGACCCTAGCGGCCCTTGACCATAGCGGAGCGCTCAGGTGGCGCGTGGAAGCCTCTGGCGGCATTTATGATCTTGCCCCCGTCGGCGACCAGGGCGCTGTCTTCGCACTCGTCTATGACGACCTTTCCCTTCCTGGTTCATTCGTGGCTTACGACGCCGAGCGAGGCGAGGTCTGGGGTGAAGGCATCGCTTGGAACGGCCTTGTTGATTTCTCTATTGACGCCGCAGGTTCCAAGATGCTTGTCCAGGCAGGCGGCTCCGTCTACACTTACGAGATCGTTGTCGAGGAATAAGCAATGAAAAAGGAAAAGTCCCACCTAACACAACCCGCCCAGCGTCGTTACAAGAAGCAGCGTCGGAAGAACGATATTTACACGACGATGGGCGGACACAAGAACCCAAAGAGCGGTCATCCATTTTCAGGGAGCATGAAGAGGTTTGGGACGGATCCCCTACGCTTTGAAGGCATCGAGTTCACAAAGGAAGAACTCAAACAGATCGTCAAAGAGGAGCTAACAGCCGTTCTTTCAGAGCGTCAACAGTTGGAAGAAGGCTGGTTTGAGAAGATCACAAGCGCAGCCGTCCTCGCTGCGATGTTGGGGCTTGGAGGCTTGCAAGCAAAGTCTCAGAGTGACTATGATCAACTCCGTGCACAGGCAGAGCAGAGGGTCGAGGACTCAAAGGCTATTTCTGTCAAAGTTGATGAAATGATAAAACAACTTACGAATGCCCCAGCCTGGTCTTGGACGGACAATGAGAAGAGCAGAAAGCCGTTTCCAACCGTAGAGTTCAGTGGCAAGAAATACTACGTTCTTCCCCCAGAATGGACGGTCTATTACCAGGCGATGAAAGACAAGAAGAACATCCTCGAAGACAGACCAAGCACGATCGAAGATCTAAAAACTTATTACAACTTTCTCCCAAGTGCTAATAACATGCCCGAAGGCGCATCAACAGTCGATGCAATGATCAAGAACTTCAACAAACGTGCAGTCTCAACAAACGCAAAGGCTTTTGTTCCGAGGGACAGTTCTTTCTACGACGAAACTGGACTTGTGGCGACAGATGGCACTCCGCTCCTAATGGTAAAATGGAGCGAGATCAAGAATTTTGATGGAAACTTGCCTGTTCTCGGTCTAACCCCGGAGGAGGCTTACATCGACTTTGTTTTCGGATCGATGTTAAGCAAGCAAGAAAGTGATATTCTACTTGGAGCGCTTTCCCCGCCAGGGGGTTCGTAAAGAAAATGTCTAACCCCTTGACCTCCGGCCCGTCTTGCACTACATTAAAGAGACACGGGGGGCTTGTCCCGTGAGCACCAAGGGGAAGAAAAAGATGTTGGTTACGAAAGACGATCTGAAATTTGCAACAGAAGTCAAGGAACTTATTGAGGATGCGCTTCTCGATCAGTATCCTTATGTGATGTTCGAGCACGTCCTTCTTTGGTGGCTTACCTGCCCACCAGCAGAAGCATAAACTTTTTACTTGACACGACACAACACACGCATTACATTGGGAATCCTTAGGAGGGAAGACCATGGATAGCTTCATTATTGGTGCGATTTTTCTGCCCGTAGTTACTGGAATGACCATCGGCGGTGTCTTTGCGACCGTCGCAAACATGTGGGACAAGCATGTGGGCTTTGTGAAAAGCCATTGTGAACGCCGAGAAAAGACTATTGATGAAATGCGCGCCCGATGTGCTCGCACTATTTCTAACAAATGAGGAACAAATGACAACCCAGAGAAAACAAATCAACAACGAGCAATTCTTCACCAACTTTGAGACAGCCGAGAGGCTTGCAAAGATAATTGAGGGCCAACCTTGGTTTAGCAAGGTTACTAAAGTGGTAGAACCATCAGCAGGCGACGGTGCATGGCTCAAGGCTATGGAAGTTCACGAAGCCTATGATATCGATCCAAAGCATCAAGACGTGAAGTTGCAAGACTTTTTGGATCCGTCTTTCTCGGTGGAGAACAATGGATCCGTCTTGTATGTTGGTAATCCACCTTTCGGCAGAATGGGCAAACTGGCAAAACAGTTTATCAAAAAGTGTGCAGAAGACGGAGATTACATAGCCTTCATTCTTCCTGCATCTTTTGCCAAGGTGACACAAATTCGCCAACTCCCCAAGAGTTTGCACTTGGTTTACCAAGAGGATTTGCTAACGGAAACCTTCAGATTTGAAAGAGAGGGAAAGGTCGTGTCCACGATCTTCCAGATTTGGGAAAAGAGAGACGTGAACAGGGTAGATCCGCCTAAGCTGCGTGAATGTGACGACTTCAGTTTTGTGAAGTTTACATCACCAATAAAAGGCCCAGCGGCTCCTGTCCCCGCCGGCTCGAACATCGCAATCTGTACTCACGGATCCGGCGCCGGGAAGGTTTTTGAGGATTCGTTTCAAAGCAAAAACACTCGAACTCACAGATTTATTAAGATCAAGAGCAACATCACAAAAGAAGAGCTTGCCGACCGGTTGAGAAGTCTTGACTTTCAAAGTGTGTTTAAATACACTGTCGGCGCAACTTGCATCTCAACCGAGGAGATTATCCGTCTTTATCTAAAAACTTTTCCTTGACTTCATCTACCACATAGACTATATTATCTATGTAGCCCAGCCACCTTAGCTCAGTTGGCCAGAATTCATAGCTCGTTTTGTAGAGTGCCTACTATTTACTTAGGAGGATAAAAATGAGCTATGAACTTTTACAACAATATGTAGAGCGTGGTCTTTCTATTCGAGAAATAGCAAAATTAGAAAACAAAGGGTTCTCTACCATAAGGTATTGGCTGTCAAGACACGGACTGAAAACCAAGAAAAGAAAGAAGATAGAGACACCGCCTTGCAAACATTGTGGAAACCCAATAGAGAACTATTGTTCTCCAAAGAAATTCTGCAATACTAAATGTTCGCAAGAGTTCCAAAGGAAAAGGCATGCTAAAAGAGTTGAAGAGGGGAGAGCAAGTCGTGGAGCAATAAGAACCTACCTTTTAGCAAAAAGTGATGAATGTTCTTGTTGTGGCTTGACAGATTGGATGGGGCAAGCTATAATGCTAGAAGTAGATCATGTAGATGGCAACTCTGAAAACAATAGCTTGGACAACTTGAGGCTCCTATGTCCGAACTGCCATTCTCAAACAGAAACCTACAAAGCCAAGAATAAAGGTAATGGCAGACATTATCGAAGAGTAAGATATAGAGAAGGAAAAAGCTTTTAATTTTTGCTTGCGTCGCCTAGTGGTCGATGGCACCAGCCTTGTAAGCTGGAAGGGTAACACCTCACCGTGAGTTCGAATCTCACCGCAAGCTCCATTTTAGCTCGTGTGCCATGCGTACAGCGAGTAACGGATGCGTCAGATAGCATGGCGTATCCAGCCTTATCGGGGTGTAGCGCAGTTGGTAGCGCATCTGGTTTGGGACCAGAGGGTCGGGAGTTCGAGTCTCTCCACCCCGATATTTTTGCCCTCTTAGCTCAGTTGGTTAGAGCATTTGACTGTTAATCAAAGGGTCGTTGGTTCGAGTCCAGCAGAGGGCGCTTTCTAACAGGAGAAGTTATGAATGTTGTTTTTACAAGACGAAAACGGAGCGACTTCGCTTGAATATGTTTTCATCGCATTTTTAGTTGGCGCTGCGATCATCGGGGGCATCGCGGCTCTCGGAGGTCAGGCAAATAAGACTTTCACAGCTCTCAACTCCGTCTACGAGGGAAGCGAGGAAGGAACTACAATAAAGAGCCGCAACGGTTTTGGTGATGGTTCTAACCCAGGTTTGGGCGGTGAACATGAAAGATCACCCATCGACGGCTTCGATAACCCAGGAAAAGGAAAGATCTTTCCATGAATAAATACACTATTGTCGGTCTTTCATTTACAGTTCTTGTTATTTTGATCTTTATTGTAAAACTCGTTATGAGCCCACCAGGCGTTTACAAGAGGGTCGGAGAATGGAAAGTCCAGCCCGTAGTTCTTGTTTGCGGCGATGACACGAACTTTACAAACAAAGGCGTTGACTTCTGGCGTGATCGGGGCTACTTTGTAGAAGACACTTTGACGACCCGCGCTTGCCCTGAACAACTGGAAGGCTTCATTCTCGTCTCGGAGGGGGACAACCTGGAAGCCGATCAGTTGGGAAAGACTGAGGTTGTCGTCAGCGCCGAAGGTTTCATCACAAAGGCACACATTTATTTGCGCGACTTTGAGGATGAACTAACATTTGCCCACGAAATGGGGCACGCATTTGGATTCGATCACACACCACGCAGCGGGAAGCTGATGAATGCTGACCCGAGGCAACAAGACTGGAAACATTAGAAGCGTTTATGGAGAACGAAGAATGAAGAAGTCAAGCGAAAAAGTCTTTCACAAGGTCATCAACACACTTTATGACAATTCAATGGGAGACATGAACTACCTTCCCTTTTCGTTTATTGATGAAATGGGGCTTCAAGATAAGTTTGAAGACTACCTTTATTTGTCTCGCACACAAGAAGCTTACGATGTTGGCTATGAAGACGGCCAAGCGCGGCGGCACCACGATAAGAGGTACAAAAAGACCCCAGAGCTTTTTAAGCATTATCACGATGGATACCTCGCGGGTTATCGGGGAGAGTGAAGAATGAAAGTTCGCATTGACTACTCACACTACGTTATTGTAGATGTGCCGGACAGTATCATTAAGCAAGACGAAAACGGATACTTTGGCGATTTGCCATTTGAGTTTGATGAAATGTTTGAGGTTCTAAAAACCTATGTCCCAGAAGGGGCAGAGATAGAAGGATGGGAACATCCAGACCTTCCAAAAGAGAACGAAGAATAGCAAAATCTTTCTCTTGACTTCGCCCGCCACACAGACTACAATAATAAAGTAAGCCGAGCACAGAACCTATACGCTCCCCGGCTGGCTGGTTGTCAGAAGGCGTCTTATAAGCGTCTTAGAGCAGAGTTCAATTCTCTGGGGGAGTACCACCTAACTAGAATAGTAATGCTCTTCTCTGTGGCAATTGGAGCATAATAAGATACACTTATCTATCTCCTCTTGAATACTTTCAAAAGAGCGAGTTTTCATACTGGCCCAACTTGGATCTTTTTCATTTGGATCAAGATGGTGGAAATCAAGCGCAGCGATGCATTTATCATAACCACATTTTTCACACTTTCCACCCTTGTAGTCGACCGCTCTTCTCTTGGTTTCTCTTTGTCGCTCGATAGCGCTCTGATGATTACACAATTTACACCAGCCGGATAATTGATTTTTTCTATTTCTTCTTCGATAGAACTCATTGTGCGGCTTCCAACTATCGCAAGCAGGGCAATATTTCTCAGTATCGTTGACAGTAGGTGTTTTCGGATTTGAATAACCATCCTTGAAAGATAAGTTCTTTGTTTTGAGGTCGTGTTTTCTCAGCCAGTATCTTACATTTGCTGGCGAGCACTCAAAACGAGATGCCATTTCTCGGATCGAAAGACCTTTTTCAACTAAGGCAAATAATTTTTGATATTCCATAATAACCTCCCAATGGTCATAAGTAAGTAGTTTGACCACTGGGCAACAGAACAATAAAATTCACTTTTTGCTCCCATCGTCTAACGGTTAGGATGCGAGATTTTCACTCTCGCGATAGGGGTTCGATTCCCCTTGGGAGTACCATTTTAGAAACATCGGGGGAATGATGAAGGTTTACATCGTCTTTGAGCACCAGCGCCACGAAGGAATGTATATTCGTGCCGTGTTTGATACAGAAAAGAAGGCAAAAGACTACATTCACGATAATGAACCAGACGACGACGTTTTTTTCTGGCTTGATTGGGATGAATACGAGGTCGAATAAATCGCTTGACTTCCAACACCAGACAGACTAAGATATAAACATCGGGGGAATGATGGACTCAGGTGTTAAGAAAGCACTAGACAGGCTTTTCGCAGAAAGACAAAGGCACTATTGGTCTTTGGACTATGAAACTACAACCAGCAAACTATTGGAGTTGGTTGGAGAGCTAGAAAAAGCTGTTGAAAAGTCTAGCGAAAGTAAAAAACAAACCGCTTGACTTCCGACACCAGACAGACTAAGATATAGATAGACAACGGGTCTTTAGCATAGTGGCTTAATGCAGCGGACTTTTAATCCGACGATCGTGAGTTCGAATCTCACAAGACCCACTTTTAAATAATAGGAGAAAGCAATGGCAACCCCTTCTTGGGAACGAATCGTTGAGGTCTATGACCCTGACGGCGATCTAAGAACTACAACTGACAGGCTGGCAGTTCCCGGTGGATGGATTTACAGGGAACTAACTCAAGAAGGGGTTGCCCTGGTTTTTGTGCCAACATGCTCACCACCAACATAGGGTCCGAGTGTCAGGGACGACATTCTAGATGGTTTCCCCACTTTTGTAGAAAGGGTTAACTGACAATACTCAACCGTGAGCGGGTCATGCTAATGATGTTGGAAACTGCAAAGAGAATAGCCCTACGTTCCTATGGGTGACGACTTAGACTGGAACTCACCTAAGTCTTCCTTTGCAAACCGCTGGCACACCGGTAAAAGTGTGCTAACTGCAAAGAGAATAGCCCTACGTTC
>Ga0208542_1000659_pt1 | contig 15441 bp, 26 predicted proteins | sample DEB08_DNA_3_FD_185495 | JGI IMG/M metagenome (GOLD analysis project Ga0208542, IMG submission 185495) | Aqueous microbial communities from the Delaware River and Bay under freshwater to marine salinity gradient to study organic matter... | ecosystem: Environmental > Aquatic > Marine > Coastal ... | reverse complement strand
AGTGACCTGAACGATTTCAGGGACGCGCAGAACACGATGCACAGCGGATCGACGCAGCCGTCCTATGTTCAGACGTGGATGATCTGGGCGGATAGCACAGCATCGAACGCTATATATAAGATTTATGACGGGACCGACGACATCCCGCTTGCAGTGGCCGACGCGACGAACAACGTCGCACGGGTCGCGCTCGATAATGATCGAGATACGTACATTGTGTCGGCAACAGACGACCAGATGGATTTCTATTCGTCGGCGTCGATGCGGATGTCCCTAACAGCATCTGCGCTGACCATGTCCGTGCCTATTGATTTCAATGGACAGAGCGCCCAGTTCGACGACGCGACCGGCATCAACGACGCCAACGGTAACGAGTTGGTGCTTTTCCAGACGACCACGTCGGCGGTCAATCAGATCGACATCACGAACGCGGCGACCGGGGGCGTCCCGCGTGTCGATGCGACCGGCGACGATACGAACATCAACTTCGGCATCGGCGCAAAAGGCAGCGGTGTGGTTGAGTTGTTCAGTGGTGCAGCAGCAGACAGTTACAGCCTCGGGAACCTGAACAGCGCAACGACACTCAAGATCGCGAACGGTAACATCCAGCACGCTACGATGACGGGTTCGTTCACCCTCACCGCACCGAACGATACCGAGAGCGGGTACATCGAACTGGAGTTCACGATTGACGGCACTGGCGGGTACACGTTGACCCTCTCAGGGTTTAATGAAGTGAGCGGAGCCGTCGACACAACCGCCGGAACGGTCAACGTGTTAAGGATCGCGAAGATGAACACAAACACATACCTCGAAGTCGTACAGGCGGTGTAATATGACATTGTATTTCTGGAATGATGGCTCCCCGACGAAAGCCAAAGTCACGGGCGGCGGAAATAAACAGCGCCTCAAACTCCCGTCTGGTGTTGTATTGACGGGCAAGGTGGAGCCTGACCCCTACCATGACCTGTACCAGTATACCGAAGTCGGCCCGGTCCCCAACGAGTACCAACAGCCCGGTTCAGTGTCGTATGACAACGACGGGTACACGATCACGGCAACCCGGACGGTGGTCGACCAGCCTCTCGATAGGGTCAAGGACCGGTTGAAGCGGAAGGTGAAGGCCATACGCGACAACGTCGTCAATGCTGGCATCGAGTTCCAAGCTGTCAGCGGCGACCCTGTATATGTCGTCCAGACAGACGCCGACAGTCGCCGGGAACTCACCGGCGCGGTCGTGGCTGCGAACGAGGATAACCTGACCGTGCAAGCGTGGCGGATGGCGGACAACGAAGTCGTCGTCATGGACATCGCCGACTTCAAGGCAATGGCGCTTGAGGTACGTAATCACGTCAACGCCTGTTTCGAGCGACAGGCGGCGCTTGAGGCTGAGATCGACGCCGCAGATGATGTCGGTACTGCCGTCGCCATCGACCTCGATGCTGGCTGGCCGGAAACGTCGTAATGACCTTATTGATGCGTCCTACAATTAGCGGGGCAACAGCCGCCAACCCGGTGACATATTCGTTTGCGGGGTCATCTGTTGATGCGAATAACCTGACGACCTATACATTTTCAAATCATAGTATAGGAACAGCCAGCGCAACTCGCAAGGTTGTTGTGTGCATCGCTGGCAATGGTACTGCGGCAGGGCGGTCAGTGTCATCAGTGACAGTTGGCGGGGCTTCTGCGACGGAATTGATAGATTACCAAAACCCAACAGGCACCGACCAAGTGTCGGCAATGTACCAGATAGATGTATCCAGCGGGACGACGGCAAATATTGTTGTCACATTTAACGACACAATGGCCGATATGGGGATAGGTGTTTTTGCTGTTTACGATGCGGCGGTATCTGTGACAGCAACAGACACAGACCCGTCTGAACCCGGGGCATTGTCAATAAACGTCCCCGCCAATGGCGTTGTTATCGCATGTTCACGTTCTGATAACGGAACGACATGCACAACAACTGGTGTAACTGAGGCATATGACGAAAATATCGACAGCAACAGATATCATTATGGCGGCGCAGCTACATTCGAGACGGAGCAAACGAGCCTGTCAATCGGATTTGATGCATCCGGCAACAACCAAACCTCAATCGCAGCTTCATGGGGGCCGGCATGATGGAACATAGGACAAGGTAATGGCTAAACAAACCGCTGCACCCAAGCCCTACCGCAAGCGCAACGTGCGCCGTCATATGAAGAAGCATCTGCGCCACCGCAAGAACATGAACAAGCATTCTGGAATGTGGGGGTCGAGGTGATGGACAAAGAACAACGCTCCGACTTTGGCCGTATGTGGTCTGCCATTGAGGAACTAAGGCGCAACGCTGATGTACGTCAGCAGAAACTTGAGACGTTTGAGCAATACCAACGAGAGCGTAACCATGAAATCATTAGTGAAGTATCTAAGGTTGACGCCAAGATCGAACTGATGCGGATTGATTTACAGAAGCACATGATTCAAGAGGAAAGTCTCAACAAGTCGTTTCTCAAGAAAGGATTATGGGTTCTTGGCGCGATGGTATCGGCGCTGATCGTTTATATCTGGCAGAATACCGTAGGTCATCCAATAAAATGAGCGGATGACGAGCCTCGCTGCCTATTTGAACCCCCAACTGGATAAGGACGCAGACCATGCTCCGACTTCCGATTATCTCAGCCGTTGTTTTTGTTTTTGTTCTCTCCGCTTGCCAAACCACTTCGCAAGCGATCGACGCAACTCCAAAAATTGAAATCAATATCACAGACGCCGCCCCGACTTATAACCCCGGCGATGTTCTGTCTGTCTCTTGGGTTTGCCGAGAGGCGCAAGCTGTTCGTTTTCTTTCCGGCTCCCCATCGCCTGAAGCTTTCATAGCCGCGCTCAAGTTGTTCGTCCGTCAGCAAAAGTGCGTAGCGTTTGACACTGACATTCCAATCAAACTCAAGATGCACGAATACAGCTTTGATGGTGTGTTCGGCCCCGGCGAAGCATGGATGCTTGAGACAAGTGACGGAAGCCCGGTCTTTGCGCTTTTGAAACCGGCAAAACTTTCTGGGAGGGATGCTTGAAATGGCTACCAAAACTGTCAGTGACGAAGAGCTGCAAGAGACGGTAAACATTTACGCACGTCTTGGCACTAATACGGCAACCGCTGCCGAGTTGGGCGTGGAAGATAGCACGGTCAGGCGGCGCAGGAAGATGGCGGCAGAGCGGGGCATAACGCCGAAGCTGGATGATGCCAGCCAATCAGCGGAACTTCCCAACTTCCCCGACGATGATGTCAGTGCCGAAGAAATCTTGGGCATGATGGAAAAGCGCTTTGAAAAGCGGCTACAGCATCAGAAGTCGCTGCGTTGGTTCCCGATCAAATTCAAGTCACTTGAGCCGGTCGGGGTTGTTGTCATTGGCGACCCGCACCTTGGTTCTAACGGATGTAACATCCCGCTCTTGCGCGAACACGTTGACCTAATGAAAAAGACGCCAAACTGCTACGCCGTGAACATTGGCGACACAGCAGACAACTGGCCGTGGGGATCAAGACTGATTGCCCAATACGCCAACAACGACGTATCAAAGGCGACGGAGCGCAAGCTGGCGCGGTGGTTCCTTGAAGACAGTGGCATTCCGTGGATTGTCTGGCTTGAGGGCAACCATGACCACATGGACGGCGGCTTCGTCCAATACCTTCGCGCCATCAATGCCGACGTTATTCCTATGGTTGATTGGCGGGCGCGGTTCCGTCTTGTTTTTCCTGGCGATGTTGAGTGCCGCGTGGACGCCGCGCATAACCACAAGGGCCATTCCATGTGGAACCCGCTACACGGTCAGACTAGAGCCGCTCACATGGACGAAGACGCGGATATCTATGTCGCAGGGCATCACCATACATGGGCGCTGATGACACAGGAAATGCCGGACGGTCGCATAATCCATATGGCCCGCGCTCGCGGCTATAAATATATCGACGATCACGCGCACAGGCATGGCTTCTACGAGCAGCAGCACGGAGCATCAATTATGTTCGTAATTCGCCCGAAGCACCATAACAACTCCATTAAGTTTATCCGCTCATTCGCTGACGTTGAGGATGGGTGTGAGTACCTTAATATCGTTCGCAAGAAGGATGGCAAATGAGAACTTATTGTGGCTGGAATGATATATGAAAACTGGCAAGATGTTCCAAGCGCGGCTTGGCCCTGCGAGTTCTTTTCGCCGAAAGAGATTGCCTGCAAAGGGACTGGCGAAATCCTCGTCAACGTGGCGGCTCTACAGGCGCTTGATGAATTCCGCAAGGCGCTCGGCGTCCCGTTCTCTCCGAACAGTGCTTATAGGTCCGCGTATCACAATGCACGTGTGGGCGGCGCACCTCTCAGCCAACACCGCCTTGGCACGGCTTTCGATATCCCGCTGGCTGTCGGATCAAAGGAAGCGATTGAGGGCGCGGCTCGATCTGTGGGCTTCACCGGCTTCGGGCTAAATTACAGGACGTTCGTGCATATCGACATGGGCAGAGCGAGGACTTGGTAATGTGGGACTTTCTGGCATCGGCGCTATTCGGGGCGGGCACGGGCGGTATCGGCCTAATCCTTGGCGGCATAGGCAAGGCCTTCACATGGTATGCCGAAGAAAAGCAGAAGGCGGCCGAGCACCAGCGCGTCATGGAAATGACCAAGCTGCAGCACGATCTGCGATCCAAGGAACTGGAAATTGAACGCGAGATTGCCCTAGAAGATGCGGCCGCACGGCTTCGTGAGGCGTCATACAGCCACGACAGCGCCACCGGCAAGGCAAGCCAGTGGGTCGTGAATACCCTGCGTCTGGTGCGTCCGTCGCTGACGGGCTTACTGGTGATCCTTCTGGCCGTGATTTATCTGACGATTGCCGATCTTGGCGCAAAACAGGAGATCGTGTCCAGCGTAATCTATATGGCTGTGTCGTCGGTGACTTGGTGGTTTGGCGACCGTATGACTGCGAGAAAGAAATGAGCGTCGTAGACTTCCCCGGCGAAACCCGGCTTGACCTCGACCCCAAGCGCATCCTCGAAACCGCGCTTGAACAGGACTTTGAATGCGTCCTAGTCGTCGGATGGAAGAACGACGGCGATATGTACCTAGCCGGATCGGCGGCAAACACGCTTGAGACTATCGCCACACTCGACATAGCCAAGGCCGCGCTGCTCAAGGACATGGTGGATTAGGTCATTCAATGCCGCCGCCCATCTGGACAGGTTGAATACGCCGTCGATTAGTTTACTTCTCATTTCTTCACAATCTCCAACTCATACCCCAAAGCATCCAGCACCTTTTCAAGTCTCATCCATGGCTGGCTCCGCTCTAGGTTGCGCCTGTATGAATTTAAAAGCTGTGGCGATATGTTCGCCGCTTCTGCGATCTGGCACGCAGGGCGTCCATCTTCGACGCAGAGTTGATTGAGGATTTCAGATATTTCAGTCATTAAACTTCTCCGCTTCCAGAATTGCGTAGCCAATCATTTCGGGGATTTGCGGGACGACGGCGTTGCCATATCCACGCCACTCGCCCATCCAATCGGAAAACCCATTATCCACGCCGATAGATTTGGCCCGGCTAGGGCACCGAATTGCGCTGCATATTTGTGTTGGGGGCGCTTCTGATGAGAATAATGGGGATCGTTCCATATAGCGGCTAAACGTGAAATCTTGCCACTCTCTTTCCAATCGCTTGCTGTTGGGGAAGGCCACAATCCAGACGCGATCCCGCAACGTCGGTCGTCCAACGTAGTCAGCTTGCAAGCAGTGCCACTCCGCGTCATACCCGATCTCGGCCAAGTCTCCGAGTATTCGGCCAAACCATCCGCCTCGTTTTTCGCTAGGGCCACTAAGCAGGTTTGCGACGTTCTCCACGATGACGTAGCGCGGTCGTAACTCGCCAATAAGTCTGGCGATTTCGGACCATAATCCCGACCGCGTTCCCTCTCCGAGTCCGACTTGGCGGCCGGCAACGCTAATGTCTTGGCAGGGGAATCCGCCTGTGATGACATCAACGGCAATTCCATCGGCAGTAAGTCGTTCTTCTGTGACATTTCTCACATCCTCATAACAAGGCACATCCGGCCAATGCTTCGCCAATACGCGGCGTGGGTAATCCTCAATCTCGCAGAACGCGACAGTCTCAAATCCGCCTGTTCGCTCCAGGCCGAGGCTAAAACCGCCGATACCGCTAAACAAGTCGAGGACGCGGAGCTTAGTCATACTCACTGACCCTGCACGGGTATCCACACTCCTGATACTCAACCATGTGCCGGTCAATGGCATCAAAGGCGGCAATCCAAAAAACAAACGCCAGCGTAAACGCGATGGCAACCCCAGCGATAAAGTTATTCATCTTCCAACTCCTCTTTGATCCTGTCGTATGCAAGGCACCACTCTGGGTCATGCCCGGAAACCGTACCGAGTTCGCACCATCTGTCTGCCCCTGTGTCGCTCGCCCACTCATAGCCGTAATACTGGCATTCAGAGCATTCTTCGGCGCAGTTCTCAAAAGCGTCAGCGACAATCTGCCATTTATCCATTGTTGAGCATCCTTATCGCCTTGAGTTCGTGGATGCCGTGTTCAACCAAGAAGTCCACGGCTTTCGGAAAGTCAATTTCCTTGCGGTCGATCTGGCCGCGCAGAGTCTCGACGTACAAGCCGCCACGCTGCGGCTTGTGTTTGTCGAGAATGTTTTGAATTGATTTGTTCATTGGTTTTTCTCCCTTCCCGGCAGGGCGCTTATTGCGCCGCTGCCAAATTGACCTGCCCGCGTGCGTAGTCACGAACACGGCTCACTAAATCCAAGAACGAATGTTGAGCCGCGCCGTGAACACGCGGGTATTCATCAAACAAACGGCTTTCGGCGTGATTGCAGTGGCGAACAACCTGCGCCCAATTCAAGGCTGAACGGTCAATATCACCGTTCATAATTTTATTACGGAGGCTTGTTGCTTTTTGAAAGTGGTCTTGGCTAGTCATCTGCTTAACTCCCGTTTGCGTTGTTGATGATGTAAATATATATAAGTTTGCTTATCCTGTAAACACCTTTTCCGCAACGCTCTCAATTTTTTTTCGGGCATCCTCAAACCCGTTTCCGACGATAAATGCGTGGCCTATCGCCTCGACGTATTCGCCCCATGCTTTTTGATCCAGCGATAACCGACCGCCTTTTTCGCGCTTCATTTCAATCCATAGGTTCCATGCCGGGACGTGCAGATCAGAGACACCTTTTAAGACGCCTTCGGCCTTGAGCCGTCCCGCAGCCGCCTTCCCGCGATACCCGCCGTTTGGGATGGCGTATATCTTCACGCCTCGATAAGTCTGTCGAAACCATTTAACGAGTTCGCGCTGTTCTTCGTGTTCCGACTTCATGCCCAATCTCTTGACAATACTCGATAAAATTTTCCGTCGCGTTTATATTTTAAAACGCTCGGCGGCTCCCCGGCGTTCATTAGCCAAGTCAAATCTTCAAGGCCAGCCGCTTCGTTCGTATCGACGCCAGCACTATTCGCTATTGCGCCCAAGGTTCGCAGCGCCTTTTGACCCGCGTATCCCTCATGCGTGATCGGCAGATATTCAACAATCGGATCGTCGGTCAATGCGCCGTAATACGACACGGCGACCATCTCCTTGCCGCTCGACCGGCTGATATGCTTGCGCCACGACCAGCTAAACACGTTCATTTCCAGAGCGTCCAAGCCCATAATGTCGTCGTCGTGGAGCTTCGCGCCTTCGTCTTTCACTTCCGGCTCTGGGAACGGCTCGCCGCAAGACGGGCATTCCTTGGCCGATATATGCACCAGCTCGTCGCAATTCTCGCATACCTTTACCGGCGCTTCGCCTTCGCCTGATTTACGTCCCGGATCCACCGCCGTAATAGGGCCGTGAGATTGAACAGCGCCAGCAAAGTCGAGAACAAGGCAATGATCGCTGTGAGATTTAGGTCGCATCCCGCGCCCGGCCATTTGAACATAGAGCGACACGCTCGCAGTCGGTCGCGCCATAACGAGCAAGTCAATGTCGGGATAATCAAAGCCGGTGGTCAGGACGTTCGCATTCGTCAGCGCCCTAATCTCGCCAGCCTTAAATCGCTGAATAATATCGTCGCGCTCGGCGGCTGGTGTCTTGCCAGTAATTGTTTCGGCGCTAATTCCCTGCTCTCGCAACTCGTCTCGAATGTGATAAGCGTGATCTACGCCAGTGCAAAAAAATAACCATGCCTTACGCTCGCCAGCGAGCCTAATCGTTTCGCGCACGATCTTTATGTTTTGGCTTACAGTATCGACGGCCTTTTGTAGTTCGGACTCGATGAACTCTCCGCCGCGCTTATGAACGCCCTCGGTCGATAGCGTCAAGTCCGTCACCTTCGACCGCAGCGGCGCAAGATAGCCTTTGTAAATCAATTCCTCAATGCTCACCGGTTCAATTAGATCGGCAAATAACGCCGGGGCGTCTGTGATTAGACCATGGCCTAATCTGTATGGCGTAGCCGTTAAACCCACGACGCGCAGCTTAGGATTGATCCGCGTCAGTTCGTCGATAAGCGTTCGATATCCGCCTTCTTGCTTGTGAGAAACAAGATGACATTCATCAATAATCACTAAGTCAATATGTCCGATAAGTGCCGACTTTTTCCTGACCGATTGAATCCCGGCGAACGTGATTTGATCTAATCTCTTCGACCGCAAACCAGACGAATAAATGCCGAGAGGCGCGTTCGGCCAATGCTCACGCATTTTTTGAGCGTTCTGCTCGATAAGTTCCTTGACGTGCGTAAGCATGAGAATAGTCGTTTCAGGCCAATTCTGAACCGCATCCTTACATAACGCCGCCACAATATGCGACTTCCCCGATCCTGTTGGAAGCACCAAACAAGGATGGCCGCTGTTTGTACCAAGCCACGAATATAGATCATTGATCGCTCTTTGCTGATAATCACGGAGCATCAGAACGGAATCTCCTCTTCCTCAATCGTCCTGACTTCCTTCACCGTGGCGCCCGGAAATGTCTCGCGCACGCCGCGCACTAATTCGTGAGCGCAAGCATCACCGCCAGCAATCAACTCTTGCGACGTAAAAACGTGAGCGTCACCTTCGCCATTGCGAACGTCAACGCCGTTGATCTCATAGACGGCCTCATATGGCGACCCGCTATCCTTCATCGGCCACGGCACAAGGTCAGGATGCAGCACATGGCTATCGCAACCGGTGCGCTGATAATCGACCGGGATGCCCTTGCTTTGCCATCTTGCGCACGACCATTCGCCGTCGTCTTCCGCCGTCGCATGAGCGCAAGTGCGGCAATTGACTAACTTGGTCAACCGCTCCTTGTGGCAGAAACTATGAGCAGGGCAGAATTTGCACTGATACCAGCTAGGATTGGTCGAAATCGGATCAGGCATCCGCTCGGCACTAACGATGCGCTCGGCGCGTTCGATTAACTGCTTGGCCGCGTCTTTATCGTATTCTACGCGATCCGCGTACATACGATCATCGTCTTTGCAGACGGCGACATATAATCCGCGCTTTAGGCCGAGGCCGTGCATATAAAATTGCATCTGGCACCAGTGCATCGGCTTTGATTTTTTGAGCCCATTCTTTTCAAGATCATCAAACGACTTTTTTGCGTGCGTCTTAAATTCCAACAAGTGCGGCGTCTTTTCCGCGCCCAGTACGCCTTCACCAATACCGTCGATATGACCACCACAATGCTTTGGCATAGGGACAGCACGTTGATCCGAATGAATGTTGATGCCGATGGCTACCAAATCGGCCACGATGGTTTCTTCTTCGCGGTGGCCGCGACGGAATAGACGCAAGATGCGCCCCTCAAATTTCTCAACAACAGCCCACCTAAATGAGAGCCAAAGCCAGCGGTCACACGGATGGCCAATAATGGACCCGCCTAAATACGTGCGCGGCTTGTCCTGATTTTTTTGGTGGTGTTTGTCAATTAATTCCACTATGTTAGTGTCGAGTTCAATTTTCACGGTTGTCTCCTTTGATTACCTCCCAAAACTAAGGGGGCTGGCATAAAAACCAGCCCCCTCTATTTTTACTTTGCCCAAAACGGCGAAGCGGCAGCACTCGCCGTCGCGGCTTGCGCCGGGTTGGGCATCGGTGATGCGGACCCGCCACGAATCGGCTTAAAGCCCTTCACATCGTTGCTGTCGCCATATTGCTCGTCGTGTTTGACGGACAGTTTGATTTGAAGGTCGCCGCCAATTAGCTGGTCGGTGTCCTTCAATTCGCCCATACCCATCGCGTCACGCATCTGGCGAAGCTGGCTGCGCCCGATTTTCTCGGCGGTTGGGTTCGGATTGTTGATGTTGATGTTGGCGAACACCACGCGGCCCTCATGCGTCGGCCCTGTGATATCAAAGCGCATTTTGATATATTGGCCAGTTCCGGCTTTCGTCTGCGTCAGGTCGGCTTGGGTAATTTTCGCGATATACCAGCCAGCCGGTAGCGGATCGAACGATCCGCCTTCGTCTTTGTATTCGTCGTCGTTCAAGTCAAAGTCGATAAAAGCCATTTTGGCTACTCCTTCTCTATGGTGAATGATGGGCGACCCGGCTTTGTTGTAATCCCGTCAAGTAGCAGGTCGGTGACTGACGGGTTGGTTGCCTTCCAAACGGCCATGTTGATTTCAGGCTTCCACCGGAACAGGACGCTCAGTTGGTCAACAATGCCGTGTTCTGCGGCAATCTCTTGAACGCGGTCGCTGTCAACCTTGCGGATCATGCGTCCGGTGATCTTCACTTTATAATCTTGGCTGACGGTAGGCGTGATCGTGCCGTCCAAATCAGCAGGGACCATAATCGCGTCGAGCAGTTGGTCCTCAATCGACCGGCGTTTGTCTTGCGCCGCCTTCTCAACGTCCTTGGCGTCGATCCATTCTTGGAGCAGCGGGTCAATGTTATTCACAATGCGCCTCCGATTTTTTCAATGATCGCGCCAAGATCGCATTGCTCCCAAGCGTCGAGTTTGCCGGACCGATCTTTCGCTTGCCACAGACCATCCGTCTCAAGCATCAAAGCGCGTTGCATTACGCCTTCGGCGTCTTTCTCGACACGCAGCGCCGCCACGATATCAAAAAAGTATGGCAGGGCTTGGCCGGTCTTGTTCCCCGGCATTGACGGCGAGTACAACAACCGACCCATCTCGTCTTGAGTCTTTTCCAGTTTGGCCGAAAAATAGACGTTTTTATGCGGCAGATCGCGGAACGAGCGGATAGCCTCGGCCATCGTCGTTTGCATTTCGCCGTAGGCTTGGCGCGGGTCTTTCGCCTTTTTCATTTCAGCGCCAAGGCAAACTTCGCCAATCTCGCTGATGCTATCCAAAGCCACTGACTGAAATTGCTTCGCCTCGTCGCTCTCGAGCAGCCACGTATAGGCTTCGCGCAACGTCGCCATATCGGTGATTTGAATAAACGGCAATTCGCTATCGGAAATCGAAAGCAAACCGCCTTCCGCCGATAAGATAACCGGATCGGGCAGCGTCGGGATCAGCGAGGTTTTACCCGCGCCAGCTTGGCCATAGACCAAGATTTTAACGCCGTCTGCTTTAACGGCGTTTGTGTTTTGCAGATTAATCGCCATCAGGCTATCTCCTTTTTTCGCGCTGTCGGACAATCCGTTCGCGCTTTCAGTGTTTACAAATAATTTAAGTCGTCTTATATGTAAAGCACTAAATCATGGAGAATGAAAAATGACTATGAAACAAGTGCTGGCGTATTTCGGCACGCAGACCAAAGTGGCCGAGGCGCTAAAAATTAGCCAAGCGGCTGTAGCGCAGTGGGGTGATGAAGTGCCTTTGCTGCGGCAGTATCAGCTTGAGAGGATTACAGAGGGCAAACTTAAAGTAAAATAATCAAAGGAGATAACTGTGGAATATCAGAAGTTTTTGGTGAATAAAGCAAAATATGATCCACCCACAGGCATGGAGCCTTCTGGCTTGCCCGATTGCCTTTTTGATTTTCAAGAGGCTATCGTTAAATGGGCACTTCGCAGGGGGCGCGCAGCTATTTTCGCAGGCACTGGCCTTGGTAAGTCTCTCATGGAGTTGTCATGGGCCAATGCCGTTGCGGATCATACCAGTAAGCCGGTGTTAATTTTTACGCCGCTTGCCGTCGCAGGGCAAATGACCAGAGAGGCAAGTAAGTTTGGGTTGCCGTGCGCCCAGGTGTCTAGCCAGTCTGAAATTTGCGGCCCTGTATCTGTGACAAATTACCAGAAAATCGATCATTTCAATCTTTATGAATTGGGCGGCATCGTCCTTGATGAAAGCAGCATTCTAAAGAATGTTGATGGTCATTATCGCAGTCGCATAATTCGCGAAAGCCAATCAATTCCTTTTCGATTGGCCGCAACTGCTACACCGGCCCCTAATGACTTTATGGAGCTGGGCAATCATGCAGAGTTTCTTAGCGTTATGTCTTACACAGATATGCTGGCCACGTTCTTTACTCATGATGGCGGAGAGACGCAAAAATGGCGGCTAAAGAAATGGGCAGAAAGCAAGTTTTGGGAATGGATGGCGTCATGGTCGGTTATGTTGCGCCATCCAAAAGACCTTGGATTTAATGCTAAAGGATATGATTTACCGCCATTAAATCAAATCCAGCACACCGTCGCGGCTGATTATGCGCCATCAATGGAAACCGGCCTACTATTCCCAATGGAGGCTCAAAGCCTTGGCGAGCGACTGGCCGCTCGCCGTGACACTGTGCAAGAGCGCGTCAATATGGCCGCTCAACTGACGCCTAAAGACCGTCCTTTTGTATGGTGGTGTAACCTTAATAGTGAAAGCGATGCCTTGTGCAAGGCCATTCCAGATGCCGTTGATGTTCAGGGATCTGACAGCGACGATGCTAAAGAGCGAAAACTGATGGGATTTTCTAGAGGTGAAATCCGGGTTCTTGTAACTAAGCCATCCATAGCGGGGTTTGGAATGAATTGGCAGCATTGTTCGGATACTGGATTTGTTGGATTGTCAGATAGCTTTGAACAGGTCTATCAGGCCATTAGAAGGTTTTGGAGATTTGGCCAAGACAAGCCTGTAAATGTTCATTTCATTGCGGCTGAGACAGAAGGCGCTGTTGTCCAAAACATCCGCAGAAAAGAGGCAGACGCCGATAGAATGGCTCAAGAGATGGTTAAGCATATGGCTGATATCTCTCGCGTCAATATATCGGGGTCAATACGCGATAACCTTGAGTATCTGCCATCTCAAGAATTCAAATTACCATCATTCATGGAGGGACTAAAATGAGACATGCAATAGATCAGAAAATCACGGACGAATACGCAATTTATAATGGTGATAGTTGCGAGTTAATCCAGAATTTACCCAATGATAGCATTGGGTTCGGCGTTCATTCCCCGCCGTTTGAGGGGTTGTATAAATTCAGCAGCAGCGACCGAGATATTTCAAATTCTGAAGGGCAGGATTTTTGGGATCATTATGGATTTTTAATCCGTGAAATGTTTAGAATTACAATGCCTGGGCGGGTGCATGCAGTTCATGTTATGCAACTGCCTACATCAAAACAGCGCCACGGCCATATTGGTATGCGGGATTTTCGCGGAGAAGTGATCCGCGCGTATATGGACGCGGGCTGGATTTTCCATAGCGAAACTTGTATTTGGAAAGATCCAGTAGTGGCGCAGCAAAGAACAAAGTCGCATCGCCTTTTGCATAAGCAAATTACCAAAGATGCGGCTATTTGCGGTCAGGGATTGGCGGATTATATTGTTGCGTTCCGCAAACCCGGCGAAAACCCGGAGCCTGTAGATGGGATGTTTGAATATTACATCGGCACGGACGATATTGCATCGGTTGAGAGTCGTATTAATGGCGGAAAATCAAAAGCAGACGCAAAAAAATGGTTTTCTATTGAGATTTGGCAGCGTTACGCATCTCCAGTCTGGATGGATATCCGCCAGTCTCGAACATTGCAATATCGGCAAGGCCGCGACGAAAACGATGAGCAGCATATTAGCCCGCTTCAATTAGATGTTATTGAGCGGTGCATCCATCTTTGGAGCAACCCCGGAGATACTGTCTTTACCCCATTTCTTGGGATCGGCAGTGAGGTTTATGGGGCGGTTGAATTAGGTAGGAAAGGTATAGGGTTTGAATTAAAACCGTCTTATTACGCCCAGGCCGTAAAGAACCTGGATAAAGCAAAGCGTAATTCGCATGATCTTTTTGCGGCAGTAGAATAATGCAATCACGCAAAAAATCAGCCCTGGAGGTTACGTTAAACATAGGCTCAGGCGTGTTAATCGCCTGGGCTATGACGTATTGGGTTCTGCCTACCTGGGGATATCAATACGAACCGCACGAGGCGCTTGAAATAACTGCACTTTACACCACAGTGTCGTGGGTGCGGTCTTACGCATGGAGGAGGTGGTTTGCTAAATATGTCAAATGACATCATCAAAAAACGCGCCGAGACGCACGGCGATTTTCGAGATACGGCAGAAACAGCACAGGCACTAAAGGAGATTGTGGCAGAAGCCGCAGCTGGAAAACTATCGTATGTTCAGCATGAGGCGCTAGACATGATATGCTCTAAAATTGCGCGTATTTGTTGCGGAGATCAAAACGAGCCGGATCACTGGCTCGATATTCAGGGGTATGCAAAATTAGCGGAGAACGAAATAAATGACTGACCTAACGCGCATCCTGCCTCCGGGTTGGGATAGCAAGCCACATATTGATCCTCCTGAAGTACAGCTTGCCGACGCCATGCGTCAGGCCGGGATTGAGCCACCGAGCGAAATACACATAGACGGCCAGCTTCATCGATTTTCGACTAAAGGCCGAAAGAAAGATGATAGCGGCTGGTATATCATTTTTCCTGACGAGCCACAGGCGGGGCGCTTCGGCTGTTGGCGTGACGGTATTGAGGCCAAATTCATCGCGGAAATGGACCGCGAAATTACCGCCACTGAAAATATGGCAATCATGCGGCGTCAGAACGAGGCGCGTGCCGAGCGGGATAGGGCGCGGGAACGCAAGGCCGAAATGGCGGCTGATACCGTCGCAAAGATATGGTCAGACGCCGGGGCAGCTTCGCCGGATCATCCTTATTTAAGCCAGAAAGGCATCCAGCCTCACGGCGCTAGGGTAACGGGCGACGGTCGCCTTATGGTGCCTCTGCTTGATAAGGACGGTGATTTATCGTCGCTTCAATACATTAGCGGCGATGGTGAAAAGAAATATCATCCCGGCGGTACGGCCAAATCGTGCTATTGGATCATTGGTGATTTAGATAAAGTGTTATACGTCGCCGAGGGATTTGCTACGGCTGCGACGATCAACGAGGTGACGGGCGAGGCTGTTGCTATATCGTACAGCGCCGGAAATATTCTATCGACCGTTGAGATTATGCGGGAACGGTTTCATTCGACGCCCATCGTGATCGTGGC
>Ga0208542_1000658_pt1 | contig 15447 bp, 15 predicted proteins | sample DEB08_DNA_3_FD_185495 | JGI IMG/M metagenome (GOLD analysis project Ga0208542, IMG submission 185495) | Aqueous microbial communities from the Delaware River and Bay under freshwater to marine salinity gradient to study organic matter... | ecosystem: Environmental > Aquatic > Marine > Coastal ... | reverse complement strand
GAAAACCGCAAGGGGCCGAGAAAAAATGGCAAAGCTGACTGACTCAGAAATCCTGTCTCGGGCTCAGTCTGAAGTCACCTCCACCATCGGGCGGTGGGGCTCCGAAATCTCCAATGAGCGTGCGGCAGCCCTCGACTATTATCTTGGCGAGAAGTACGGCGATGAGGTGGATGGGCGCAGCCAAGTAATCACCCGCGAGGTCATGGAAACGGTTGAATGGATTCTGCCGAGCCTCATCCGCATTTTCTCCGACGCCGACAATATGGTGTCTTTCGACCCCGTAGGGCCAGAGGATGAGGAGCAGGCCGCACAGGAAACTGATGTGGTTAATTATGTGTTCTGGAAGCAGAACAAAGGCTTTTATAATGTATATACCTTCCTGAAGGATGCGCTTCTGTCAAAGACCGGCATTCTGAAAATCTGGTGGGAAGACAAGGAAGAAGAGGAGCGTGAGGAGTACGAGGGAATCGACCCTTTCGGCCTTGAGCAGCTTTTGGCAGACCCCACCGTTGAGCGCGAGCCCATCGACATCAGTCAGGATGAGAACGGAGTCATCTCCGTTGCCTTCAAGACCAAGCGCAAGCGCGGGCAGATTCGGATTGAGCCCGTAGCCCCTGAAGACTTCGGCATCACCCGCGACGCATCCAGCCCGTACGCCAAGGACGCACGTTCCTGCTATCACCGCGTGCGCAAGACAAAGAGCGAGCTGCTTGCGGCCGGATACGACCGGAACCTGGTCAACTCCCTGCCCACTTCTGACGACGTAGAGACACCGGAAGAGATTGCCCGAGACCGCCTCGATGATGAGGGCATGGCCCCCATCTATGTCCGAGACGAATACTGGATTACGGAAGTCTATTTTTCCGCCGACCGCAATGGCGATGACATGGATGAGCTGCTGAAAGTCACATACGCCGGGGACGCAGACGGCGGCGGCTCCGCAACCCTGCTGGACATCGAGGAGGTGGACCGCATCCCCTTCTGCACCGCCTCGCCCATCATTCTCACGCACAAGTTTTATGGGCTCTCCATCGCTGACCTCACGATGGACTTGCAGCACATCAAGTCAACTCTGCTGCGTCAGGTGCTGGACAACACCTACCTTGCGAACAACTCCCGCACGGTGGTGAATGACGAGTTCGTAAACATGGATGACCTGCTGACCTCGCGGCCAGGCGGGGTTATCCGGGTGCGGGGCGAGCAGCCAGTCGGCGCATACCTGAACCCGCTCCCGCACTCTTCGCTGCCGCAAGAAACCTTCCCGCTCATGGAGTACATCGACGGGCAAATCAAGCAGCGCACGGGTGTGGGCGATGAGGTTGCCGGGCTCGACAAGAACTCCCTTGCGAACGTGAACACTGGTGTTGCTGCGCTGGCTTATGACGCAGCGCGCATGAAGATTGAGCTGATTGCCCGAATCATGGCAGAAGTCGGTTTCGTGCCGTTATTCCAAGACATCCATCAGCTCCTGAGCATGCATCAGGACCAAGCCATGACAGTCAAGCTGCGCAATCGCTGGGTACAGGTTGACCCCGGACGCTGGCGTGACCGTGTAGACATGACTGTAAAGGTGGGCATGGGCAACGTCTCCCGTGAGCGCCGCGTGATGGGCCTGCAGCAGGTGATTCAGCTCCAGCAAGGACTCGCGCAAGCAGGCGCGATGGGCTCCCTCATCAACCCGCAGAATATGTGGATGGCCCACAAGCAGCTAATGGACGCAATGGGTTTCGAGCCAGAATTGTTCTTCATGGACCCGAGGACAGCACCTCCGCCGCAACCGCCAGCCCCGGACCCGCAGCTTGAGGTCGCTGCAATGCAGGCGCAGGCCATGATGCTGGATGCACAGAGCAAGATGGCGCGTGCGCAGGTGGATGCCCAGAAGGCGCAGGCCGAGCAGCAGATGGCGCAGGCGCAGATTGCCCTGAAGGCCAGAGAGTCCGAGCTGAAGAGCCAAATCAGCCAGCTCGAAGTGCAGTTGAAGGGCATGCGAGACAAGTCAGACTCTGACAACAAGATTCTGTCAATGGAAGTCGAAATGAAGCGCCGCTCTACCGAGAACAGCCTGAAACTCCTGCAGCTCCAGTTGGCCGAGATGTCCAAGCAGAAAGACCGCGAGCTGGACAAGTACAAGGCAGACCAAGACGCTTCAATCGAGCTGACCAAGATGACCATGCAGGAGGCCAACGACATCCTGCCTGGCGGCATGATTACCGACGATATGGGCATGCAGAGCATGTTCTCTGAGCCCGTCCTGGACGTTGTTATTGCCACCCCCATGGAATCTGAAGACTCTGGAAGCGAGAAAGAGGGGCCGTCTCAGTCTGACAGGACCATGGCGATGATGGCCGAGGTCTTGGCAGACATTCAGAAGCAGCTGAACGACATACGGGACAGAGATGTCGAACGCATTGTTAACCGTGACGAGAATGGCCTGATTGTCTCCATCACGGAGCAGAAGCGTGCCTAGTCGCGAGCAAGAGATTGCCCGAGGGCATGAAGCTGAAAGAATCCTGCGCTCCCCTGTGTGGGAGGAAGCATGGGCCTCGTATGAGGAAAAGCTCATGAGTGCTTGGAAAGGTTCCGGCTCTCAGGACGAGCAGAGCAGAGAAAAAATATGGGTGGCCTATCAGGTCTGCCAGAAAGTGAAAAATCATGTCCAGTCCATCCTGATGACGGGAAAGCTGGCAATCAAACAAGTTGAGGAACTGAACAAATGAGCGAGCAAGCACCAACCCCCGAGCAGAGAATCGCCAACTTCCTGACGCCTGAGCCGCCTCCGAGGGAAGAGGCTGAGGCGAGCGAAGCGCCGGAGGCTTCTTACGACGAAGCCCCGCCAGAGGCTTATGCCGAGGCTTCAGAAGAGCCCGCAGAAGCCCCTGATGGCGAATCTTCCGAGGTTACCATTGAGGAATGGAACCAGCTTGCGGAGTACCTGGGCACTGACCCATCCGAGCTGTACAACCTGACGGTCAACCTCGACACCCCTGAAGGCTCTGAGCGGGTGACGATTGAGCAGCTTAAGGATACTTACAAGGGCCAGCTCAAGATTCAGAAGGAAGCTCAGGCCATCGAGCAGGCCCGGGCGCAGATGGAGCAGCAGTGGGGTCAAGCAGCAGCCCAGCTCCAGCAGAAGGAGCAGCAAGCGGCAGCCCTTCTGCAGTACGTCGAGAACAACTTCCTTGCAGAAATGGGGAGTGTGAACTGGGATTATTTGCGGCAGACCAACCCAGCAGAATTTGCAGCCCAACGGCTGCAGTTTCAGGAGAAGCAGAACCAACTTGCGAACCTGAAAGCACAGGCGGCGATGAGATGGGACCAAGCGCAGCGGGAGCAAGCGCAAGTACGAGCGAATCAGGAGCGGGAGCTTCTGGGTCGCGAGGCCAACCTACTCTACAGCGCCATTCCAGAGTGGAGAGACCCGCAAGTCGCAGCGAATGAAAAGCGCGAGATTGCGCAGTTTCTCCTCAGTCGCGGTTACGACCCACAATATGTGGCGTCCATGGCGAATCATCGTGAAGTTCTGCTGGCGCGGGACGCGATGCGGAGCGCCAAGGCGAAGCAGACCGCGATAAAAAACAAGGTGTTCAAGCTGGGGACCAAGACGCTCTCACCGGGCGCTCGCAGTTCAGCCAGCGACCAGGCACCAGATACGCGCAAGCTGCGCGCCAGCCTGAAGAAGTCTGGCAACTACAAAGATGCAGCGGCGCTTATTTCCAAAATGATTGGTTAAGGAGTTTAGAGAATGGCAGTCCCAACCGGTACATTCCAGCGTTATGCCGCAGTCGGCATGCGCGAAGACCTTGAGGATTAACTAGCTTTATACGAGATTTCTTCGTATAATGCTGACAGTCCCCTAATGCACGGACCTCAGCATGACACGGAGAACCTTTGAGATTGATAGAGAGACTTTAGAGTCACTTTATCAGGAACACACGCTAAAACGCATTGCAGAAATGTACGGCGTTGGGGAAACAGTAGTTCATAAGCGTGTGCATGAGTACGGGATAAAACTGAAAGGATACGAAGACTCGCCTAGAAAAAGGCCGAAACCATTCAGCGAAAGTCACAAGCAAGCCATCCAGGCTGCTGGGCTTAAGAATCGCGGAAAGCGAACCGGCGAAAAAGCCGGAAACTGGAAGGGCGGCTTGACTGCCATAAACTTGGAAGCCAGACGAACAGGGGCTTACAAGCAATGGAAGAAACAGTCACTGGAGAGAGTTGGGTATCGCTGTCAGGAATGTGGGATTGAGAGGCACAAGATGTGCAAGTGCTGCGGGCAAAAAGTCCAATTGCACGTTCACCATCTAAAGTCTTTCGCACACCATCCTGAGAGTCGGTTTGACCCGGAAAATAGCGAGGTTCTCTGCTCTAAGTGTCATTGGTCTAGGCATTATGGAAAAATTGGGTGAATTGCTGGAAACCCCTAACGTAAAGGCGAGGGCAATCAGCAGCCAAGCCGCATATGTAAGGCGAAAGCCCCAGGGATGCGGAAGGTTCAACGACTAGGCGGTGAGGAAACAATAACCCGCCCACGAGCGCCCAACCCGAAAGGGATGATATAGTCTGGGCTCTGGCGAAAGTCAGAGAAGCAGGGAGTAAACGGCCCTGCGGTAACAGAACCGATTATTTACGACATTTCGCCCATGGACACCCCGTTCATGAGCAACGTCAGCCGCAAGAAGGCGACTTCGACCTTCCATGAGTGGCAGACGGACTCTCTGGATGCTGCGGTTTCGACCAATGCCCAGATTGAAGGTGACGACGCCAACACCAATACGGCGGTTGCGACCTCCCGCTTTGGCAACTATACGCAGATTCTGACCAAGGTTCCGCGTGTTTCCGGCACCCTGCGCAGCTCCGACACGGCTGGCCGCCGCGACGAACTGAGCTACCAGATTGCCAAGCGTGGCCGTGAGCTGAAGCGTGACATGGAAGCCTCTTTCCTTGGCACCCAGGCTGCGACCGCTGGCGCTGCGGCTTCTGCCCGCGTCATGGCTGGTGTGGCTTCGTGGCTGTTCGGCAACACCGTTGCCAATGGCGCCGCCGCGACCACTGCCGTTGTCACCTCCGGCGCGCCTGTGACGGCCCCGACCTCTGGTACGGCTGCGACCTTCAGCGAATCCATGCTGAAGAGCGTCATCAAGCAGTGCTGGGACGACGGCGGTAGCCCCAACCTCATTATGGTTGGTTCCTTCAACAAGCAGATTGCCTCTGCGTTTGCCGGCATTGCGACCCAGTACCGTGACAACCAGCAGACCGGTCCTGCGACCATCATCGGCTCGGCTGACATCTATGTGTCCGACTTCGGTCAGCACCAGATTGTTGCCAACCGCTTCATGCCCTCCAACCAGGTCTATGCGCTGGATATGGAGTATTGGTCTGTTGCCTACCTCCGCCCGATTCAGAATGTTGAACTGGCGAAGACGGGTGACTCCGACCGCAGCATGATTCTGGCTGAATGCACGCTGGTGGCCGACAACCCGAATGCCTCGGGTAAGGTCTACGCGGTCACGACCTCGTAACGAACCTCAACCTTGGGAGGGGGCAGCCCCTCCCCTTTTTTGGAGTAAGGCGCATGGCTGACAAAGGCATGAAGAAAATTAAGTGGATGGACGGCGGCCGCAAAACGGTGACAAAGACCTATAAGGCCGGTAAAATGTTACCTGTTGATGGTCAGGGCTGTCAGAAGGGCGGGAAGCGTGGCAAGAAGGATTATTGACCACGACCCTCTTTCCAAGACGACTGTTTACCACTCGTACGATGACCTGACGAAAGAGACGGTCATCGAGGAGATTCAGGATGTATCTCACTTCTTGGAGGTAAACAAGAACACCCAGAACCATGACGTGGGAGGTGGCGGCGGACTCAATGAGTATTCCCGAAAGGGGATAAAGAATAGCTGGTGGCATGTGGCCAGCATCCCCAATTCCGTCATCATGAAGTGGAAACGAGACTTTGGCGTTGATGTGTTCAACAAAGACCACACCAAGGCCATCAAAAAACTACTGAATGACCCGGAATGGCGCTATCTGAGAACAGGAACGGGACGAGTCTAGACCTGCAGGTTGCCGAAGCGGCGTATGCCCGGGGAGACTTACAGTTCGCCGGGCATACCTGCTCTCAATGCCTTTCCAAAGACCCAGAAGATGTCGAGGCGCTTTTGCTCATGGCAAAGGTGCTCATGGACACAGAGAAATCACCTCTTGCGCTAACTCTCGCGGAGAAAATCACGCAGCTAGCCCCCAAGGACTGGCGAGGCTGGTTGCTTCGCGGGATGTGCGAAACCTCTCTCCTGCCTGGCTCACCCATGGGGTCCATGCACAAGGCAGAAAGCCTAGCCCCAGACAATCCCGCGATTCTCCGCAGCATGGCCTTTGCGTATGTCTCGTCTTTCGATTTCAAGAAGGCAGAATCCTATGCCCGAAAAGCCATCCCCCTCGAAAATCACCCACAAGGTCACGTTGCCCTCGGCTTCGCCCTCCTGCACACGGAGCGATGGGGAGAGGGCTGGGACGAGTACGCTTACGGTATGGGGCACCAAGCTTTCCGAGAGAAGCAGGATTGGGGTATCCCGGAATGGAACGGGGAGGAAGGGAGTCTGCTTGTCTATGGAGAGCAAGGGCTTGGGGACCAGATTGCCTACTGCTCAACCCTCCGAGACGCAAACGTCACACAGCTTGTCTGCCATCCCAAGCTCAAGGCCATGTTCACAGAAACCCTTGACTGCGAGGTGCATGGCGACCAGTTCAAGAAGGAGATTGACTGGCCTGTCAGGGCGGACTTTGCGGTGTCTATGTCCGGCCTGCAGCGATGGCACAGGCGCAAGCGGGAGGACTTCACTGGCGAGCCCTACTTAGTCCCTCACCCCGGCAAACAGTTCCAGTGGAAAGCCCTGCTCAGGGCTCTTGGAAAGCGCCCCAAGATTGGGATTGCATGGACCGGAGGAACGGTAGGCGCTCACGGCTGGTACTCGCGCAACATCACCCTGAAAGACCTCAAGCCCATCATCGAGGGTGTGGACGCGGACTTTATCTCGCTGGAGTACAAGGACCGCAGCGAGGAGATAGATGCGTCTGGGCTGCCTGTACATGACTTCCCATGGGGCACGCAGACGGACAATTATGAAGACACCATCGCGCTCATCTCCTGCCTTGATGCGGTAGTGTGCGTCCCCACGACGGCTTACCATGCGGCCGGGGCTCTGGGGGTTCCGGCAATTGTCATGGTCCACGATACGCCCCACTTTCATGAATGCACGCCTTGGTGGCAATCCGTGCAGTTCTTGGACAGGAAGGGCGATTACATAACAAAAGTGTTGGAGAGGTTGAGGCAATGCGTGTATTCATCGGAGTTGACCCCCGTAGCCCCATAAGCTACAACGTTTTGCAGTGGTCCATCGTGCGGAATGCTTCCAAGCCCGTGCAGATTGTGCCGCTTGTCCTGCCGCAGCTCCCCCTGAAAAGGCGAGGGCTTACGGACTTCACATTTACGAGGTATCTTCCCCCATACCTCTGCAACTATCGCGGCACCAGCATTTTCCTTGACGCCGACATGGTGGTTGAGGGGGACATTCACGAGCTGGCAAGCCACATGGACGGCGAACACTCGGTCTATGTTGCGAAGCACCAGCAGCGTTTTGAGTGGCCCTCAATGATGGTGTTTAACAATGAAAAGTGCCAACGGCTCACCCCCGAATACATCGATGACGAAGCCAACGCCCCTCAGTCTTTTGATTGGGCAGATTCTGTCGGGGACATACCCCCAGAATGGAACTTCTGTGTCGGGCACGATGACTATGCTCCGGGCGCTAAACTCATACACTACACTCAAGGCATCCCGCACTTCGCGGAGTGCCGAAATTGTGATTACGCCGGAGCCTGGTGGTCCGCCTACAACGGAATGACCGGAAACTGCTCGTGGCTTGAGCTGATGGGCAAGAGCGTCCATGCAGAGCCAGTCCTGAAGCGCTTGGGGGTCATGTGATACACCCCACCGCCGTAGTCCACCACACCGCCGTCATCGGACAACATACCTACGTCGGCCCGTTCTGCGTCATCGGCCCCAACGTCACCATCGGCTCAAACAATCGACTGATGGCCCATGTGTGCATTGGCCTGCCTGCGCAGTGGCGGGGCAAGGAATCCAAAGGCACGGTGCGCATTGGGAACAATAATGTCTTCCATGAGCGCACTTCTGTTCACGCAGCCCCTGAGAAGGGGGAGAGCACTATTGTCGAGGATGACTGTTACGTCATGGCGGGGTCAGTCATCAACCACGACTGCTGGATTGAGGCGGGCGTCACAATCTGCGGGAACGTGAATGTGTCTGGGCACTGCAGGGTCATGGCTGGGGCGAATATCGGCATGAATGCGGTTATCCACCAGAAGCAGGTGATTGGCTCCTACGCCATGGTCGGCATGGGCGCAATCGTGACCAAGACTGCAGTTGTGGAGCCAGGCTCCGTCTTTGCAGGGAATCCGGCTCGATTCATGAAAAAAAACGTGGTGGGACTGAATCGGGCAAATGTGACGCTCGACAATCTGGAAGAAGAGACCCGCCGCTTCGAGGCTCTCAGGCATGATTGAGAATCTCCTTGAAGACCTGAATTTGTATCTTAAAACGCGGGACAGGAGCTTCCACCCTCGCAAGTGGGAGCTGGTGACTAAGGCCGTCGAAGCCTTCAATAAAGTCAACTATGAAGGCTTTGCATTTCTGTATAACGCTGCCTTTTCTCTGGCGTGGCAGTTGCAGGACGATTTTAAGCAGGACCAGCTCCTAATCCGGGACCGCATCATAAAGCCCGCACAAGCCCTCCTGAGCCCCGACCCGCTTCCGGGTGGGCCCAATACCGCTTGGCTGGTAAACAACGCACAGCGGGGCATGTACGCGCCTTGGAAGCATGTGGAGGGGTTCCTTGCAGGCCAGAAGCCCTGTTTCGTCTACATCTTCTCCTATGCCGCCCCGGAGGCCGTCAAGGACATTGAGGCCATGGGCCATACGGTCCGGGTGTTTGTTGGAGAAATGGGGGAAAAAGTCGCTGGCATACGGGCGGCCTGTGAACTGGACAAGATTGGCGCCTTGATTGCAGAGACCTATACCGCCGTCCCCTTGACTCTATTTGCCATGCGGTCGGCCCCCGTCCAGATGTACTTGTCCCCAGGCTTTCAGCTCTTCCCAGCGGATGTGACCCTTATCCCCGAGACCCAAGATGTGATGGTCAAATCCTTTGAGATTGTCCCATCGCCCATGCGTCACGATGCCTTATTCCGGGCAGTAGAGCCTAAGCCACGGGAATACCCCCTTATCTTTGGCTGCCTGTCCCGATATGAGAAAATGTCCGTGGATTACCTTGGGACCGTGGGCCAGATTCTGGACGCCACCGGCGGGGTATTTATGGCTTATGGGCGAGGAGACCTGCCCGACGTACACCCCAGCATCATCAAGTGCGGGATTGAGAAGCCAGAGGTGGCTCTAGGGTCCATGGATGTATATCTGGACACCTTCCCGACCTGCGGAGGGGTGAGCGTCTGGGAAGCGATGGCGGCCCAGGTTCCTGTGATTACCTTGGCCTCGGAAACCATGCAGAGCTGGAACAACCTGAAACCTTATGTGACTGCCTCAAAAAAGCTGTATATTGACGCTGCCATAGAAGCGGCTGGCGATACCCCTCTGAGGAGGCTTATAATTGAGCAAGGTCTTACTCAGGCCCGGAAGTTTGCAGATGTGCAAAAGGCCGGCGAGGCATTGGACAGGATTATAGATAAATGGCAATCACGAACTATTCCGAACTCCAAACCGCCGTCTCCAACTGGCTAGCGCGGTCGAGCCTCACGACTGCTCAGGTTTCCGAGTTTATCTCCCTAGCGGAGAGTCTTTTCAAGCGCCAGCCCCTGCCAAGAACCTCTCCGAATTTGGGAGGGGTGCGCGGCAACAAAACCCGCATGTCTGGCGCCCTCACATCCGGCACCAATTCCCTTGCCCTCCCCTCAGACTTTGCGGAGATGGATGCCCTATCCCTGACCACTGACCCAGAGACGCCGCTTGTCTTTGTGTCCCCAGAGCAAGTCCGAAACTTCCGACGGCCTGGCACCGGCAAGCCCAACTATTTCAGCATCTCTGATGTGATTGAGTTTGATGTTACCCCCGACTCGGCCTATGCCTACGCCTTAAGCTATTGGCCGAGCATTGCGGCGCTCAGTAATTCCAACACCACAAACTGGCTGCTGACGAAGTACCCAGACGTTTATTTGTCTGCCTCGATGATGTGGGCGAACCGATACCTCATGGAAGATGAGCAATCGTCAATGTGGGCCGGCCAGTACAAAGAGGCTGCCGCGATGGCCTCTCAGACATACTTCCGGTCCCGCCAGTCCCAGGGTCCGATTAGCATACAACTGCAGGTGAAGCCTTATGAGTGACGTACAAACTTGGTCAACGACTGCGGCCAGCAACAACTCTGCTGCGCCTAACGGCTTCCCTGAAGGCATGCCGCCTAGTGGCGTGAATGACGCTGCGCGCGAGGTGATGGCTGCTGTTGCCAGGTATCGCGAGGACACGGATGGCGTAAACACCAGTTCCGGCACTGACACCATCACGCTTGCATCCAGCCGCACTATGACGGCCTACGCGCAGGGAGATATGTACACCTTCAAGGCCGGCGGAACCAACACCGGAGCTACCACTTTGAACGTGGATGGCTTGGGGGCCAAGGATGTGCAGTTCAACGGCGCGGCCTGCACTGGCGGAGAGATTATCACCGACCTGATGTACACGGTCGTCTACGACGGCGCTCAGTTCCAGTTGATGAATGCTGCCTCGTACCCAGCCATTGACATTGAGACGCTCGAAGTCACCAACATAAGGGCCAAGGATGGTACAGCTTCCGCCAGCATTGCCGATTCCACTGGAATATTTACGCATTCCACCGCAACCATTGTAAGTGTCGCAGACAACACAAATGCAGCTCTGCGCGTTACGCAAACAGGCGCAGGCAACGCGCTTGTAGTCGAGGACTCTGCTAACCCTGACTCTACGCCTATTGCTATCAATGCTGATGGAAAATTAATTATTGGAAATACAGCTAGCGTAGATTCGTCACTACTCCAATTAATAAATGGGGCGGGGACTCAAGCATCATATAGCAACAACACAACCGCTTATGATTTTCGGTTTAAAAAAAGCCGAAACACATCGCCGGGCTCTTTTTCAGTCGTTTCTTCTGGGGACGCTCTGGGCAACATTACATTTTCTGGCGATGATGGGGCGGCGTTTATTGAAGCCGCTCGAATTTCCGCAATCGTAGACGCCACTCCGGGCTCCAGCGATATGCCCGGGCGTCTGGCGTTTTATACGACGGAAAATGGCGCAGCTTCAGTTACAGAGCGCATGCGCATTACTTCGGCGGGTGACGTGGGGGTCGGAACAACTTCCCCCGGAGCGAAGCTGAATGTAGTTACTAGCTCCAGCGGGGATGCCGTACGCATTACGCAGACTGGGGCAGGAAATTCATTTGTAGTCGAAGACTCTACTAACCCGGACGCTTCTCCATTTGTAATTAACACTACTGGGAATATTATCTCAGGCTACACAAGCTCCATTAATGTTCAATACGGGACTGGAAGTTTTACTCCCGGAACGCAGATTCACGGGGACGCAACGTCGAAAACCATGTTGTCGGACTTCGCATGGTCAGCCGTTGCCCAAACATGCCCCACCCTTTATCTTGGAAAATCAAGGTCTGCGACCATAGGCACTCCGGGAGTTGTGTCCGACGGAGATACCATGGGCGTCGTCGCTTTTGCTGGAGATGACGGCACCAATTTCGAGGTTGGCGCAGCAATTCTTGGTTTTGTAGATGGTACTCCCGGCGCTGACGACATGCCGGGGCGGCTTGTGTTCCAAACCACTAGCGATGGCTCTCGGCAACCGACAGAACGGATGCGCATTGACTCTTCTGGCAACATAGGAATTGGTACTACTACCCCCGCCTGCAAACTCGATGTAGACGGGCAAATTGCCGGGAAGTATACCGCCGTCGGGACCAATACCGCCGCACAGGCGCTTGCTACCAACAAGGTCTCGTCTGTCACTATTAGCGCAGACACGACGCTGACTACCACCGTTCCGCCAGCAGGCGCGACTGCCTGCGTCATCATCGTCACCAGCGGGTCAACTTCGCGTACAGTGACGTTTGGCACAGGCTTCGCCTCGACAGGCACATTGGCAACTGGGGCGACTGCTTCGAGAAGGTTCGTGGTGAGCTTTGTCTCGGATGGTACAAGGCTTCTAGAAACCTCCAGAACAACCGCCATTACGGTATAACTTATATGAAATTCAGCGACCTAGAGCACCCGCTGTACGCCCTCGTCGCTCAGGCCATTGTGGGCTTTTTGACTGGAGAATGGTTTTGGGGTGGCGTAGTGCCTGCCGCTTTCTTCATTGGGCGTGAGCATGCGCAGGCTGAGTACCGCTGGATTGAGCACTTTGCAAACGGGAAACGCGCAAACATGCCTTGGTGGGCTGTATTCGATAAGCGCGTATGGGATGTGCATTCTCTCTGGTGGAACCTGCTCTGCCCGATTGTCTGCGTGGCGGCGGTGAGCTTGGGGGTCGGCTGATGCCAGTTGTGAAATTGCAGTTTGGGCCGTGGCTCCCAGACCAAGGCGATTTGGGCAATCCTGGCTCCACTGTTGCAACCAACGTCATCCCGGATACGGGGCTATTCCGCCCGTTTTACGGGCTCTCCCCATCAGCTTCTACCTCAATCTCCGCGTATGCTCGGGGCGCAATCTCGGCAAGCGGAAGCAACGGCTTCTACTACAATTACGCCGGAGACGAGACAAAGCTCTACAGCCGCAGTAGCGCGGCCACATCTGCTGCAATGGTGGATGTCAGCAGGACCAGTGGGGCTTATGCCACGGGCGTAAACAACAACTGGGACTTTGTGAAGTACGGCGAAAAGATTATCGCCACGAACTACGACGATTATCCGCAAATCATCACCCTTGGAGACGCAAATTTCGCAGACCTTTCTGGCAGCCCGCCGAAAGCCAAAACCGTTGCGGTGGTTGGCGATTTTGTGGTGTTCGGGAATCTGGATGAGGGCGGGAATAAAGACGTTCAGAAGTTGAAATGGTCAGGCTTCGGTGATGAAACCGCATGGACCCCTTCTCCCACCACTCAATCAGATGAGCAGGTATTGGGCGGAAACATGGGGGCCATTCTGAGAATTGTCAGCGGAGACTTCGGCTCAATATTTTGTGAGCGCGGCATAGTAAGAATGGAGCGTGAGGGTCCGCCTACGGTCTTTGGATTCTATCCCGTTGAGCGCAAAAGAGGGGCTATCTCGGCAGGCGCTATCTGCGATGTCGGTAGCGTTATGTTCTATATCTCAAGCGACGACATCTACGTTTTCAACGGGAATGATAGCCAGAACATCGGAGCGGGGAAGGTTGCGCGCACCATATTGGCTGACATGGACCCAGCGTATCATCACCGCATGAGTGCCGCTGCCGATGTGACGCGCTCACTTGCAATGTGGTCATACGCGGGCTCTGGCAACAACAACGGCCAGCCCAACAAGATTCTGATTTACCACTGGCCTTCTGGAAGCTGGTCAATCGCTGAGATTGAAGCAAACTCAATCTATGCGTATATGTCGCCAGGCTACACGCTTGAGGGGCTTGATGAAATCTCATTGAGCCTTGATGCGCTTGGCGCATCTCTGGATAGCGTGACTTGGGCCGGCGGTGATTTGGGCATTGGCGCATTCAGTTCCAGCAATGTGCCTAGCACATTCAACGGCAACGCACTGACAGCGGTCATCGAAACAAAAGAGTTCGAGTCCGCCACAGGCAGCTCTGGCCTTGTGGACCAATGCAGGCCAATCATTGAGGGCGACTCCTCAACCATCACCGTTCAGCACGGCACCAGAGATAGGCAGTCTCAGAACACATCCTGGGGCTCCAGCTTCTCCGTAAACAACGATGGCGCTTTTGATGTCAGGAAGGCGGCGCGCTACCACCGGCTCCGCTTCACCGTTGCTGGAGGTTTCACCAAAGCCCTTGGGGCGGACATCAGGGTAAAGCAGAATGGTAAGCGATAGGTCTCAACTTTTTGGTGGGAGGCTGGCAAATTTACATCCAGCCACAACCACCGCGCAGACACTGTTTGCTGCGCAAGCAACAACGGAAATCACGCGCATTCAAATTTGCAACGTGACCAACAACAACGTGGACTACAGCATTTTCCACGATTCAAGCGGCGGCACCTACGCAACGGCATCGTCTCTGGTTTATTCCAAACAGGTCTCTGGAAAAGGAATTGAGGTGATTGAAGCCGCTTCGCAAGGCTCTGGCATCACGATGGCGAAGGGCGATTATCTCGGCGTGTCCACCTCTGCCGCAGACCATTTGGTTTTCAACGTCTACGGCATAGTCCAGAAAGTAAGGTAAGACCATGGGCGACAGATTGCGTGATTATGGGTTTACAAACCCCTTCAGGCACCATATTCAAGGTTCCAATTACGATGCGTCCAAGGCTTATTTGTCTGGCGGCGGGATTGACCAATGGCTAACAGACGTATCTACCTACAATAAAGTTTTAACTGATTTTGGAATTCAATCCCAGATTGAATATAAACAGCCTGATGGAAGCTGGGGCGCAACGCCTCCGCCAAATGCGCGAACACAAACTATAACCTATATCCCTGCAAGCGGCGGCGGGACAAGTTCTGGCCAGCCAAGATATGAAATAGGCGCGCCAAAAGTTTCTGGACAATATGGAAGCCCTGCCCGTGGGCAAGCAATCGAAACGCTTCCAGAATATAGATGGAAAATCACAGGCGATGTTGCTGGCGCTAATGCGGCATTAAAGTCCGCTGGCTTACAAGGAAGTTACACTACGCCGGGCGGAGAGCAAAGCTTCACTGGAGCATATATTCCGCAAACTGTAGGCGGAAAATCAGTTGTTGCTGCAGGCCAACGGTCAAATTATGGTGGTCCTGCTCAATCCCAAACATATTATATAAATGTGGGCGACCCGTTAGGGGCTGGACTTGACGGGGCAAGTGATGCGCAAGGGCGTTTTTCTGGAGGGGCTGCCCCTACCTTTCGATATGCGCCAATTTCTACTACTTCTCAAAATTTTTGGTCAACCACGCACGACATTGCAAAAGAGTTTTTTGCAGACCCTAATGTTGCGCCCCTGAGGACTGACCCGACACGGCTCAGCCAAGTCTTATCTTCCACCCCACAAATACGCGACACCATTGGCACTTATATCAATGATACCGCATCTTATTGGCGCTCCCGTGATGATGGGGGCGGCGCTCTAGGGGTTATTGCAAAGGGCCTCGGTGGTGTGGCGCAGTTCGCCTCTATGGCCGCAGGCCTTCATGGCCTGATGGCGGGCCTTGGCGGTCTTGTTGGTGGCGCTGGCCTCAAAGGC
>Ga0208542_1000652_pt1 | contig 15521 bp, 15 predicted proteins | sample DEB08_DNA_3_FD_185495 | JGI IMG/M metagenome (GOLD analysis project Ga0208542, IMG submission 185495) | Aqueous microbial communities from the Delaware River and Bay under freshwater to marine salinity gradient to study organic matter... | ecosystem: Environmental > Aquatic > Marine > Coastal ... | reverse complement strand
CTCGAATGAAGAAATTGAAAACGTCGGAAACAGGGCCAAGGAGCGCATTAACAAGCTTAAGTATGAGTACCACGAGGAGCGCAGGGCCAAGGAAGCGGCTCAGAGAATGTCTGAAGAGGCTGTTGTCGCAGCCGAAAGACTTCAGAATGAAAACAGGCGGCTCCTTGAATTAATCAATAAGTCCAAGGATGCCATCAATACAGAGGCAACAAAGCGCGCAGATGCGGATATTAGATCTGCGCAGGACGAGTTTAAGCGCGCTCTGGATTCAGATGACAACAGTGCCATTGTCGATGCACAGCAAAAGCTGACCATCGCGCAAATGGCTAGGGCTAGTGCGGAAAACTCTTCAGACCATCTTATTAGAAACTGGCTTCAGGAGTTTGGCCCAGAGGATGTTCCTTCTCCCAAGCAGAATCAGTTTCAGGAGATGGATATTCAGCCTGACCCTAAAGCACTTGTATGGCAGGAAGAGAACCCTTGGTTTGGCCAAGATGAGGAAATGACAAGTTTTGCTTATGGTGTTCACGACAAGATTGTGCGTGGAGGTGTTGACCCACAGTCGGATGAATACTATACATTAATTAACAAGAGAATGCGTGAGGTTTTCCCTTCGCATTTTAATGTTGATACAGATGATCAACATGACAGCAATGTTATTGTTGACACTGCACCTCGCCAAAAGGCGAACCCCGTGGTAGCACCGGCAGGACGCGGTTCAAAGGCTGCTCCACGCAAGATTACCCTGACACAGACCCAGATTAAACTCGCGAAACGTCTGGGACTTTCACCGCAGCAGTACGCTGCGCAACTGCTTAAGGAAAATTCCTGATGGCTACTGATCGCGCACCCAAGGCACCACGCGACCTCGACACTCGCGAACAAAGTGTACGCAATAAGACGTGGGAACCCGCATCTGTGCTCCCGGACCCGGAACCTCAGGATGGATGGGTATTCCGCTGGATTCGCACCTCTATGGTCGGACAGGTGGACAACACCAATGCATCCAAGCGTTTCCGTGAAGGTTGGGAGCCCGTAAGGGCAGAGGATCATCCTGAGCTACAGATTATGAGTGATCATAACTCTGACTGGGGCAAGAAAGGCGCAGTGGAGGTCGGAGGACTTCTGCTGTGCAAGGCCCCTGAAGAGTTGGTCCGTGGCCGTCAGGAGTACTACGCCAAGCGGGCGCAGGATCAGATGCAGGCAGTAGACAACAACTTCATGCGCGAGAGCGATCCTCGGATGCCTGTTTTCGCGCCAGATCGTAAAACCTCGGTTACTTTCGGGGGCGGTGGCTCTCGTTAGTGGCCAAATCCCAATAGGTAATAACTATGGCAAGCACCGCTGCACCGTATGGCGCTCGCCCGATTGGCACCATGAGTGCGTCCGGCTCGTTTTCGAGCAAGACGCGGCTTCTGGAGATTGCCAGCGGGTACAATACCGCCATTTTTAACGGTGATTTTGTGAAGCTGGTTGCCGCTGGAACCGTCGAAAAGGACACGGGGACGACCTCCCTGACGACTTGCGGCGTGTTCCTTGGTTGCCAGTATACTGACCCCAACAGCAAGCAGCTTACGTTTAACACCCAGTGGCCTGCCGGTACGGTGGCTTCGGATGCGAAGGCGTATGTGCTTGATGATCCGTTTGTTCTTCTTCAGATGCAGGCTGATGACACTCTTGCTCTGACCACCCGTGGCCTGAATGCTGCTGTTGTTCAGACCGCTGGTAGCACCGCTATTGGAAAGTCCAAGGTTTCTGTGGACGCCAGCACTGCTGCTACCACCAACACGCTTCCTCTGCGTATCGTTGACTTTGTTGACGGTCCTGACAGTGCTGTTGGGGATGCGTTTACGGATGTCATTGTCAAGTTCAACGCGGCCTCTAGTGGGTCCGCTTCTACGCATCAGTACCTCAACGCCACTGGTGCATAAGGAGATATTGACTAATGGCTATTTCACGCGCACAACTTCTCAAGGAGCTTCTGCCGGGGCTTAATGCTCTGTTCGGTCTTGAGTATGCCCGCTATGAGGCGGAGCATGCCGAGGTCTACGAGTCGGAAAGCTCGGATCGCTCCTTCGAGGAAGAGGTTAAGCTTTCTGGTTTTGGCGCTGCGCCGGTTAAGGCCGAGGGCGCTGGCATTTCGTATGATGCCGCGCAGGAGTCCTTCACTGCCCGCTACAACCATGAGACGATTGCCATGGGCTTTTCGATTACCGAAGAGGCCATGGAGGACAATCTGTATGACTCGCTGTCTGCTCGTTACACCAAGGCGCTTGCTCGTGCCATGGCTCATACGAAGCAGGTCAAGGCGATGGTGCCGCTTAATAGCGGCTTCAGCACCTTCCAGTCTGGCGATGGTGTGACGCTGTTCAGCACGGCTCACCCGCTCGTTAGCGGTGGCACGAACTCGAACCGCCCTGCGACTGGTGTTGACCTCAACGAGACCTCTCTTGAGGCCGCTGTTATTCAGATTGCTAAGTGGACGGACGAGCGTGGTCTTCTGATTGCTGCTCGCCCCCGGAAGCTTATCATTCCGCCGGATCTTCAGTTTGTTGCGACTCGCATCCTTCAGACTGAGCTTCGCCCCGGAACTGCGGACAACGACATCAACGCACTTCGTGTGATGGGTGTTGTGCCCGAGGGTCACGCTGTGAACCACTATCTGACCGATACGGATGCGTGGTTCCTGATGACCGATGTTCCGAACGGCATGAAGCACTTCACTCGCGTTGGCATGGAGACGAGCATGGACGGTGACTTTGACACCGGAAACGTTCGCTACAAGGCCCGTGAGCGTTACAGCTTCGGCGTGTCGGACCCGCTTGGAATCTGGGGTTCGCCCGGAGCGTAAGCGGTAGTTTTATAAAATAGGGTAGGGGTGGCATTGCTGTCGCTCCTACCCTATTTTATTGTTATAGACATCCGGGTAATAAAAACCCTATAGACTGTCCCGGCAGACTTTTACGAAGACTATAGGGTTAATCCTTTCGTAAAGAGGTAATAATGGCTACTACGACTTTTTCGGGCCCGGTTCAGGCTGGTACGGTTAAGGACGGCGCGAGCGCCAATGTTGGTGGTGCTGTTCTGACCCAGACCGATACGTTTAGTTATACGGATACTGGTGCTTTTGCTACCACCATTATTCTTCCGGCCAATGCGCAGATCATCGACCAGCTTGTGGATGTTACTACTGCGTGGAACTCCGTAACTTCTGATGCACTTGAGATTGGAACTTCTGCCGATCCCGATGCGTTTGGCGACGTTGCCAATCTTCAGGCCTCCGGTCGCGCGGTTGTTGATCCCGATGCAACCCAGTGTGCGGCTATCGACGACATTGGTACGTCCGATGTTACCGTCTACCTGAAGATTAATTCGGCTGGTGGAAGCCTGAGTGCGGGTGCTGCGCGTCTGACGATCACGTACCGTCAGAACTAATAAAAGGTAGGTGGGTTACTCGTTTGGGTAGCCCACCTGCCATCACCCCACAATACAGGTAACGCACCATGGCTGATGCAGTAACTACACAAACAATTCAGGATGGTGACCGTCTTGCCATTCTGAAGTTTACCAATATCTCGGATGGCACCGGGGAATCTGGCGTAACCAAGGTAGACGTTTCTACGCTTCAGCCAGAATCCGGCACCGGGAAGGCATGCACCGAAGTTAAGATCCAGCAGATTTTTTACTCTATGGCTGGAATGGGTGTAGATATTCTTTGGGAAGCAACGGCTGATGTTCTTGCTTTTACGGTAACCGATTCCAGTGATGGCCGATTTGACTTTAACGAAATCGGTGCGCTGACCAATACCGCTGGAGCAGGCAAGACTGGTGATGTGGCATTTACTACCGTTGGTGCCACCGCTGGTGATCGCTACACAATTATCCTTGTTCTGGAAAAGAAGTATAGTTAATACACAATAAACTTCTTTTATTGTACATGGCAAAACAAGACGAAATATCTAGCGATATGATCAAGCTTTCTATTAAAGAAAGCATGAAAAATATGCAGACATTTTCAAAGATGCGGTCCATGGGAATCATCCAGACTGGAAGCAAGAGGCCGTGTGGCGTTCAAGAAGGGCAAAAGCTGTCAGAAAAAAAGTTTAGGAATTATTAATGGCTACTTCTGGAACGACCTCATTCAATCTCGATATTTCGGAAATTATTGAGGAAGCATTCGAGAGATGCGGCCTTCAGCTTCGTACTGGATACGACATGAAGACTGCAACCCGGTCGCTCAATTTACTGACGATTGAGTGGGCAAATCGCGGCTTAAACTTTTGGACCGTCGAGCAGGTAAGTACAACACTTACCTCTGGGGTTGGCTCTCTTACGTTGCCCAGCGATACCGTAGACATCATTGAGCACTGGATACGTACCGGAACCGGAACAGATCAGAACGACTTACCGCTATCCCGGTTTAGTGTGTCGCAGTATTCCAACATACCGAACAAAAATATTACTGGTAGGCCGGTTAATATTTATGTTGACAAGCAGAGGGATGCGCCTGTCGCATACCTTTGGCCGGTGCCGGATGAGAACTATACGTTCGTCTACCAGAAGATCAGGCGGATTCAGGATGCTGGAGATACGGCCAACCTAACCACTGACGCTCCATTCAGGTTTTTGCCATGTCTTGTGGCTGGACTTGCTTATTACATCTCAATGAAGTATCCGCAGGCAATGGATAGGGCTGGCATGCTTAAAGCGGAGTATGAATTTCAGTGGGATCTTGCACAGTCTGAAGACAGAGACAGGTCTTCCGTAAGGTTTGTGCCCGGAGGGTACGGATCTATTTATGGCTAAATACGCGAACGGAAAGCATGCATTTGGTTTTTGCGATAGAACTGGATTTCGCTACAAGCTTTCTGACCTGATTCCAGAGTTTCGTGCTGGTATTCCGACCGGGCTTAGAGTCGGAAAAGATGTATGGGATAGCGACCAGCCCCAGAATTTTCTTGGGCGCCTCGGAGATTATTCTGACCCACAGCAAATTAGAAATCCACGACCAGATATTTCTCTTGCAGAAAGCAGGGAGTTATTTGCGTTTAATCCAGTCGGTAATGGTAACAGCGGTGACGCTGGCAACATCGTTGCAAATACTAGCGTTGGCACTGTAGGGGTAACAATAGAATGAATTACGCAGCCCTAAATCAAGCAATTCAAGATTATTGCGAAAACACAGAAACGTCGTTTGTAAATAACATTCCTACGTTTGTTAAGCAGGCAGAGTATCGCATTTACAGAAACGTAAACCTGCCAGCTAATTATACGGTTGCCACGGTTACTACTACTAGCTCCAATAAACTGCTTTCTGCTCCAGCGGATTTTCTTATCCAGTCTGAACTTAAGATTACTTCTGGATCAGATAAGATTCCATTGATCATTAAGGACCAGTCTTTTATTAGGCAGGCATACCCAGACGAATCATCCACTGGACTTCCCAAGTACTACGGATTGTTTGATAACGATTCATTTATTTTGGGACCGACGCCCGATGCTGCGTATAGTGTAGAAGTGTACTACTACAAAATTCCAACAAGCATTGTTACTGCTGGAACTACGTGGCTTGGAGATTATGCTGACGAGGTGCTTTTGTATGGTAGTCTTGTAGAAGCATACACTTACATGAAGGGTGATCAGGACATGCTGGCTCTTTACCAGCAGAGATACAACGAAGCCCTTGTTGCCCTCAAGTTACAGGCGGAGGGCCGTATGACCATTGATGAGTACAGGGATGGTGTTATCAGGACCCCAAGAACACCTAGGGCGTAGGCAATACAATGGCCATTACCCAAACACTTTGCGTTTCATTTAAAGAGGAATTACTTGAAGCAAAGCACAATTTTTCTGCCGCTGGCGGAAGTACGTTCAAGATTGCTTTGTATTCTAGCTCTGCGAACCTAGACGCAACTACAACAGCATATACCGCTACCGGAGAGGTTGTCGGAACCGGATACACCGCGGGCGGAGCCACCCTTACAAACATTAGCCCATCGTCCTCCGGCACCGTCGCCTACGCCGATTTCGCAGATGTATCTTGGGCTGCGGCAAGCTTTACGGCGCGCGGCGCACTTATCTATAACTCAAGTGCCGAAAACAGAGCGGTAATGGTTTTGGATTTTGGACTGGATAGAACTGTAACCGCTGGAACTTTTTCGGTGACCTTCCCGACTGCTGATAGCAACAACGCAATTATTAGGATTTCCTGACGACAATGGCTACATACGTAAATAATCTTCGGCTTACTGAAATTGGTGATGGTGAGCAAAGCGGCACTTGGGGTGTCACCACCAATACCAATCTTGAGCTAATTGGTCAGGCGCTTGGGTACGGAGCGGCTACGTGTTTCCCTACCGATGGCAATGATTCATGTGAAGTATCTGATGGAGTGTCGGATACCAAGCGTTGCTTTTATCTCAAGGTATCATCTACGGCTACGCTTACTGCAACAAGAGAATTGATTCTTGTAGGCAGTGGTGCCTCCGGTAACACGATGTCTCGTGTTCAGATTATTGAGAATGCTACCACTGGTGGTCAGTCAATTAAGGTAGTTCAGGTTGCCTCCGGGACCGGAGTAACCATTCCTAGTGGCGAAGCCAAGATGGTGTACTTGAACGGCGCTGGTGGTTCGGCAGCGGTCTACGATGCCTTAGCGCTTATTCAGTCTAACGTTACCAAGACCGGGACCGGTACATATGTCAGCCTAGCTGATGATGTAATTACTGTAGACTTGGTGGATATCAGCGATAACACCAATGACATCACTGGTCGCCTGAATGTAGCAAACCAGCCCCTGCATATTTACGCAGGCGTACAGTCCCTTGGAACCACTAATGGAAATACTATTTCATTGAACTGGGCCAACGGCAATGTTGCTACTGTTCAGAATGATGGAAACACCAGCACGACATGGTCCACCCCATCGAACCCAGTTACTGGTGGAAACTATGTAATTATGATGGAAGCTATTTCTGGTGCGGTAACGTCGTTTACGTGGCCAAGTGAGTTTAAGTGGCGCAACAATGCCCCGCCCACCCTTACAACCACTACAAACTATTCAGACGTTATTACGTTGATTTACGATGGGTCCCAGTATCTTGCATCGTACACAATTGGACACCCGACTACGTAAATGACTTTTGTTAGTGCGTATCACGGAGCTACCTCTTCTGGTCCATTTGTAGGATACATAAGGCCAGATAGTGACGTTCAGTCCAGTGACTGGGCTCCGACTCCGCTATGGCAAGAAATAGATGACAATAGCGATTTAACATTTGTTTATAGCTCGTCATCTACAGAGGTTTGGCCATCGTACAATACTTACGACTTTGAGTGTGGTCTTAGCAGCCCAACCACTTACCCAGATGTTGGCGCAACCCAAGGAATGATCCTTCGGGTAAGGCTGTCGGTAGATGAGGGGAATTTACCGGGCACCCTAGGGGGATGTGATTTTACCTACTCCCTGAAGCAGGGCACTAGCACAATTGCTTCAAACACTTATTCTGCTAGTACCTTAGCTACCCCAGTTACCTCGCAGTACACACTTAGCGCTTCTGAAGTAAATTCAATTACTAATCACAATGACTTGCGTGTTTTTGTAACCGTTAATATTGGCCATGCTAGCGGAGACCCAGATCTTCAGGCACAGTGTCATTGGGCGGAAGTACAGTACTATGCAAGGTAACATAAATAAGATGTAATACAAAAATGAGCCTTGAGGAATTTTTAAAAATTCTCCCAGCATTACTTGCTGGTGCTGCTTCTTGGGGTGGTGTAAGGCAGGCGCTGAACGGCACTAAAGAAAAATTGGATACGCTTGGCAAGGTTTTGGATCGAGTATCTGAAAGAGTAGATATTCATGCTGAGAAAATTGCCAAGCTTGAAGTAGAGAAGAATCACCTCAAGGATGCTATTCGTAGCGTAGAGAAACGTACTGGGGGGATGTAAAACTATGGCTATTGATTACCGTGGCGAAAAGTTTGCTGGTTACAACAAGCCAAAGCGAACGCCCAAGCATCCCAAAAAGTCACATGCTGTTCTTGCAAAAGAGGGCAGCAGTGTCAAGCTGATTCGATTTGGACAGCAGGGTGTAAGTGGTAGCCCAAAAAAGGAAGGAGAGTCTTCATCCTACCGAAAGCGCCGTGAGTCTTTTAAGGCGCGACATGCAAAGAATATTTCCAAAGGCAAAATGTCTGCCGCGTATTGGGCAGACAAGGTGAAATGGTGAAATGGCTGAAGTTTCTTCTATTTCCAGAGTAGGAAAGACCGAACCCTTTTTCCTACAGGTAGCACGAGGACAAGTTGCTTACCACAAAACCATTTTTAAATTTGGTTTTAATCCAGACATTGATGACCAAATTGAAACCGTGTGGTCGCATGGCGGATTGTACAGTTACTTATCAAATGCAGCCCAGCTATCTATTTCATCTTCTTCTGCCAACGATACGTCAAATGGTACAGGGGCAAGAACTGTTAGCATATTTGGCCTTGATGCTAATTATAATGAAATAGACGAAGACATTACCCTAAGTGGCCAAACCGCCGTAACTAGCACAAAGTCATACTTACGTATATTTCGAATCACTGTAAGATCTGCCGGATCGGGCGGAGCCAATGCGGGTGTAATCTATGCCGGTACTGGAACCGTAACTGCGGGCGTTCCAGCAAATGTATACGCAACCGTTGAGATCGGTGACAATCAGACATCAATGTGTTTATGGACGGTGCCTGCGGGTTACACGGCTTTTCTGGTCGGCACCGATGTAACCGTAGCGACAACCCAAAGCAATAAATATTGCAAGGTGTCATTAGTAGCTAGGCCGTTTGGCGAAGTGTTTCAGGTTAAGGATCGGTTTTTAAGATCCGAGGGCGTTCTGTCTGTTCGTTATGTTACTCCGTTTAGATTTAATGAAAAAACAGATATTGAGTATCGTGGTATTGGAGACAGTGCTTCTGCCGATATTGGTATGTCTGCTGGTCTTGATTTGATCTATATCAAAAATGATCCCCTCGTATAATAATGCAGTTTATTAAAATCGAACCACGACCCGGAGTATATACTGACGGGACCGACTACACTGCCGAGGGAACTTGGTATGATGTAGACAAGGTTCGGTTTCGTAAGGGTTTTGCGGAAAAACTTCGTGGTTGGACCAAGTTTATTAACGATAGTTTTATTGGCAGTTGCAGAAAGATTCACAACTGGGCAGTAAACTCGGGCAGTACGTATCTTGCGGTAGGCACACACCTAAAGCTGTACCAAACGGATTCTACGGGGACTACTGGATCTTACGTAGACATTACTCCTATTCGTGTAAATACTAATCTTACACAAATAGACACGCTTTCAGGATCAAGTTTAATCGTAGTTACTGATACCGCTCACGGTGCAAGCGCGGGGGACTACGTCACCTTTTCGGGTGTTAGCGGCGACTTAGGTGGCATTACCGCCGCCACTCTTACTGGGGAACACAAGATCTCTGGCCTCGGAGACATTGATGGTGCCAACCCAGCAAACAAGTACACGATCCAGCTTGACGGAATCACGGCTTCGTCTACCGCGAGTGGACTGAGCGGCACAGATGCAGCGTATCAAATATCTATTGGGTCCGACGAGTTTTTTGAGAGCACCGGGTGGGGCTATTCAACTTGGGGTAGCGGTCCGTGGGGAGGCGGAATTGGTATTAACTCCCCGGAAGACTCGCTTAGGCAGTGGTCGCTTGATAACTATGGCGACGATCTTTTAGCTACTATTCGCTTTGGTGGTATTTATTACTGGGACCAGAGTGTTGGTGGTAGAGCAAAAGTGCTTAATGACCTTACGAGAAGGGTGTCCATACTCTCTGGGACAGCAGCGTCAGGCCTTAGTCAGAGCGGCACCACGGTTACCGTAAATGACAATGGACATGGGGCATCGGAAGGTGACACGGTTACAGTAGGTGAGGTGCCCGATGGACAGGGAGCTGACGGAGCTAATGGTGTGTTTGTTGTTGCCTCAGTCCCTACATTAAATCAATTCACATATACCGCATCTGGTTCTGGATCAGCAACTAACTTAACTGCAGAAATTACATATAGTGCTGGTACTAAGTACTGCCCGACATCAGCCCTTACGGCTCTTACATCGGAGCGAGCCAAACATGTAATTGCGTTTGGCTGCAACCGGATCGGTCAGAGCGAAATTGATCGCACGTTGGTGCGATGGTCTTCTGCAGAAAATCCTGCTGAGTGGCAGCCACTAACCACAAACAGTGCTGGCGGTCAAGACCTTTCTTCTGGCTCTAAAATTATTGGTGCCCTTAAGACGAGAAACGAAACAGTAATCTGGACCGATGTTGGTCTCGTTAGCATGAGATACATTGGCTCGCCATTTTACTTTTCGTTTACCGACGTTGGTAACGGCATGTCCATGATTTCTCCAAATGCGGCAGCAAATGCCGATGGAGTAGTTTATTTCATGGATCGTGGAGCGTTTTACCGCTACTCAGGTGCCGTTCAAAGATTACGCTGTCCTGTACTTGGGACCGTATTTGACAACTTTAATTACAGTCAATCGTTTAAAGTTGCATGCGGAACCAACTTAGATTACTCAGAGGTTGTATGGTTTTACCCATCTGAGAATTCTACTGAAAATGACAGGTATGTAATTTACAATTACGATGAAGATGTCTGGTATTACGGAACGATGTCGCGCGGTACTTGGGATAATGCAACTCTTCGCACATATCCTCAGGCGGTTTCGTTAAATAAGATTTTGCCATCTGAGTTTTCCGCAAATCCAATTAGCACCACCAACGGCTCTGGAAGCATTACGGTTGCATTGCCAACCGGACACGGCATGCCAGCAAGTGTAACCGTTGTAATGAATGATTTTTCTGATGCTGGAAACATTACATCAGAAATGATTAACACACAGCATGAAGCAACTGTTAGCGGAAACACCCTGACGATTGACATTGGAACCTTAGCCAGCAGCACAACTACGGGTGGTGGCTCTAACGGAACCCTGTGGTGGAACAACTACACCTACAATCATGAAGATGGATGGGATGCTGATGGCGACCCGATAACATCTTACATTGAAACAGGTGATTTTGATCTGGGCGATGGCGACAAGTATATGTTTCTGGGAAAGATTGTGCCCGACCTAAAGTTCTTGGGCGATGGCACCCCAACCGTAAACATCAAGCTAAACGGCAAAGACTTCCCGCTTTCGTCGCAGACCCAATTAAGCAATTCGTCATTTACCACAAACTCAACTCAAGGCTACATCAGGGGTCGCGCAAGACAAGTCAGCATGCGCGTAGAAAGCAGTGGCGATGACTACGGCTGGCGTCTTGGTTATGTGCGACTCTGGGTGAGGCCGGATGGTGAAAGGTAGTCATGGCAGCTAAAACCTATTTGCCACTTCCAACAGCGCCATTTGTATACGATTCTGTTTCGGAACAGATTTTTCGTAATACTGCGCAGAAAAACTTTCAAGATGTCGCCAACGATATTACGAATGTAGGACTGCACACGCAGAGAGATGCGTCTCTTTCGCTTAGAAAATTTATTTTTCTTGGCAGTTCTAGTTCGACGCCATCGAAAGGAATGTTTTCGACCATCACGGTCGGCGGGACAACAACCATCGCATCTATTCTAGATGAGGATGATTTTGCTTCCGACTCACCGACCGCGCTTGCAACTCAGCAGTCCATTAAGGCTTACGTTGATGGAGTATCAACGTCACTGTCCCTTGAAGATCTTACTGACGTTACGATCACAAGCGTTCAAGACAAGCAGAGTCTTGTTTGGGATTCTACGTCGAGTGAGTGGGTAAACAGTTTTCTTGCTATTGATGAGTTGTCAGATGTTACCATTACTTCGGTAACAAATAATCAGGTACTGTCTTGGGATAGTAGCACAACCAAGTGGGTCAACAAAGATGTTTCTGTCCTTGGTGTATCAAGCGTTACCGCTGGTAGCGGACTTACTGGGGGCGGGACAGGAGCGGTTACGCTTAATGTTGGTGCGGGTGAAGGAATTTCTGTCGATACGGTTTCAGTTAACCTCGACATTGTTGGCCTTACTCTTACAAATAATGCTACCCCGGTAACAATCGACAAGACAATAGACAATCTTGTCTTTTACCATGATGACGACTCAACCCATTATCGCATTCAGTTCGACGATGTCCCGGTTACAAGCTTTAATAACGATGCTGGTTATCTGACATTTGCAATTACAACTGCTGGTCTAGGGTTGGAGAATAATGCCGGACAAAGCACCACTATTAATATTGATTATTCCGGTACAAACAATTTTATCCTTAGTGCAACAGAAGCTCTCGGGTCACAAATATCAACATCCGATAGAATTGCATATGTAGACTATGATGACAATAACATTGTAAAGTACGGTGATGTTGCAAGCTTACCGTTTGGTGACATTACTGATGTTATTGCTGGTGATGGAATTTCAGTCGCCCAATCCGGGGGACCACAACCAGTTGTATCACTAAATATTGCCGACTTAACGCTTACAAATAATGCTACGCCAGTAACAATTGATAAAACTGTAGACAATCTGGTTTTTTATCACGACTTTGATTCTACACAATATAGAATCCAGTTTGATGATGTTCCCGTTTCTAGTTTTAATAATGATGCTGGCTATTTAACATTTGCAATTACAACCGCTGGCTTGGGATTAGAAAACAATGCCGGACAAAGCAGTACTATTAATATTGATTATTCCGGTACAGACAATTTTATCCTTAGCGCAACAGATGCACTTGGTTCGCAAATATCAACATCCGATAGAATTGTATATGTAGACTACGATGATAATGTCGTAAAGTACGGTGACGTTGCGAGCCTGCCGTTTGGAGACATTACGGATGTTATTGCTGGTGACGGCATCTCTGTTGCCCAGTCCGGCGGCCCACAACCTGTTGTGTCGTTGGATATTGCTGATCTGACACTAACAAATAATGTCACACCTGTAACAATTGATAAAACTGTAGATAATCTGGTTTTTTACCACGATAGCAATTCTACACAGTATAGGATTCAGTTTGATGATGTTCCTGTTTCTAGCTTTAATAATGACGCTGGATACTTAACATTTGCGATTACTACTGCTGGTTTAGGGTTAGAAAACAATGCCGGACAAAGTACCACTATTAATATTGATTATTCCGGTACAGACAATTTTATACTTAGCGCAACGGATGCTCTTGGTTCACAGATATCAACATCTGATAGAATTGTTTATGTAGATTACGACGATAATATCGTAAAGTATGGTGATGTTGCGAGCTTGCCATTTGGTGACATTACGGATGTCATTGCTGGTGACGGCATTTCCGTTGCTCAGTCTGGTGGCCCACAACCCGTTGTGTCGCTGAACATTGCTGATCTGACACTTACAAACAATACCATACCTGTAACAATTGATAAGACAATAGACAATCTTGTCTTTTACCATGATAATGATTCCACACAATATAGAATCCAGTTTGACGATGTTCCTGTTTCTAGCTTTAATAATGACGCTGGATACTTAACATTTGCGATTACTACAGCAGGGCTTGGATTAGAAAATAGTGGTGGTGCAAGCACGACCATAAATATTGATTATGCTGGTGTAGATAACTACATATTATCTGCAACGGATTTACGAGCCAGCGCAATTGCATCAACCGACATGATTGCCTATGTCGATTATGATGACAACAATGTTAAATATGGCAACGTCTCCGATTTACCGTTTTTAACTGCTGCTGTAACTCAAATTGTAAATGGCACAAATGGTGGAATTTCGGTAGCAAATGCAACCGGCCCGACCACCACGTTAGCTATTGATATTTCAAATCTTGATCTTGTTTCTGGAACCGCAGTAGGCACTCTAGACTCTCTGCCGTTCCATGACGATGGCGTTGGTACAAAGCGTGTATTGTTTGGCAATGTGCCACTTAGCGCGTTTAATAACGACCTTACGTTAATTAGCGCTGTTAATGCGGGCACCGGTATTGCGGTCACTAGCTTCGGTACACAACGCACGGTTGCTATTGATTACGATGCCTCGAATCTCATCACTGACGCGACCGACGCTGTATCGGTTGCCTCGGGTGACTGGATTCTGCTCGCGGACGCGGACGCAACCCCGGCTAATGGATTGCGAAAGGCGCAGGTCTCGACTTGGCCGTATAAGGGCACCGTGACCAGTGTGGCTGGTGGGCTCGGCCTCACGGCCACCGGCTCCGACGCCGTCACGCTCAACGTGGGAGAGGGCGACGGCATCCTCGTGGGCGCCGACACCGTGGGTCTGGACTTCAGTGCTGGCGGGCTGTCTTCAGCCACGGCTGCGGCTGGTGACTATTTCGCGTTTTGGGACTCCGACGCCTCCGCGATGCGGAACTCGCTGGCGAGCAGCATCAACCTGTCGATCTTTCAGAACACGACCCTCCTCGCGGGCGTCAGCGCAGGGACCGGCATTGCCGTAACCGGGACCGGCACGTCCCGGACAATCGCCATCGATTACGATGCGTCCAACCTCATCACGGACGCGACCGATGCCGTGAGTGTGGCATCTGGCGATTGGATTCTGATCGCAGACGCTGATGCGACCCCGGCCCTCGGGCTCCGCAAGGCGCAGGTCTCGACTTGGCCGTATAAGGGCACCGTCACATCGGTCACGGCTGGCCTTGGCCTTACATCGACCGGGTCTGATGCAATCACGCTCAATGTCGGAGAGGGCGCGGGCATCTTGGTCGATGCTAATGATGTCTCGCTCGACTTCAGTGCTGGCGGGCTGTCTTCAGCTACGGCGGCTAGCGGGGACTTCTTCGCGTTCTATGATGTCGACGCGCCCGGGATGCGGAATTCAAGCGCGGGCACGATCCCGCTTTCCATTTTTTCCGATGATCTTGGATATAAGAACGTTCAGGGCGGAGCCGGAATCACAGTTACATCTGGCCCTACTTACAACACAATCTCGGTAAACGGTGCGAGCGGTGGGTCCGGTTTCTTCCAGACCTCATGGGATCACACCACGGTTCCGATCTCTGACGACGCGATGGTCTTTGGCGATGGTGGGCTGACGGGTACAGCGTCAACCGTGCTGTTTTCGGCTGTCCCTGTAGGCATCTTTCAGAACGACGGCACCTATGCGCTTAACTCGGCACTCACCAGTCACGTTAACAACACCAGCAACCCGCACTCAGTAACCAAGTCTCAGGTCGGCCTCGGCAATGTCGAAAACACCGCGCTCTCCGGATGGGCGGGTTCGACTAGCATCACTACGCTCGGGACGATTCAGACGGGCACAGTCCCGGCGGCGAATGTCGGAGCTGGGCAGTTCAGCGGGGCGTTCACGATTGCAGGAGCGTTTGCGCCGAGTGCTAATAACCAATACGCGCTGGGTGCATCCGGTGCCGCGTGGGTTAAAGTCTTTACCTACGACCTCGACGTCGCGAACAACACCATCTTCGGTGGCAACCTTACGGTCGGGAATACTTCTGGCGACCTCTTTAT
>Ga0208542_1000644_pt1 | contig 15702 bp, 12 predicted proteins | sample DEB08_DNA_3_FD_185495 | JGI IMG/M metagenome (GOLD analysis project Ga0208542, IMG submission 185495) | Aqueous microbial communities from the Delaware River and Bay under freshwater to marine salinity gradient to study organic matter... | ecosystem: Environmental > Aquatic > Marine > Coastal ... | reverse complement strand
TCGTCACCCTGTTCCTGCCAGTTACGGATAGCCACACGCCCAGCGCGCGGCAGTTCTTCTCTACCGGCAGTAGCAAGTGCTTCATCAACGTAGCAAGTAAACACAGAACCAGAGGAAATCTGTATGCCCACCTTGATAGAAGTGCTGATAGCCGTAGCGTCTGTGCTTACAGTCAGCCGTTCCCAGCCACGACCAGTGTGAGCAGTGCCGGTAACTACTGCGTATGAATCTACTTGGATAAACGCAGACACTCTGCTTGCTGTCTTAGAGTAAACCCACACAGCAAAGTTAAGTTCTTCACCAACGTAGTTAGTTGGGTTTGGAGCCAACAGGTAGAACTGCCCAACCTGGTTCAGAGTAGCCGTGACCTTAGCAGACTGCGTGCCCTCCCAGACCATTGCGTTGTCTGGGTCATCTGTGTCACCTTCAATTGCAGCGGTCACATTACTGGATGTCCAGTCAGTAAGTGTGCTGCCCTCAATATCACAGTTCAGGCTGTTAACGATATTGTCTGCGTATGTCTTGGCAGCAATACGACGCTCAACAAACAACTGCCTGACGTAGCCACGAGGTATAGATGTTGGCCTCGCAAAAGTGTATTGGTCGTTACGCGCTGTGTTTGTTCGGTCATATACCGGAACATAGACACGAGGGAATATCTCTTGACCTGCATCCTGTAGCGTATCAGTCAGACGCTGCGGGTCGTATCGGTACAACTCAAATGTCACAGAGCCAGTCTCTAAAGTCAGGTTGTTGCCAGATACAGTGATTGTGCCGGTAGAGCCAGCGTAGTCATTAACCCTGCGGATAGTACCGTTGTTGTTGCCAGAGGTAATCTTGACGTAGAAGTCATTGAGGATGTCATCCACATCCCATCCACGGTTAGACAGCGAAGCACAGGGAATCAGCTTGTCCGCTGCAATGTTTGTCGTGGTGGTGAAGCTACCGACATAGGCTCCAATACGTCGAGCGTACTCTGGAAGCATGGTAGCCAGTGAAGTTGTGGATGAAATTGTGGCTGGCATTAGAGTACCTTTGCAAGAATTTCTACTGTGTCCCCGTTAGTTGCCACATCCACCCAAAAGTCTTTCAAGTCTAGTGGCGGGTCTTCAGCAAACGACTTACCTGAAATTGTAATATTATCCATGTGGTTTGATGACCCTGTAATGCGCTGCAATGACAAGCCATTTGAGGCAGATACGTTAGAGTCACCTATGTATACATCACCTGTATTGCCAGGAGTGTTATGAAAGATAGCCCAAACAAATGGCCGAGGCGTGCTGCTGACCTGCTGTGCAGTACCAGCAGTAGTAACTGTAATTGTTGTTGCAAAAATACTTGCCATTACAAACTTATCTTCAGCAATTCATCCATCGTAAACCGATGAACCTTGCACTCAGTTAGCCCTGTGGCTGGGTCTGTGAGGGACATTAGAACCTCAGCACCGCAAATAACACCTGCGTTGTCCTTCAGGTAGTTCAACATCATCTTGGGTCTGCGTGCCATAACACGCTCTTTAGCCCTGCGCCGACGCTCGTGCTTCCAGTCAATATCCTCAAGCTGTTCGCGCGCTTGTTCATAAGCTGCTTTACCAGCAGCGTCACTATTGTTGGCGTGTTTCGTTACAAGTTCACCGGCTATCTGTGCAACCGATTCGTTGTCGCCGTAAGCGTACCTGTTGTCAGGTACAACAATGCGTAGATTCTTGCCAGGTACATCAACCTCAGCAAACGTCTCGTCTACTTTTGTCTTGTTAATAATAGTTGTCATATTAAATAGTTAGGTGGGGGCCGAAGCCCCCACCCTCTACCAGCTATTAGTTAGCTGCGCCTACCACGCATACCCATGTACCTTCAGAGAAGGTGCAGATAGCGGACTCGTTCTTGGCGGGCGTGCCAAGTGTGTTAGCTGAAGCGTCTTTAATCGTCAGTACTGATGCATCCGCTGGGTCAGCGGTGTTGTCGATAACAACTTTGCCCTGACCAGTAGAGCCGAGGGCAGGAAGTGTGACATCTCGACTTGTACCATCTGGGTCAATAGCCTGAATAACAGAGTCACCTGCGGTCAGGGTAATGTTGCCAGTAGCCGTAGTAGCGGTAAAGCCGCCGTACTGTGGAGCACCGATAGCCATCTTAATTCTCCTTGCTGTGCCTTACAGTAAAGTGCCTGTTTCGGCCAGCTTCATTTTTGAAACGCCTACGGCAGCCCTTGTATGTGCAGCCGTATGGCAAACCTTTTATTTCATCGCGCGCATCACGCTGGTCTAGCGCATTTGCTAGTTCTCTAATGGCTTGTGTCGCATCCACCGAATCGTCGCTCTCACTGGGCGCGCCTTCATCGGAAGGGGCATCAAACGGAGTCTCAACCTTAACGGGAGCCACCATGAGCCAACGCTTCCGCATAGCAGTGACGAGTCCGTATGTGTCACCAGGGTACTCAATCGAAGAGTACGAACCATCTTTAGATGGAACGTAGAACTTTGCAGTATCAGGAGTAACGTACTGAGGAGAAACGACTTCAGTAATTTCAAGGTCAGTCATGTAATCTGAAGTCAAAGCAGGATTTTCGTATACAGCTTTTTCAAGCCATACCGCCTGTTCTGACCGTACACGAGGTTTCAAAATCACTATCGTCGCCCCCTACTTCCACGTTTCCTTCTTCTTGTAGAACCCGTTACACCTACAGTTTTCAGCGGTTCATCGGATGGCCGTCCTATAACCGCCTCAACTTTCGGTGGATGCTCACCAAATAGTTTATCAACACCAGCAAGAAGTCTGGTACTTCCATCTGGCATTATTTGTTTGGGATTTCTTTTGGACAAGTAATAGTCTTTTCTGTCCGCAGTAGTCACAAACTTGTTGCCAGTTATCTGGTTATACAAGACAACTTTTTCTTGGCCGGGAGGCACATAACGGTCACGCAATACTCTTATCGAATAAGTTTCCATTTATACCTCCCGGCTAGTTATTAAACGAGCGACTTAGCGTCACCAAGCATTTTGACAGCCCACGCACCTACAGTCTCGCCCTGACCCCATACAGCGGTCGTAACGATTTCTGTACCACGCAGCGATGCGTCGCGCTCTTCTTCTGCACGAACCTCTCGCTCCATAGCAAGGTGAATAGCGCGGACTGAGAAAACCGCGCCTTCAGCGTCATCGCTACCGTCACGAGTGATGTTTGGCGACTCAATAATCGGAACACCAAACAGAGGGTCACGGCCGCGCATGTAGTTGCGAACCAAATCCTCAGACAAACCTGTAGGAATTGGGTTGCCGCCAAAGGTGGTAAGGCTGTTCGCCTGACCAGCAGCGTCGGTAATCATGCGGCGAATCTGCTCTGGGTGCAGCGATGCGTTAATCGGAGCAGGAGCAGGGCCGTAAGTTGAGTCATCTGAACGCAGGAACGAAACCGCTGCTGCAACAGAGTTGAGGTTAAGGCTTGCACCTGCTGAACCAAGTCCGTTGGTAAGCCCGCCAAACACACTAATGATGTCCTGGTCAAGCAAGCGACCCAGCGAGCGACCATGCTGCTCACCAACAACAGCGATAACGTCATCGTTGTTCTGGTGTGCAAGTCGGTCTGACACAAACGTCATAACGCCATGCTCTGAGGCAGTCTGCGTAACGACGTTAGCGTACTTTGGCCCTTCTACAGGAGCCAGGTCCACACCTTCGGTAACAGCAGCAGCCGTTACACGACCGTAAATCGGAACCGTGACCTGATAGTGGCCGGAAGGAATGTCAATGTTAGTGACAAGTTCCTTGTTGGGAGCGGCTGGTTCGATGTTGTCGATTGCCTCTGCCAACAAAATTTTAGAAACGTCCTGATACGTCCCAGAACCGGCAGAGCCGTTCTTGGTGAGCGTGTTAGTTGAAAGCGTAAGTGCCATTTCAATTTACCTAAAAAGAAGCTACGCCAGAACTTCGCAACTGCTCTTTACCTTGACGGTACTGATTACTATCAATCCTGCCTTCGGCAAAGAGTTCTGCTAGTTCGGCTCTTGATGAAACCTGTCGAACACTTTTTTGTGGCGCACCTTGAGTCGAAGGTGTTGCGGCATTGGCAACCGTTGCAACAGCAGGCTGCTGACTCGCAGGAGTCTGCGCTGGCTGCTGAGTTCTACCCGACAGCTTTTCTATATTCTTCCTGGCAAGGTCAATCGACTTGGTGACAGACATACCCTGCTGCCAACCTTCCCATACACGGGCATCGTCGTATGAAATTCCAAGATTATTTTCCGCTATCAATTCCTGCGATGCCGTAGCCAACGCAGTCAAATAAGGTGTTTCCGTTGTTGCCTGTTGTGCTTGAGGAGCAGGAGCCTTAGCTGTTGCCCTCTGGTTCAATACCATTTCCGCAAGCTGTTCGCTGTCAAGAGAAAGAAGCCTGTCTCGTTCAGCCTGTTTAGCCTGCTCAAGAAGCGGCTGCATTTGTTCTGCAAACGCATCTAGCTTGGCGTTGAGGCTTTTCTCAACCGCAGAAATTCTCTGTCCAGATGCTTGGGCAAGTCTGCCCTGCTCTCGACCCATTGCCTCTTTGAGACGCTGGTCAAGCAATGCTTGAATGTCTTGAGTAGGTGATTGTTCTGTAGGCTGCTGTTCCGTGGAAGCTGGAGCCTGAACGCTCTGTACTACCTGCTCTGGTGTCTGTATCTGCCCGACTTCTTCTGCCATGTCCGTAGACCTTTCCTCTATCCGTAGATAGGTTTTTTAACCTGTAGGAAGCATTTCTCCAAACGAAGCATAAACATCTGCTGTGTATGGAGTCTTCTGTTTCCAAAAAACTTCGGCTGATGGAGAACGATTAGCCTCCGTTAATGTGTCATTGTACCCAAAACGATACAAGAATCCATCTAACGCAGCGTTTTGCTCTCTAAATAATTTTTTAGTTTTAGTAGAAAAATTGTTGATGTACTTGATTACTTCGCTTTCATTAAGCGTTTTCTTTTGAATATCAGAACCATTTATGTACAAGTCATACAACTGGCGCACTTGCGCTTCTGGCAAGTTGAACTTAATCACAGCGTTGCTAATTGCAGCGTTCTTTGGGACTTCCCAATACCACCTGAATTGCTCACGCATCATGTTCAGTTCTTGAATCACAGGATGCGTAATCTTGCCTACCTTAAAGTATTCCTGAACGTACTCATAGGCTTCCATGCCGTACTGGTTAATCCACTGTTGCTCTTGCTGGCTTCGAGCCTCGTAGTCAAAGTAATCAGCACCAGCTATGTTGGTCTTTTCAAACTCACTGTTATAAAGAACTTCATTTTTATAGGTTTCAACCCAAATAGACCTGGCGTCTTCGTTTTGCTTCTGAGAATCAAGAACAGTTATGTAGTACAACGGTTCAGAGTATTTGCCCTCAGGGTCGTAAATGTCTTTGAACTGAGGCGAATACTTGCTGTTGACCTCGCCAACCATCTCCCTCAAATCTTTTGGGGTTTGAAACTGATTCCGCTCATAGTTGTTAAACAATTCTTGCAGTTCAGAATCTTTGCGGTCTTTAAGTTCGTTGACCTCAGAGTAGAACGTGTCAATTGTTTCACCGTCTACGTTGGCGCGTCTCCTGTGTTCATTTATCAGTTCATTTGTAATTGCATACTGAGAAGCCATCGACAGCGACGAGTCTTCTTTTTGTAACTCTGTAATAACTTTTCGCTTAGATAGAGGGTCAAGATTTTCGTAGTCCAACACACCACTAAACAATTCTTTGGCAGCGTCATTCAGCAAGTCACGCCTGGCTTCATATGTGTTTTGTGGCCTTGTTCGTAAGCCAAGTGCAGCAGCAGCAGTTCCCGCTACATTTGACCTGTATGGGTCTGCAACTACAGCATCTTGCAACCAGAATGGCAAAAGGTTTCGAGACTGGGCAGTTACAAGGTCTGTCAATCCTTCATACGGTTCACCCATATAGTTCTCGTTGGTAATTGCATCCATCAACATAGAACCTGTTGGTGAAGTAAAAGCCCTAGACCTGAGCAACTGGAACCATGGGTTGTCTTTATAACTGCCGTCTGAGTACATCTCGTTGTATACGGCAGCTTTATCATTTGGGCCAAGAGCGGCACGCATAGCTGCACGAGGTATGCTGATGATGTTTCCTGACGGGCCAACCCATGTGTTACCTATTTTGATTTGCAAGTAGTGTGGTTGTGTTGGGTCTAGTTCTACATCTTGGCCCAGTGCCTGACCCATAGCCCAAGTCATCCCTTGCAGCCCTAGCCATGCAGTCATCACGCCCTGCCTTGCCATCTGCCCTTCTATGCCACCACGAGTCACAGAATCCGAAAGCAAGGCAATCATTGAGCGAGTCATTCTTGGAGAGAAGAACAGGAAGGCAGACTCTAACTGCCTCTGTGTCTGGGACAAACCGCTAGCTGCTGAATCCATAGTCCCGGTTGCTTTATTCAAGAAGTCTGCAACAGACCTTTTGGTAACTTCATCAGCATTTTGTGTCATCGCCTTATAACTCCCCAACTTCATTTCATCAATGAAAGTTGAGAAAGACAGTTCAAATCTGCCAGCAAAACCTTTGATGTTTTTTTGTATTGGGGCGTGCTTAGGAAACTTTGAGTTTATTCTTGTGTCAAAATACTTTGTGATAGGGCCATGAGGGTTCAGTGCCTCAAAGAACTCAACATTAGAGCGGCTGGCTGTTAGACCATGTTTTGCAGCATCGGCCCAATCTGCCTGTCTAGCTAAAGAAAAAGTCCTGCTACGAATTTGCTGCGGTGTAGCAAGTGCCAGGAAGCTATCAATAGTTGCGTTAGCAATAGCCTTGTTTATGGCTCGACCTCTTGCTATCTGGTCTACATTATTAGTAGCGATACCTGCTAGAACGTCGTAGTTTGCTTTGCCTAGAAGAACAGGGGCAAAGATAGACACCAACCCCAAATCAATGCCAGTACCAGCAAACCGAAGGATTCTAGATACATCAGCAGCACTGCGAACAAGGGAACTACGGTTTGTCCACAACTTAACCGAAGTGACTAAATCGTTATTGTCTGCATCAAGAAGAATGTCAAATTCTTTAGCGAACTTTCTGGCAGAGGCTTCGCTGTCAAACACAAGTGAGTTGAACAACTGTCTTTCTGGAGTGTTTAACTTTACCTCGCCACTAGCAGCAGCGCGCACATCCTTCTGGACTGTGGGGTTGCTTATAAGCCTAGCTTCACCCTTGCGACCACCTGCTATCAAGCGGAACCCTTCACCAGTTTTGCCTGTAGTAACAGATACGCCGTACTTAGCTGCTAACTCTGGGTTGTTTGCGAATAAATCAATCATCCTCTGGTCAAGAGCATTGTTAACTATGTTCTTGTATGCACCTTGCATATACAGCTTCAAGGTGTCTTCGGGAGTTGCGTAAGCAACTCGACCAGTATCAACTGCCTCAAGCAAGTCATCTGGGTCAATCAGGCTTCTCTGTGCGTTGTAGAAAGACTCAAGTGCTTTTTGACTGTCACCAACTCCTCCAACTTTGCTTGCTTTGTTGTAAGCGTATCGAGAAGCATGTGCTCCATTAGTAATGAAGTCATTCACTCTGTCTACGCCAGTAAGAACGGTGTCTCCCCTTCGCACCGGAATACCGGCTTCATCAAGCATCTTAGCCAGTTCACCATACGTCTTTGCGGTTTCAATCAGGTGATAACCTGCGGCTGTGTAGGTGCGAGTATCTGCGTTATAAAAAAGATTGTTGCTAGTTTTGAACTGAGGCTTGATGTCAAAAGCCAGTTCAGTAATTTCAACTGCACCTGGAAGTTCAGCAGCACGAGTTCTGAGAGGCTGAACATCTACCACTGCGGCAACAAGGTCAGAATACTGAAAGCGATTAGGCTCTACTTCTACTGTTTCAATTGTTTCTGAGGTATACCTACTTTTAAGTAACCTTCTAACTTTTTCCGCATCCTCAGCAGAAAGCGTGACAATAGAACCGTCAATTCTATCCCCAAAAACTCTAGCTGACGTACCAATTTTACTGATTAAGGCTTCAGCATCAGTAGAAGCTATGGTTGCCGCAATTGCCAGATTAAAAGCATATTTCACCCGCTCTGCCATAATACTGGGTTTTGTAATGTCAACTAGCAGAGATGGTGTAATTGAACCTACTACTGTTTTTATTGCCCCGCTAACAACACCAACCCTGCTTTTTTCGACGTAGTTAAAAACGTCTCTTATGACTCCCTGCACTGATGATGCTTGCCGCCTAGTCAATTCCTTTTCAGCGCGAGCGTTTAGTCCATCGGCAACGGCACGAGTTTTTGTAACATCATCAGCATCAACCGCAACTTTAGTCGCATCAGTTAGCACAGTCACGTTGTCAAATGAACCTGGACGGTTATCTATAATGCGGCCAGCAGTACTAACCTCATCACGGTATTGAGCAAGTGCTTTGTTAAAATTAGTCAGATTTCTTTTTGTTTGAGTTAACTTCTGCCCAGTTTTAATAGCATCTTCAAAAAGTAACTTAATCGTGTTATCTTGCCACGGAAAGGCATCTATTTCCTGCCGCAGCTTTGCGATATCTGCTGCGTAATTATCCGCAACTTCGCTTAATGGTTTTTGAGCAGTTTCTTCTATTAAAGATATTATTCTGTTAAGAGATTGCTCTCTAGCTGCAACAGTTTGATATGTTATTTGTTGAGCATCGGCTGCTATAGATTCGTTAAATCGAGTTCTGTCCCGAATGTTTTCTGCAGCCTTTGCAAGTGTTTCTTTAGGCGAAACAACAGCCTTAGCAACAGTAGGAGCAACACCAACGCCAGCCTTAGCAAGTCTTGGGCCAGCTAGAGCAGTAGCTTTTATTACCTTTGCGCCCGTCTTAATATCGTTAACAATTCCTACATACGGCAGGGCGTTTACTGGGTCAAAGATAAATTCCAGAGTACCCTTCCAGTATTTCGGAAGGTCAGTATCCCTGTACGCACGCATTGCTGCTCTTATGTCAGCATTAGGATTGAGCCACTTGTTACTGTCCCAATCTTTGCCAGTCTCTTCTTCAAAATACTTTTTGCGTCTTTCTTGAAATTCTTTTTCTGCTCCATCAAATTGATTGCCTGGAATCAAAGAAGTACCAATGTTGAACGCAACAGCAGCACCCATTTCTGCGCCGCGCTGCAAAGGATTTGCGCGACGAGATGCTTCTGTTCCCTCAGCTAAGAAACCGCGAAGGCCACCGGGCTTGCCTTGCGTCTCGCGTTCTTCTTTAACAGCACGCAACTGCTTGTCAAACTCTTGGTCACCTGGCAGAGCGCGTGCGCCTAGACCAACTGCTGTGTTTATAACTGGGTCAATAACATCAACAGCAGTCTTAGCTACGTTTTCAAGAACACCTGAGCCAAAGAAAGTACCAAACTCATATCGCTGGTCTTCTTGTGGCTGAACAGGTTGCTGCCCAGCAAACGGAGTCGCACCTGAAATTTGCTGCTGAACCTGTGGTTGCTGCTGATAACTTGCTATTTGAGCATTTATGATTTCTTGCTGCTGGCGTGTTTCGCGCGCTGCTCGTGCAGCTTCTGCTGCTTTATTAGACTGTTGAATTAAGTTGATTTGATTTTGGCGACGCTGCTGCTGCTCGCGCTCGCGCTCTAATCTGCGTTGACGCAGTTGTGCAACAAGGGCAAGTGGGTCTTGTTGTGTAACCATTAAAGTGCCTGTGCAGCTAGCGAACCTCTAGCCGCTGTGCTTCCGGGTGTAACGCCAAGAATGGCCTGTTCAATGTCCTGACCTGTAGCAGCGATGTTTGCACCTGCTACACCCTGCTCAAATGGAGTTAACCTTTCATACCGCCCAAGTGTGGGTGTAGGCGCACCCATTGCGCCACCCATTGCGCCACCCATTGTTTGCATTGTTGAGAATGGCTGCACAGTATTTGAAAGCCCTCGTGTTTGCGCTTGCTGTGCCATTTGAGGCTGTTGTGCTTGACCAGTAAAAGGACTGAACAATCCTCGAACAGCTTCCTGCCCAAGAATTGCTGACAGCCCGCCGAGCGACTGCGGGGATATTGTTGCAAGCCCAGGCAATGCCTGAACCCTAGCTTGAGCAAGTTGCTGCTCTGGGGTCAAACCACCTCTGGCAAGCATTGCAATATCGCCTACAGTATAGCCGTCAGCAATACCGCCAAGAGCACCGTATGCTCCACCAGTTGTAGCCAGTGCTTGTCGAATAGCGTCTTGCGGGTTCATGCCGCCACGCGCAAGAGATTCAGCAAGCCGAGAAACCTCGTCAACTGAAGCACCAGCCCCAGCTAGCGCACCAAAAGGAGAAGTTGCTCCGTATTTTGCTGCGGTTTCTGTAGCGGCAGCTTGAGCCAGCCCAACTGCCTCTTGTGCTGCGGATTGAATACGCTGTATTTCTTCTGCGCTGGCGTTGTTTTCTTTTGCAAGGTTAACTGCGTTTTCGCCTTCAATACGCTTTATATCTACGTTTGCAGTTTGAAGGATTCTCTCAAGTTCAATATTAGTAAGGTTAGTTTGCCCACTAGCCTGAAGGTCTAGCAACTGTGCAACTACCGGGTTGATAACTCGATTTTTTATATAAGTTGTAGTTCCGTCTGGATTTGTAATAGGAGTTGTTTCTTCTATCAAATACAAACTTGGGTTAGCAGTAATAGCAGCTAGCAAGGCATTTAAGTTAAACAACCCGCCAGGTGCAACATCTGCCATGCTCTGAATAGCAGACAACACTGCTAGAAAACCTTCAGTTGGAGATACTGCCTCACCACCACCGCCGTCACCACCACCGCCGTCACCACCGCCGTCACCACCATCGCCGTCACCGACACTGCTGACACTTTTACTAGCATCTTGTATTAACTGCGATAGAGGTATTGCTGCCCTTTGCTGCCCATTAGGTGTTGTTGGTATCGCGTTCCCTGTTAGTGGGTCTATTGTAAATTGAGTGCCATAAACCTGAAGGGGGCCAACTTCTCTTGCGCTTCTTCCACCTTGAGCAAAAGGATTAACTACACTAAATTGACCAGCATTAGGGTCATCTGCTGTGCCGTAATAAGAGCCAGCAGCATTTTGAGCTGCTAAATTTTGGGCTTCTCTTTCAAAACTGCTCAATTTGGTCGTTTTACCGCTTGGTGTTATATACACACTAGGCAGCATTTCATCTTGAAAAAATATATCTTCCCCTGCGCCACCTAAAGTGTACGGCGTAAGACTTTGGAAAAATGGAGTTGTTTGTTTAGTAGGCTCAAGAGTATATTTAGGTTGACTGGAAAATGGATTCCAAAAATTGAAATCAGGATTTGCTTGATACCTACCTGGGTTTATAGACTGTCTGCCCTGCCCACTCAAGCCCGGCAGCGTCCCATATATTTCGTTTGCTGTTTTTTCACTAACTGCTTCTGCGCTTATAACAGCAGCAGGAACTCCAGTTTCACGAGCAGTTTTAATAATTGCATCTTGAATGGTGCTTCCTTCCGCAATTAGAATGTTGCCAGCGGGCAGTTTATAATTTTCAGGAAACTTTACTAAGTAGCTAGGCATTATGGTGCTCCAAACGGTGTCATCTGGTCAGTGTAAATGTTTTTCTTTGGAGTACGCTTTACTGGCTGCCGTACATCCGGTATCTTGCCGACGTTCTTAAAACTGTTCTCAATCTTTGTGAAGTACATCTTAGTAGCTTCGTCAAACCTGAGAAACGCCATTTCTAGTGGATGACTTGTCTTAGCCATCTTAACCCCTTGCTCCCGGTGAAATGTCAGCCGTTGGAACTCTTACGTTTCCAGTACGAGGGCCAGAAATAGCAGCAGCTACCTGTTGCATTTCTTGCATTGACCCTGGCATCACAGGACGAGTTGTCGTTGGTATGCCAGTGCCGGGAGCCTGTGGTCGTGTACCCATCTGGTTGCCCATCTGGAAGTTTCCAGCATTAGGCAATTGCATCGAACCTTGAGTGTTTAAAATATTACGCGCAACATCTTCTGCGCTAACCATGCCCTCTGGCTGCTGTGCACCACCTGCTTCAAGAATGTTTTGGATAGCAGGAATCCTAGAAGCCGCAGCCATCTGTAGCTGCTGCTGAATCTCAGGAGAGTTGAGGAACTTCTCTTCCAGAATCTTGGCTTGAACTTCCAGTGGGTTGCTAACTCCACCTTTGCGGAGAGCAGTGTCGAGGTCAACGTACCCTGCACGCCAGAGATTAGCCCACAGGTTCAATCGTCGCTCTTGTTCTTCAGGGCTGACAGAGTTGATGCGAACAATGTTGACGTAGTGTCCCCTGATATCGTTTGGCTTGAGTACGGCATCTAGTACGCCAACTTCTGTTTTGCCAAACACAGAAACCTTGTCATTGATGACATGTTCGACAATACGCAGGATAATCTCACCCTTGTCCTGCAACCCACGTTCCATAGCTTCCTTGACTGCACCGAAGTTGAGCGATGCAATTCCAGCAAGGACAGCAGTGTGATAGCCAGAGGCAGCACCAGTAGGTCGTTGACCTCGCGCCACAGCCGGTACAGTATTGGCTTCAATGGCTTCATCGAGAAACTGCTTAGCTACGCCAATTTCCGAAGGCGGTCGTGGTGTCTGACTGACACTGACTTGCACCTGCGGTGGCTTGATATTCTTGGCTCCGGGCGTGTCATCCCAGACTGCCTGAACTTCTTCTGTGATTCCAGGAGGGCCGGTGAATTCCAAAGTAGGCCATGCTGACTTACCCACAATGTCGATGTAGTGCGAAGCAAGCTGGCTCTGCGCTCGAATCATTTCAATGGAACCGTTGAGCAGTCCCATGTACAGCTTGTCTGGCTCCATGTTGCCAGTATCCAAGCCCATCTGCGGCCAGTACATAATCCACGGCAAGCGACCGTACCCGTGTCGCCGTGGCTCCATCACCCAGCTATTGTCTGCAACATAAGCTACGTTGCTGTGAGTCCAGACTTCTTTGAAGTTGACGTACCCACGCTTGTAGTTCTTCCACTTAGGAAAGTGCGCCTGAATCCATTCAGCGTCTACTTGGTATTCGTAGATAATCCAGCGAGGCTGAGTGCCGTTGTTCATGTCCCACACCAAACGCTGCGGGTTAACTACAACGGACTTAATCGGCCATGTGATAGACCGTCGGTCAAGAACGTCCTGAATCTTTTCACGGTATGTGAAGTCTTTGTCTTCACTTACTCCAGGTGGCTCAGGAAAGTCCTCCCACTCGTTGGCAATAAACTCAACCTTCTCCCACGAGATACCGTACAGACCAGCATGCTTGGTCAGTTCACGGTAGACAGGAGTGCGGTGCTCAATCATGTGGTGAGCACCAGTCAGGAACTTTTCTATCAGTTCTGCACGAGACTGCCCACGGAGACTGGGCGCAGGTACGGAAATATCCAAGAACTGAGGACTAACGTGTGCGACAAGTGTGTTGATGACTGACTGTGCTGTTCCGAGACGGATAAGCGTTCCGTTCTCTGGCACACTGAAATCAAAGTCATTCATGTAGAACTCGTCGAGAACCCTACACTGGTCTTTGAATTTGCGGAAGATTTCGTTGCCAGTCTGAGATTTATCTTTAACCCATTCAAGTGACAGGTAGGGTTCGTTGAGGGGGTCGGATGCCTCAATCTTTACTGACTCAGCAAGTTCAGGTGCAAACTCAAGAACCATTATGTTACTTCCACGAGTTCAGATTCTTCTTCTGTCACAGGCAGTCGGGCTTTGTGTTTATTAGCCCTGTGCATCTGCATGAATTTTGATGGGCCGCGCGTCGCATGGGGTCTTATGGGATTCATTCGCCTGATAGGACGAAGGTAATCATACTCTTCATTATCATATCCCGGCGGGTCGCACGCCATCAATGATAACAATTCGGCATCAACCCAGTCATCATGCTCTTCAGTTTCACTGTAGAACAGATAGCTGCCGTTACCGCCCGGCCTCATGCTGATATCTTCAAGCTGTTTTCTTAGTGTATCCCACGAGCCAGGGAATGTAACAGTGTTATTTTCCAGCGAAATGTAGTAATTGTGGAAAAGCTGGTACTTACTTTGTGCGCTGAACTTAAACGGTGTTACGGGAAGACCAGAGTTTAGCAGGTGGTCAAACACTACGTCACCTAGACCAGTTGAGTCAATACGGATATCGCCGATATTCCAGCGTTTTATTTCGGAAGATATCGTTTCTATCTGGCTAACCCAGTCTGTCCCATTCATTTCGAGTGAATAGACAGAACTTCTGGTTCTGGCGTTTTTAATGATTAAGACCGTGAAGTCTTGCTTTTTACCCAAGTCAAGGCCCGCAACGTACCTTTGTGAAGAATCTGGGAGCCATAGTTCTTTTCCAACAGCAGCTTCGTTAATTTTGCTGGGTCTAAAGAATCCAGCACCGCCATCGGGCTGCTTGGCGAGATACATACGCTCCCAAACTTGTTCAGGCATAGTAGCCTTTTCGTCCCTGATGGCATCTCTTTGCCGTTCGGATAGAAAGATATTGTCAAATGTAGTGGCGGTAAAAGATTCATATTCATTTGACGGGTTGTTTTCTGCCCAGCGGAATAGTTTGGAGAACCAGTGGTTGCGGCTGAAGGGTGGGATTCCTTCCACACAGGCTTTACCAAGTCTACCAGCAGAGTTCAGCATTGGCCTCAGCTTGTTCCAAGCAGCCTCTTTGATGTCTTGTGACTCAGTGACCCAGATAAAGTCAGGGCCAGCAGTCTGTAGAGATTCTGCGTCATCTGCTGATTTGATTTCAATGTAGACATCACGACGAGCAATGTTCGGTGTCTTGAGCCTGAGCCACACAGAACGCTCGTCTTCTTTCCATCCGTTACCTCTGCCGCCTCCTTGCCCTTCTTTGCGTCGAACTACAAGGTCTTTCGGAATAAACTGTTGCAGTTCGTTCCATGCCTGGCGAGACTGAGCGAAGTTAGGAGCGACTACCCAGATGTGGATTGACGGTTCCAGTGAGTAGGTCAAGTCTGTGCCTACGGCTAGATTAGAGTTCTGCGCCATTTCCTCGTCAACCAGAAACGGTGTAGTTGACGCTTGAGTGATAGCGCGCATGAGTTCTGTAAGAACTGCTCTGCCTTTACCGGCACGCCGTCCTGCCCAGACCACTTTGATACGGGCAGGGGAGTTGTGGAACTTTAGTTGCCAGGGTGACGGAGTGTATTTATACGCCATGACCGTTAGCTGAGAATGACTCTTCCAAAGCGAACAGGCTTGACTCGCCTGACATATCAATCATGGTCGTGCCGCCGTTGTTGTCTGTTGACTGGCTAGAGATGTGAGCCATTGGTTCTATCTCCAACAGTCCAGACCTATCAATCAGTTTATTCTCAGCGGTAGAAATCTTGCCAGTCTCAGCCTTGATGAACGATGTGATGCTGGATTCCAGCATGTAGACCTGCTGTAGTGCTGACCACTTTACTTCGTACTTTAACGCTGTGCCACTGGCGTTTTTGTAGACATGGGTGCGGTACTTGTGTCCGCTTTTCACAAACTCTTGCAGTGCTGTTCGGAAGGACTTGCTGTTTTCGATTTGCTTGCTGACGATGGAATACTTCCACCCAAAGTCTTCGCACATGGACTGTACGCTGTCATCCCCAACACCGTAAGAGGGCAGCGAGACAAAGACACGCCGCAAGGTGCGTGACCACTCTACCCATTCAGGGTAAGCCCTCAATACATCGTCACGGAACTTTTCAGCAGGAGTTCGCGCCCGCAGACTGTGTTTCTTTGACATGCCATCAGCATATCA